>TARA_R110001592_G_scaffold65793_1_pt1 | contig 29996 bp, 34 predicted proteins | sample TARA_R110001592 | Tara Oceans TARA_R110001592 (sample SAMEA4398387) | marine metagenome | biome: Polar Biome; feature: [SRF] surface water layer (ENVO:00010504); material: water (ENVO:00002006), including particulate matter (ENVO:01000060) such as... | depth 5 m | reverse complement strand
CTTGTGGTCGTCCGGCATGCAGCTTCCCAGGGGGTTGCTGAAGTTGGGTGTCACCGCGCAGGCCTTGATGGGCCACTGTTCCAGGGCAAGCTCAAGGGCCTCCAGGGAAATACCGGTACGTGGATGGGTGGGAATTTCCAGGGCTTTCAGGCCGAGGTTGTCGATGACCTGAAGCAGCCCGTAGAAGGTCGGTGACTCAACGGCCACCACGTCGCCGGGCTTGGTGACTGCCCTGAGCGCCAGGGAGAGGGCTTCCTGGCAGCCATTGGTGATCACGATTTCATCGGGGTGGACGGGGCAGCCCGCTTCCACCATGCGCCGGGCAATCTGCCGGCGCAATGCAGGCAGGCCGGGGGGAAATTCGTAGGCGGCAACACTGTTCCTGTGGAACCTGGCGGCTTGGGTTACAGCCCGTTCAATGGCGCGAACTGGCAGGAATGAGGCATCGGGTACTGCGGCTCCCAGCTGTATGACCGATGGGTCATGGGATGCCTTGCCCATATTGAGCACCAGGGCCTGCCCGTTGACAGGCACAGGCTTGTTGGGTGGTCTGGATGTCAACGGCTCCGGGGCCAGTGGCTGGGATTTTTCCCGCAGATAATACCCTGAGCGGTTGCGCGCCTCGATCAGGCCGGCATCTTCCAGGTGGCGGTAGGCGGTGATGACCGTCGCGATACTGACGTTACGTTGCTTGCTGAGGGTGCGTACCCCGGGGAGCCTGTCGCCGGGTTGGTAGATGCCCCGCTCGATACCCGCCTTTAGTTCATCGGCGACCTGTTGATACAGCGTTTCCATTTGTGGGCTTTCCAATAGAGATTAACCAGTACAGTTTGAACCTGTTTTTATCGGTACAGATTTTCAAATACGAAATCTGTACCGTATCAATAAAAATAATTTGAAACTGTATCGAAAAGCAAGGGGTGTTTACAGTGGCTTTGAGAATTTTCCGACTGTTTCACAGGAGTCCAAATGTCCTGCCCCCTTTACATTGTCGATGCGTTTACTAGTGGCCCGTTCACGGGCAATCCTGCCGCTGTTTGCATTCTGACCGGCAGGGAGTCTCCCCAGTGGATGCAAAATGTGGCCGCTGAGATGAATCTTTCTGAAACGGCATTTACCTGGCATTTGCAAACCAATGAATGGGTACTGCGCTGGTTTACGCCCAGTTGCGAAGTCAATCTTTGTGGGCACGCCACCCTGGCCACTGCCCATGTGCTTTGGCAGCGCGGGGTTGGCCGTGACATGATTGACTTTCGTACCCGCAGTGGTCTGCTCTCTGCTACTCGCAAGGAGCATGTCATCAGGTTGGAACTGCCTGCGGATTCACCCGTGGAGCTTCCCCCGGATATGCAGGCGAGCATCTCAGACATTCTGGGCGTTCAGGCGGAATGGATTGGCCGGGGTGGTGAAGATGTGCTTGTCGTGTTCAAGCAGGCTGATGATGTGCGGGAACTGCAGCCTGACCTGGCCTTGCTGAAAACATTACCTTTTCGTGGCCTGATCGTCACGTCGCTGGGGGATGAGGATGGAGTGGATTGCGTTTCCCGGTTCTTTGCCCCCGCCGCTGGCATCCCGGAAGACCCGGTTACCGGGTCGGCCCACTGCCTGCTGGCAGTGTATTGGGGGCACCGTCTCGGGCGCAGGACGCTGCGGGGTTACCAGGCATCGGCCCGCACCGGAATCGTGGATATGGAACTGTCGGGTTCCAGGGTGATATTGAGCGGCTTGGCGAAGACAGTATTGACGGGCGAATTCCACGGTTGATTGGCGCAACGTTTTTTCATATTCAAGGAGGTTTAGGTAATCATGGCAACGACGATTCAGGTCTGGTTTGATTTTGCCAGCACCTACAGTTATCCGGCGGTAGTGCGGGCCACACAGCTGGCGGCGGCAAACGATATTTTGCTGCACTGGCGGCCCTTTATGCTGGGCGTGATTTTCAAGCAACAGGGCTGGAACGACTCGCCTTTCAATCTCTATCCCCCGAAAGGGCGATACATGTGGCGGGATATGGAAAGGCTGTGCGCAGCGCAGGGCATTCCCTTTCATAAGCCTACGCGGTTCCCCCGTAACGGCCTGCTGGCAGGCCGCATAGCCTGCCTTAACCAGGACGCCCCGTGGATAACCGCGTTTATCCAGGCGGTATACCGGGCCAACTTCGTCCATGACCAGGATATCGCGGATACCACTGTCATCGGCGAAATCCTCCACCAACTGAATGTGGATAGCGCGGGCGTTATTGCCCATGCTCTTTCGGAGGAGAGTAAGCAAAAGTTCAGGGACCAGACTGGTCAGGCTGTGGAACTGGGCATTTTCGGGTCACCCACCTTTATGATCGGTGATGAAATGTTCTGGGGTGGCGACCGACTGGCGGAGGCCATCGACTTTGCCATGGGACGATATTCCCGATTATGATCTCTGCGGTGTAATACCCGATAACGTTTCTTGATGGGAGTGAGCACCGATGAAACTGTCTGCAACTGATTTTGTGCAAATGAAAGGTTCGAGGCCAATTACCATGCTGACGGCCTATACCTGCCCGGTGGCGAGGGAGCTTGAGGCGGCAGGCATCCCCATTATTTTGGTGGGTGATACCGTGGGCATGGTGGAAATGGGGTTTGACAGTACCCGCGAGGTGACCGTGGAGCATATGGTTTACCACATAGGTGCTGTGCGCCGGGGTGCACTCAATACTCATATTATTGGCGATCTGCCCTTCGAGTCGGACAAAACACCTGAGCTGGCATTGGCTAACGCGAAACGACTGCTGGCTGCTGGTGCAGACAGCATCAAGTTGGAAGGCCCCAAGACCGACATTATTTCGTATCTGGTGGAGGAGGGTATTGCGGTGGTAGGACATACCGGCCTGTTGCCACAAACCGCCAATAGCTTTGCCAAAGTGGGGCGAAACGCCGAGGAAGCGCTACGGATTCAAAAGGAAGCGGCTGCGATTCAGGAAGCCGGCGCCTTTATGCTGGTGATCGAACATGTTCCCCACGACCTGGCTAACAGTATTACCCGGACATTGACCATCCCGACCATCGGCATTGGCGCCGGATCGGATTGCGATGGGCAGGTGCTGGTCATAAACGATGCCTTGGGTCTTGGAGACTACTGGCCGCCTTTCTCAAAGCAATACGCTCATGTTGGCCGGGAAATCCAGAAGGTGGCCCAGCGGTTTTCTCGGGAGGTAGAATCCAGGGAATTCCCCAACAATATTATCCAATTCACTGGCTCGAAAAAGTAATCGCCGAGTCGGATCAGCAGAATCGCTTCGGAAATAGCCTCGCGCAGGAAATATATCGCAGGCTCAAAGGATGTTTAATTAGGGCGATCCCATTGGCCCTCAGGTTTTCACGAGAAGATAGCCTCCCGTGGCTATCATCATGGCGCCCGCTACCGGTTTTGCTTTGGTTTGAAAATGCAATCTGCCGGATAGCTTCACCATCTTGCTGGCGGAAACTGCGTACACAATCTTGATGCCACCGACAGCGAATAGGGTTATGCCAAAGATGGCGGCAATATCCACGCTACGCAGTGTAATGGGGTCAATAAACGCGGGAAAGAGACTGGCGTAGAAAAGGACCGCCTTGATATCACTCAGCGTTAATAACAATCCCGACAGGAAGCTTGCTGATGTGGTTCGCGCCCCGTCTGCCGGAAGGCGCGGCTCCCTCTGGGGAATCCTGTGGGTGTGGTTCCTGATCAAGTTAAGGCCAAACCAGATAAGATAACCCGCCGCCAGATAGCGGATCACGACAAAAAAGGCCCCTAGCTGTTCCGACAATGCGCTCAAGCCGAGCAGTGCCATTGCTACAAAAACGAGGTCGCCGGCAACGACGCCCAGGGAAGTGATAACACCCTGTTTGACGCCCATCGTGGAGGCGCGTATCACCACCAGGGCGACACTGCTACTGGGAATGGCGGCGAGCAGGGTCATGATCGTTACCAGGGTGATAATGTCATAGAAACTCACAAAGCACCTCTGCGGAAGGTGTGACTGGATTGCTTATCCAAGCACGCAAATTGGACTTTAGTTGCCGTGACGGTATTGCTTGTCGCACTCAATCCAGTAAGCGTCCCAGTGTGTGCAAGGCTGGGGACAGCATCGATTCCCACGGCAATGCGCAGTTAATTCGGAAATGGTGTTTGAATCGTTGATCGCTGGAAAATAAATATCCAGGGGCGATGCTGATCTTGTGTTCCAGTGCTTTTTGGTAAAGCTCGGTGGTATCGAACTCCCCAGGCAACTGCACCCACAAGACAAAGCCGCCGCGAGGTTGGGAGGTTCGGGTGCCGGGTGGAAACGTTGTTTTAATCAGGTCAATGCATTGCCCTATATTCGCGGCATAGCGGCGGCGTATTTTCCGGACATGCTTGTCCATGCCGCCATTGCGCAGGTATTCATCCAGTACCCGTTGGTTCAATGTAGGGCTGGCAATATTCTGGGTGAATTTCAGGTAGGCGGCTTTCTCCGTATAGCGACCGGGTGATAGCCATCCTACTCGCAGTCCGGGGGAAAGCGATTTGGAGAAAGAGCTGCAATAGAGTACCTCCCCTGTGGTATCGAATTGTTTGTAGGGGGCCGGGCGATGACCGTCGAAGGCAAGGTCACCGTATATATCATCTTCCACCAACGGCACATCGAAGTTATTGAGCAGCGACAGTAACGCCTGCTTTTGGTTGTTGTCTGGGCAGCTCCCCAGCGGATTGCTGAAGTTGCTGACGACGATACATGCCTTGACGTCCCACTGCTGGCAGGCGTCCTCGACCTTGTCCAGGTCCATGCCCGACTCGGGGTGGCAGGGGATTTCCACTGCGCGTAGTCCCAGGGTATCGATCACCTGCAGCAAACCATAGTAGGTGGGGGATTCCAGCAATACCACATCACCGGGTTCGGCCACGCACTTGAGGGCAATAATCAGTGCTTCGTGACAGCCGTTGGTGACGAGGATATCCGCTGCACTCACCTCACAGCCGTAGCTCAGCATCCGCAGCGCCAGGGATTCGCAGAGTGATGGCAATCCGGGCGGGACTTCGTAGCGCATAAAGCCTGTGTCGTCAGCTCGGCTGACCCGGGCGACGATTCGTTGCAGCTCCTGCCCGGGGAAGTAGCTCTCGTGGGGTAGTGCCGCCCCTAGTTGCACCATGGTCTTGCTGCCAGTGGCCTGGATCAAATCCAGCGCCAGTCGCTGGCGCTTCACCAATATCGGTTTCAACGTGGCCTTGGCCGGGCTTTTTACCAGTTGTGCGGCGTCTTCGCCGCGCCATTTGACGAAGAATCCCGATCGCTGAACCGCTTCGATTATGCCCTGATTTTCCAATAGCTTCTGCGCCTGGAGGACAGTATTGATGCTGACACCATGGGTTTCCGCCAGCACACGCGTTCCCGGAATTTTTTCTCCTGGACTGTAGCGTCCTGCTTGGATCTCCTTGGTCAGCTGTTCGGCAATCTGCTCGTAGCGATGGAGTTGAAAGCGTGGTGCGTCCAAAATCTGTACCTGTTAAAATTGATATAAACTGTATCTGTACCCTTTTCTTGGAAAGATTACACTGTCTGCATTGCTCCCTCAATAGCCTGGCTCCGATGAGCCCATCAATGGCATCGTCATCTTTCAGGCGGTACGGGAGCGTCAACTCTGTGAGGTGATATCGGATGCAGGCCCAACCCCAGACCCAACCCAAGTGTCATACAAAAGCGAAGTACTCTTGCTGGAAGAACGGTGAGCTGGTGAGCGCTGACCAGGCGGTCGTGTCGATCTATGATCACGGTTTGCTATACGGTGACGGCTGCTTCGAGGGACTGCGATTTTATCACCGGCATCCCTTCCGGCTGGACCGCCATCTGGCGCGGCTGCGCCGCTCCCTCAGTGCACTGGCGATCACTGTTCCCTATACCGATGATACCCTCGCACAAGCAGTCATGGCCTGTATCGCTCGCTCGGGCATGGGCGATGGGTACCTGCGGATTCTGGTGACCCGGGGTGAGGGGGATATGGGGCTGAACCCCCGCAATTGCACCGCGCCCAATGTCTTTATCATTCCGGCATCACTGTCGTTGGTCAGTGATGAAACCCGGCGCCAGGGGGTTAGCCTGATCACCAGTAGTATCAAGCGAGCAGTCGGCACGGGGCTGGATGCAAGGGTCAAATCCCTGAATTACCTGCATTCGGTTCTGGCCAGAGCGGAAGCGAATGCCGCTGGAGTTGATGAAGCCATTTTGCTAAACCAGTTTGGTCATGTGGCGGAATGCAGCGCCGAGAATATCTTTGTCGTCAAGGCGGGATCGCTGCTAACGCCGCCCGTTCAGGACGGTGCCTTGGAAGGTATTACCCGCGAAACCATTTTGGAGCTGTCGCCTCAACAAGGACTGGAAGCTCGCGAGCAGTCCCTCACCAGCTACGATCTTTACACTGCCGAGGAGTGTTTTATCTGCGGCAGCGGTGCGCGGTTGATTCCAGTTAAAACAATCGATGGTCGGCAGATTGCCCAGTGTCCTGGACCTGTATATCAGCGTCTGTCACTGGCCTACCAGGCATTGATTGATGACGAATGTGGGGAGAAAAGACAATGACCTTCGACTTGGCCAGCTACGTCAACACCATGGCTCGCTACAACCAGTGGATGAATGGCGGTCTGTATTCAGCTGCGGAGACCTTGACCCATGAGCAGCGCCGGTCGGAGTGCGGCCTTTTCTTCGGCTCCATCTACAACACCCTCAATCACTTGCTGGTCTGCGACCTGATGTGGCTGGCCCGATTCAAAAAGGAATCTGTCGCGGTGAAAAGCCTGACCCAGGAGCTGTTCGGTGATTATGCCCAGTTACGACAAGCCCGGGAGCAAACTGACAGGGACATTATTGCCTGGGCACAAAGTCTTGCGTTATCCCCGCCGCCGGAACGGTTGAACTATGTCAGTTTGTCGAGCAATACCGAGCGGAATGTGGACTTCGCTCAGGCTATCGTGCATTTCTTCAATCACCAAACCCACCATCGTGGACAGGTGACAGCGGCGCTGTCCCAGCAAGGTGTGGACTTCGGAGTGACTGACTTGATCTTTATGCCGGAGGAGAATTGAGGACATTGATCTCTTTCTCTTTCTCTTTTGTTTTATTTATCATTTTCGAGAGACAGGCAGTGAACCAAACGCAGTAAATTTTCAAATGAAAAATTAGGCAGGGAGGTAAAAGGTGGAAGCGCAAGATACAGGCTATGAATCCAAGGCACTCGAGAGTTTTGGCCGCCAGGCGGTGATGCAAACCCTGGAGGCGGAGCTGAGTATTCAGGGGCCAGGAATCGTCTCTATCCGCTTTCCCTTCCAATCCCGGTTTACGCAACAGAACGGCTATATCCATGCGGGCATTGTCGCCACTATCCTGGACAGCGCCTGTGGCTATGCCGCATTTACACTGATGCCACAGGGGGCGGATGTACTCACCGTGGAATTCAAGGTGAACCTGTTGCGCCCAGCCAAGGGGGATCACTTTGCCGCGAAGGCAACGGTGGTCAAGCCAGGCAAAACAATTTCTGTCGTGGAAGCTACATTGTACAGCTCGGAATATGGCGAAGAAAAACCGGTAGCGACCATGACGGCAACCATCATGACAATGTTGCAATCATAAAAATTGAGGAGTAGGCAGGAAAGGATAATGAATGGCTACACAACCCCCGACCTAAACCACAGTGCGTTGATCAGCATCGACGTACAAAACGACTTTGTGCTTGATGATGCGCCCGCCCGCATTCCAGGCACGCTGGAAGCGGTTCCGGCAATGAGAAAGATGATTCAGTCATTCCGAGACAGCGACTTACCGGTTATCCATGTTATCCGCTTGTACCTGCCGGATGGCTCCAATGTGGACTTATGCCGCCGTGCGGCCGTTGAGCGAGGAGCCCGTATCGCGATACCGGAAAGTGACGGTGCTGAGCTTGTTGCATCATTGAAGCCCAATAGTGATACCCGCTTGAATGCCCAGTTATTGTTGTCGGGTGGTATTCAGGAAGTTGGTGACAATGAGTTTGTTCTTTTCAAGCCCCGGTGGGGCGCCTTTTACCAGACAGGGTTGCAAGATTTCCTGCGAGGGCGAGGCATCAATACCTTGGTGTTTCTGGGTTGTAACTACCCCAATTGTCCCCGCACCAGTATCTACGAGGCCAGTGAGCGGGATTTCAGGATCATACTGGTCACGGATGCGATTTCTCAGCTCTATCCCAAGGGGGAAGAAGAGATGGAAAATATTGGCGTGACACTTTGCTCCTCTGAAGGTCTGGATCAGTTGGTACGGGGATCCATTTGTAAAGAATGATTTGGAGGAGTCAGCGTGATTGGGCACTGTCGATGTACGAATATGAAAGTGGAGTGGCAGTTTGACCGTGCCAGCGAAGTTCATCCCGTCATTTGTGATTGTGAATACTGTACAGCCCACAATGCTCAATATGTATTCCAATCTGACACTACCGTGGAAATACACATAAGGGATTTTTCATTCTATCGCCAAATCCAACAGGGAACGAAGACCGCCGTTTTTCATGAATGTCGAAAATGCGGAATGTTGGTTTGTGTGACCGTTGAATCAGGTGGAAAAATTTATGGGGCGATTAACCGTGACTGTTTTCCTGAGAGGCTGGTTTTCGCCACGCCTTTAAGGGTTGATCATGATGGTGCTCCCATACAAGACCGAATAAAGAAATGGGAACAGAATTGGTGTTCCTCGGTGACTATTAATACAGGATAGATCGCAGAGCATTGAGATAAATGAATCGAGGATGAGCGCAGTGTTGTGTGGGAAAAATATATATCAATGAGTCAATCATCTAGTCAAAGGAGTTTTTAATGAAGTGCTACGCCATTGGTGAGATTAATTTCTCTGATCATCATTGGGTAAATGATTATCTTAAGAGTGTGACGCCATTGGTGGAGAAGCTGGGGGGTATATATTTGGCAAGAACTCCATCAGTGGAGTTGTTGGAAGGTGAAGGGGGGGCTCCCCAAACGGTCGTTCTTATTCAATTTCCTTCAAAAGAAGTGGCGATGAAGTTTTACCATAGTGATGAATATGAATCTTATAAAAAAGCCAGGAAAGACGGCTCGCATGGGAGGTTTATGCTAGTGGACGGGCATGATGTTGCTTTGGACCAAATATAGTTAAAACGCATCAAGAGTCACATTAAGAGGGTTTTTCTATTACCCGCGGTATCGGACGATGAAAAGACTATATCCAATGGTTTTCTGTTAAAGGTTCAGTTCAATTTTTTTCAGAACAGGGGCAGGTAAAAATTCATTCTGGCTCAAAGTAGCAGAATCTATCAATAAACTCTGTGATTGGAGGATGCTGATTTATTTCGTGTGTTAGTTAGCTCGCGAACTGTAGAGAAAAAATCAAGGGTGTGTTGGGTATACACTTCTTTTTGGGCTTATTGATGGCAGGGAGAGTGTGCCTGGTTTTGAAGCATAAAGTGATAAAAAGATTGGTTTTAAGTTGGAATAAATTGCATGGAGTTACGTCACTTACGCTGCTTTCTCGCTGTCGCTGAAGAATTGCATTTCGCCCGTGCGGCGGAACGCCTGCACATCGAACAGTCACCCCTGTCTCGGGCGATAAAGGAGCTGGAGGAAGACCTGGGAGTCCGCCTGTTCAATCGGACGACGCGCAGTACGAGGTTGACCCGCGCCGGGCAACTTTTCCTGGACCATGTGCCACGTATCTTCACCGCCTTGGATCAGGCACGGGGCAGTGTGCAGGCTGCCGCCGCAGGGTTCCATGGTCAACTGCGCTTGGCGCTGTCCGACGGCATCACGCCTCCGCGTCTCACGGCGCTATTGGCCCAGTGTCGCGAGGAGGAGCCGCAAGTTGATATCCGCCTGTTCGAGGTGCCGTTAGGGCAACAGCTCAGGGGCCTGCACGAAGATCTTTATGATCTGGGCTTCGCCCAGTCCCCCGAGGTTGGGGATGGCATTGTGGCGATGCCGGCCTGGAGTGACCCCCTTGTCGTGGCGGTGCCGGCAAGGCACCCGCTGTTGGCCTACCAGCGCATTCCACTGGACGAGGTGCTGCGTCATCCGCTGGTCGCCTGCGACCCCCAGTCATGCGAAGGCCACTGCCATCAGATCCGTCGTATCCTGCGTGGCGCGGACCGAGAACCTTTGGTGGTAGAGCAGGTTTCCTCCCACGACCTGATGCTGACGCTGGTGGCGGCGGGTTATGCGCTGGCACTGGTGGGCGCTTCTCACTTGGCCGCGTCCCGTCGAGAGGAGGTGGTGGCTCGGCCCCTGGCGGGACGATCACAGGTGCTGACAACGTGGTTACTACGGCGCGATGCCGAGCCATCCGGAACCCTTCGAAGATTTATCGAGCGAGTCACTCCGATAAGCGATCCCTCGCACGAGGGGGACTCATTCACATCCGATACCTTGGGAGAAAATTGATCATGAAACGTTTAAGCCTATTGTTGATTGCCGTGTTGTTGAGTGCCTGCGGCGAGAAGCCCGCATCAACTGAAAAGCCCTCCGTTGAAGCTCCGCCCACCGATACCGTGGAATCGCTGCTGGCCAATCCCGAGCGACGCAAGGAGTTGCGTGAGCAGTGTAGGCTCAATCGTGCGGAGTTGGGTGACAAACTGTGCAACATAGTAGCCGAGGCTACCAACAAGGCGTTTCTCGGTGATGGCGAAGTGCCGTACACGCCGCCGAAGGAAAAACCGGCCTTCTGACGTAAGTTAACCGAAACAAATTTCGGCTCTTAACTCGCTTTGCCGAAATACGCTCTCATTCCCGGTGTTTTTATCTCGTTCGCCCTGCCTGGCAATCTTGCATTTTCCTTCTGGATTGTGTCGATAACAGTCTTTGACCGGCACTGATCCAGCACCGAATCTGACACCTGTGGGCGCACATACGTGCGCGCGAAACCAGGGCAAGTTCGGAGGCGGATATGCGGGCGACAGGCGTACTCTACGGTCAGGTGCTGACGGTGTTCGGCATCGTCATCGCCGGGGTGTGGGGTGCCACCCAGTGGGTGGCCAACGCCCTGGGCTACCAGTCTCGTTTGGGTGCCCCTTGGTTCGAACTACTCGATAAACCGGTTTATCACCCATGGCGCTTGTTCGATTGGTGGTTCTTCTTCGACGCCTATGCGCCCGGCGTGTTTGTTACCGGCGGTGCCATCGCCGGGGCCAGTGGCTTGGCAGCGGTGGTGGTGGCCATCGGGATGTCGATCTGGCGTTCCCGGCAATCGCGGTTGGTGACCACCTACGGCTCGGCGCGTTGGGCCGAGCCTGCGGAAGTTCAGCGTGCCGGCCTGACCGGTGATACTGGTGTTTTTCTTGGCCAGCACGACGATAAATACCTGCGCCACGAAGGCCCGGAACATGTATTGACCTTCGCACCGACCCGCTCGGGCAAGGGCGTGGGGCTGGTGGTGCCGACCCTGTTGTCCTGGCCCGCCTCGGCGGTGATCCATGACATCAAGGGCGAAAACTGGCAATTGACTGCTGGCTGGCGGGCGCGGTTTTCCCACTGCCTGCTGTTAAATCCCACCGACGCCAAATCGGCGGCCTACAACCCCTTGCTGGAAGTGCGACGTGGCGCCCACGAGGTGCGCGATGTGCAGAACATCGCCGATATTCTGGTGGACCCCGAAGGCGCACTGGAGCGTCGCAACCACTGGGAGAAGACCTCTCATGCCTTGCTGGTGGGCGCCATCCTGCATGTGCTCTACGCTGGCGAGGACAAATCGCTGCGCGGTGTCGCCAACTTCCTCTCCGATCCGGCCTGTCCCTTCGAGGTGACCCTGCACCGGATGATGACCACCAAGCATTTGGCTGACGGGCCACATCCGGTAGTGGCCTCGGCGGCACGGGAAGTGCTGAACAAGGCGGACAACGAACGCTCCGGGGTGCTGTCCACCGCCATGAGTTTCCTAGGGCTGTACCGTGACCCGACCGTGGCCGCCGTGACCTCCCACTGCGACTGGCGCATTGCAGATTTGATCGCCGCCGAGCACCCGGTGTCCCTGTTCCTGGTGGTGCCGCCCTCGGACATCAACCGCACGAAACCGCTGATTCGTTTGATTCTCAACCAGATTGGCCGGCGGCTGACCGAGTCGCTGGATGGCAGCGACGGCATCGAACGCCGGCATAAATTGTTATTGATGCTGGACGAATTTCCCGCCCTGGGGCGGCTCGACTTTTTCGAGTCGGCGCTCGCCTTTATGGCGGGCTATGGCATTCGCAGTTTCCTGATCGCCCAGAGCCTCAACCAGATCGACAAGGCCTACGGCGTCAACCACGCCATTCTCGACAACTGCCATGTACGGGTGACCTTCGCCACCAACGACGAGCGCACCGCCAAGCGGATTTCCGACACCCTGGGTACGGCTACCGAACTGCGGGCACAGCGCAACTACGCCGGTCACCGGTTGGCGCCGTGGCTGGGGCATTTGATGGTCTCGCGCCAAGAGACGGCGCGGCCCCTGTTGACGCCGGGGGAGGTGATGCAACTGCCGCCGGGCGAAGCAGTGGTGATGGTCTCCGGGCAACCACCGATCAAGGCAAAGAAGCTGCGCTATTACCTTGATGCGAATTTTACCCGCCGGGTATTGCCGCCTCCTGTTCTGGATGAAGGGCGTTATATCGACGTGCCCGAGGTTCGCCCCAATGACTGGAGCGAACTGGCAGTGCCTACGCTGCCGGCTGCGGCTTCCAGCGGGGTTGATAACGCCGGAGGGAGTGATGATGGCGGTCCGCGCCGGCAACCGGAACTTTCGGAGACCGTGACCTGGGAACCGGAAACCAAGCAACCCACCAATGACCTGGCCCTGCTGGATGACGGGGATGATATTGCGCCCCTGCTAGCCAAGTTCGACCCGCGCCTGCAACGTTTGGCACGGCAGGCCGCCCTCGACCCCGACGATGGAATTGCCCTATGAGCCGACTGCATTCCCGCCACCGCCTGAATTTGTTTATCGAGCGCGACCATGCCAGACGCCTGGACGAATTGTCCACGAAGAAGGGGGTATCCAAGTCCTCCATCGTGGCTGCGGCATTGGCGTCCTGGCTCTCGCCCGATGCCGCCGACAAGCGCGAGGCAGCCATGGCAAAACGGCTGGATCGCCTGTCCCGCCAGTTCGAAAAACTGGAGCGGGATCAGAACATCCTGATCGAGACAGTGGCGCTGTATGTGCGCTACTACCTGACGGTGAGCACGCCGCTGCCGGAGTCACATCAGGAGGCGGCCAGGGCCCAGGGCAGGGCGCGCTTCGAGCAATTCGTCGAGCAGTTGGGCCGCCACATTTTGCGTGGCCGCAGTTTGGTGCGGGAGGTTTATGAGGAATTGGAACCCGATACGCGGCGGCTGGATGAGATTGCCGCCCAGGTTGACGCCCAAGAGCGCGAACGGCAACAACAGCTCGACGGGGAGGGCGAATCATGAACGCGACTCACCCATCGTCATCCTCGACACAATCACTCGACCGGCGCATCCGCATGCTGCACACCGCCATGGGGCCGTTGATTGCCGCCGCGCTGGCGGATCCGGATGTGGTGGAGGTGATGCTCAACCCGGATGGCAGTTTGTGGGTGGATCGTCTGTCCACAGGGCGAGCGCCAACCGGTGAAACGCTGTCCGCCGCCGATGGCGAACGCATTATTCGCCTGGTGGCGGCTCACGTGGGTGTGGAAGTCCATCGCGGTCGGCCACTGCTGAGTGCCGAGTTGCCGGAAACCGGCGAGCGTTTCGAGGGTGTCCTGCCTCCGGCGTCACCAGCGCCCGCTTTTGCTCTGCGCAAGCGCGCGGTGGGGGTAATTCCGCTGGAAGACTATGTGCGCGATGGCGTGCTTGTTGAGGGTCAAGCGGATTTCCTGCGCTCTGCGGTGCGCGAGCGGCAGAACATCCTGGTCGCTGGCGGCACCAGTACTGGCAAGACGACGCTTGCCAATGCACTGCTGGCGGAGATCGCGGCTACCGATGACCGGGTGCTGGTATTGGAAGATACGGTTGAACTCCTGTGTGTAGCAAAAGACCACGTACCGCTTCGTACTCGCCCCGGTGTGGTGTCCATGACCGAGCTGGTGCGGGCCACCATGCGCCTGCGCCCGGATCGGGTAGTGGTCGGTGAGGTGCGCGGCGGCGAGGCGCTGGATCTGGTCAAGGTCTGGGGCACAGGCCATCCCGGCGGCATCGCCACCGTGCATGCCGGTTCCGCTCAGGGTGCACTGCTTCGTCTTGAGCAACTGATCCTGGAAGTCGCCATCACGCCGCCGCGTGCGCTGATTGCCGAGGCGGTGAACGTGGTGGTGTTTATCGCGGGGCGCGGTCATGCCCGCAAGGTGCGCACCGTGGCCCGGGTCACCGGTTTCGACAGCAACGGCTATCACCTCGACGAATCCCTGTCGTCGCTTTCATCCTCAACCTCATCTGGAGAACCCTCATGACCGCTGTCCATCCAATGCGGATTTCTGTAAATCCGGTTTTACGCGCCGGCTTGAATACCCTGGTGTTTGCCGCGTTGTTGCTGTGCGTGGCGACAACGGCACAGGCCGCGGGTTCCAGCATGCCCTGGGAGGGGCCGCTGCAATCCATCCTCGATTCCATCCAGGGGCCGGTGGCCCGGATTGTGGCGGTGATTGCCATTATAGCCACCGGGTTGGCACTGGCCTTTGGTGATACTTCCGGCGGTTTTCGGCGGCTGGTGCAGATCGTGTTTGGCCTGTCCATCGCCTTTGCGGCCTCCTCGTTCTTCCTGTCCTTCTTCAGCTTCTCCGGCGGGGCGGTGGTGGCATGAACGGAGTCTCCGCATTCACCGACGGTTTTGAGGTGCCGCTACACCGGGCGCTGACCGAGCCGATTCTGCTGGGCGGGGCGCCGCGCACCGTAGCCATTGCCAACGGCACCTTGGCAGCAGCGATGGGATTGGGGTTGCAACTGTGGCTGCCCGGCCTGGTGCTGTGGCTGATTGGGCATTCCCTGGCGGTATGGGGTGCGCAGGCCGACCCGCAGTTCATGGCGGTGTTCCTGCGGCATCTTAAGCACAAGCCTTTGCTGGATGTGTGAGGGGAGACGATGCTGAACCTGACCGAATACCGCAAGCGTCCCGCCCTGTTGGCCGATTGGTTGCCCTGGGCAGGGCTGGTCGCTACAGGAGTGGTACTCAACAAGGATGGATCGTTCCAGCGCACGGCGCGCTTTCGGGGGCCGGATCTGGACAGTGCCACCCACGGTGAACTGATCGCCACGTCGGTGCGGCTCAATAACGCGCTGCGGCGCCTGGGATCGGGGTGGGCGCTGTTCGTGGAAGCCGAACGCTTGCCAGCGGCGGGTTATCCGCAGTCGGAGTTTCCCGAGCCACTGTCCTGGCTGGTGGAGGAGGAGCGTCGGGCCGCCTTCGAGGAAAACCACAGCCACTTCGAAAGCGTCTATCACCTGACGCTGGTGTACCTGCCACCGGAAGAGTCCCGTGCCCGGGCGGCCAGCCTCTTGTACGAAACTACGTCTCGCCAGGGGGCGAACTGGCGTGAGCGTCGGGACGCCTTTATGGCGGAGACGGACCGCGTGTTCGATCTGCTCGATGGCGTGATGCCGGAACTGGCTTGGCTGGATGACTGTGAGACGCTGACCTATTTGCACGGCACCGTTTCCACACGCCGTCACCCGGTGGCCGTACCGGAGGCACCGTTCCATCTTGACGCTTTGCTGGCCGACAGCCCGTTGACCAGTGGCCTGATGCCGATGCTGGGTGAGGTGCACCTGCGCGTAGCCACGGTGCGGGGTTTTCCCACCTCGACTTGGCCGGGGATTCTGGATGACTTGAATCGTTTGGGATTCGGCTACCGCTGGAGTACGCGTTTTCTGTGCCTGGACAAGGCGGAAGCGGAACGGGAGCTGGGGCGGTTGCGCCGGCAGTGGTTTGCCAAGCGCAAGAATGTGGCGGCGCTATTGCGGGAGACCCTGTTCCAGCAGGAAAGCCCGCTGGTGGATACCGATGCCTCGAACAAGGCGGGGGATGCGGACGCCGCCCTGCAGGAACTCGGCAGTGACCAGGTGGCCTTCGGCTATGTCACGGCCACCGTGACGGTGCTGGATACTGATTCCGCCATCGCCGATGAAAAACTGCGCCAGGTGGAGCGGGTCATCCAGGGGCGGGGTTTTGTCACCATCCCCGAGACAATCAATGCCGTGGACGCGTGGCTGTCCTCAATCCCGGGCAATGCCTACGCCAATGTGCGCCAGCCCATCGTCTCTACGCTGAACCTGGCGCACCTGCTGCCAGTGTCGGCGGTCTGGGCGGGGCCGATGAAGAATGTTCATCTGGACGGCCCGCCGTTGATTGTCACGCGCACCGATGGCGCCACGCCGTTCCGGCTGGTCACCCATATCGGTGATGTCGGTCATACCCTGGTGGTGGGGCCTACCGGCATGGGCAAGTCGGTGCTGCTGGCCACACTGGCTCTGCAGTTTCGCCGCTATCCGGGTTCGCGGATTTTCGCTTTCGACATGGGGCGCTCTCTGCGCGCGACAATTTTGGGTCTCGGTGGCGAACACTATGACCTGGGTGCGGAGGGCGAGATTGCCTTCCAGCCCCTGGCCGGTATCGACCGGGAGGAGCGCCGCACCTGGGCGGCGGAATGGCTGGAAGGGCGGATACGGCAGGAAGGGGTAACCCTTGGCCCCGATGAAAAGGCGGCGATCTGGTCGGCGCTGGAAAGCCTGGCCGGTGCGCCGGTGGAGCAGCGCACCCTGACGGGATTTTCCGTCCTGCTGCAGGACAATGCACTGCGTCAGGCGCTGGCCCCGTACCTGCTGGGTGGTGCCCACGGCAAGCTGCTGGACGCCGAGCATGACCGCCTGGGTATAGCTGATGTGCAGTGCTTCGAGATGGAGGAATTGATGGCCAGCCGCGCGGCGGTGCTGGCCGTACTGGGCGTGTTGTTCGCACGCCTTGATGAGCGTTTCGACGGGGCGCCGACGCTTCTGATATTGGATGAGGCCTGGCTATTCCTCGACGACCCGCTGTTCGCGGCGCGCATCCGCCAGTGGCTGAAGACCCTGCGCAAGAAGAACGTCAGCGTGATTTTTGCCACCCAGTCGCTGGCGGATATCCAGGATTCCAGTATCGCGCCGGCCATCGTCGAGAGCTGCGCGAGCCGCATTTTCCTGCCCAACCCCCAGGCCACCGAGCCACAGATTCGCTCTATCTATGAAGGCTTCGGGCTCAATGCCCGGCAGATCGAGATTGTCGCCACCGCCGAGCCCAAGCGCGATTACTACTACCAGTCACGCCTCGGCAATCGCCTGTTCGACCTGGACCTGAGGCCGGTGGCGCTCGCCTTTGCCGGCGCCTCGACACCTGAGGATCAGCGCGGGATGGATGCGCTGCTGGCCTCGATGCCGGTAGCTGATTTTGCCGTCGCCTGGCTGCGCCATCGCGGCATCGATTGGGCGGCGCAATTGCTTGATCAACACTCACCCGCAGGAGCATCTCTGGATGAACTTCCCAGGAGGAAACGTCATGAACCGTAAACGCACGTTGGTATCCCGTTTTCGCGTGGTGGCGCTGGCCAGCGCCATTGCCTTTACCGTCGTCCAGCCCGCCCAGGCCCTGTTTGGTGTCGGCGATATTGTGCTCGATCCATCGAATCTGGCGCAGAACATGCTGACCGCCGCCCGCACCCTTGAGCAGATCAACAACCAGGTACAGCAGCTGCAGAACGAGGCGAACATGCTGGTCAACCAGGCGCGGAATCTGGAGCGGCTTGATTTCAATTCGGTGAATCGACTGCGCTCGGCACTGGCGACCACCGGGCGCCTGATTGCCGAGGCCCAGGGCTTGGCCTATGAGGTAAACCGCATTGACCAGGAATTTGCCAGGCTCTACCCGCAGGAATACGCGGCTACCGTAAGCGGTGACCGCATGGCGCAGGATGCCCGGGAGCGTTGGGCGCACACCCTTGATGGCCTGCACACGGCGATGCGCATGCAGGGGCAAGTCTCCCAGAACCTGTCTATAGACGAGGGCGTGTTGACGGATCTGGTGAGTCAGAGTCAATCAGCCAACGGTGCCCTGCAGGCGATGCAGGCCACCAACCAACTCCTCGCGTTGCAGGCCAAGCAGTCCATCCAGTCCCAGCAGCTGCGTCTGACGCAGGATCGCGCCGCGTCCCTGGAGTTGGCCCGGCAGGCTGCCGCCACCGAGCGTGGCCGGGAAGTGACCCGGCGATTCCTGGGGGAGGGCACGGCCTACACACCGCAAACGGTTTCCTTCTACGGGTACTGAGGCAGCGTGATGACTTTGATACCTGTGCCGATGGAGGCGCGCGGCCATGGATGATGTCGCGGTAATCGACCGCTTCCTCAATGTCTTCTCCACCTACATCGATTCGGGTTTCGGGTTGCTGGGTGGAGAAGTGGCGTTTCTGACCGCCACCCTGGTGGTGATCGACATGACCATCGCGGGGCTTTTCTGGGCGCTGAGCCATGCCACCGGGCAGGCCGATGACGTGCTGGTTCGCCTGATTCGCAAAGTACTCTACGTGGGGGCTTTCGCCTACATCATCGGCAACTTCAATACGCTGGCGGGTATCGTGTTTCGCTCCTTTGCCGGACTTGGGCTGATGGCTTCAGGCACTGGCATGACAGCTGCCGAATTCCTGCAACCGGGCCGTCTGGCCAAGGTGGGCGTGGATGCCGGCGCGCCAATCCTGGAGCAGATCAGCGAGATGTCCGGCTTCCCGGAGGTATTCGTCAATATCACGCCCATCGTGGTGCTGTTCCTGGCCTGGCTGGTAGTGATCCTGACTTTCTTCGTGTTGGCGATCCAGCTCTTCATCACCCTGATTGAGTTCAAGCTAACTACCCTGGCCGGGTTTGTACTGGTGCCGTTCGCATTGTGGAACAAGACTGCCTTTCTCGCTGAAAAAGTCCTGGGCAACGTGGTGTCCTCCGGCGTCAAGGTGCTGGTACTGGCGGTGATCGTCGGCATCGGCACGGGATTGTTTGCCGAATTTCAGGTGGCCCCCGCCGAACCTTCTGTGGATTTTGCGCTGGTAATCATGCTGGCCTCCCTGGCGCTGCTCGCGTTAGGGATTTTTGGGCCGGGCATTGCCACTGGCTTGGTTTCCGGCTCACCGCAACTGGGCGCCGGTGCGATGGCAGGCGCCACCCTCGGCGCGGCCGGGACCGCCTTGGCTCTGGGTGCTGCTGCCACTGGAGTGGGTGGCGCCGTGGTGGCCGGAGCGCGAATGGCGCCCGGTGCCGTTCGGATGGCGACAGGTGGTGCCAGCTCGATGAAGGCTACGGCCAACGGGGCGAGTTCGGTCATGGATTCAGCTGCCGCAAACACGAAGCACACAACAGCGTCGGGCGGACAACCGGCCTGGGCCAGGCAGTTGCAACGTCGCCAGCAGCTTTCCCATACCGCGACGACCGTTGCCCACACCCTGCGCGGTGGGGATGGTGGCGGTTCTGGATCAGGCCCCAGCCTGAACGACCCGGATTCCTAAGGAGAATTTTTCATGCGATTCAAGCGACCTCACGCGCGCTATGCCGAATCCCCGCAACCGGTCACACCCTATCAGGCGGCTGCCCAGGCCTGGGACGAGCGCATAGGGTCGGCTCGGGTGCTGGCCCGGAACTGGCGGTTGATGGCCTTCGGCTGTCTGGCGCTGGCCCTGCTGATGGCCGGCGGACTGGTGTGGCGTTCGGGCCACTCCATTGTCACGCCCTATGTGGTGGAGGTGGACACGGGCGGACAGGTTCGCGCTGTGGGGGAGGCAGCAACGCCGTACCGGCCCAACGATGCGCAGACGGCCCATCATTTGGCCCGGTTTATCACCCTGGTGCGTTCGCTCTCCATCGATCCGGTGGTGGTGCGCCAGAACTGGCTGGATGCCTACAACTACACCACCGACCGCGGGGCGGCGGTGCTCAACGACTACGCCCGCAGCAAGGATCCCTTTGCCCGTATCGGCCAGGAATCGGTGACGGTGCAGATCAACAGCGTGGTGCGCGCCAGCGACAGCTCCTTTCAGGTGCGCTGGAGCGAGCACCGGTTTGTGAACGGCGCGGCGGCCGGTATCGAGCGCTGGACGGCAGTGGTGTCCGTCGTGCTGCAAACCCCGCGCACCGAGCAGCGGCTACGCCGCAATCCATTGGGCATCTACGTCAATGGCCTGTCGTGGAGCCGGGAACTGGAGGCCACTGAAGGAGACATGCCATGAGCAAGCCATTGAATAGGTGTACAGGAGTCCTGGTGCTGGCGGTGTCGTTTGCACTGGTCGGCTGTGCGACGCCGCAAAAACCGCCACAAATTACCCTGGATGAGCCGGTCGCGGCAACCTTGTTGCCGGAGCCCGACAGACCAATAGAAGTGGTGGAAGTGCCAAAACCCCTGCCGTTGCCAGGGCAACTGATGCCATTACCCACGGAAGAAGCGGATGCTGAGGAAGTAGTGCCCGAAGACCCACAGTTACAGATAACCCAGGCTACCGAGGAGGCGCGGGTGCCACCGACGCGGGAAGGCTATGTCAATGCCGTCCAGGTCTGGCCCTTTGCCGACGGTGCGTTGTACCAAGTTTATGCCAGCCCGGAGCGGGTGACCGTCATTGCCCTGCAGCCTGGTGAGGAGCTGGTGACGGTCGCCGCCGGGGATACCGTGCGCTGGATCGTGGGGGATACGTCCAGTGGTACTGATGCCGAGCAGCGGGTCAATGTGTTGGTCAAACCTATCCGCGTGGATATCCGGACCAATTTGGTCATCACCACCAATCGCCGTACCTATCTGATGGAGTTGATCTCGACCGAGCGCACCTGGATGGCCTCGGTCTCCTGGGACTACCCGAGGGATCGCATGCTGGCCTTGCAGCGTCGCTCGCAGGCGGCCGAGGTGGCCACGCCGATTGAGCGGGGCTTGTCCTTGGAAAACTTGCGGTTCCGCTATGCCCTGAGTGGCGACCAGCCCTCATGGCGGCCGCTGAGGGCCTTCGATGACGGCAGTAAGGTCTATATCCAGTTCCCGGTTGGGATCGCCCAGGGTGAACTGCCGCCGCTGTTTGTGATCGGCTCGCAGGGCGATGGCCAACTCGTGAACTACCGCTTCCGCTCGCCGTACTACATCGTGGACCGGCTCTTCGGTGCCGCCGAACTGCGCCTGGGCGGCGAGGAAGGCGAGGTGGTACGTATCGAGCGAACCGATGGGGTACGGAGGGAATGAGCATGGATGATGAAAGCACTCCGAATCAGCCACAGCCATCGCCGAAATTGGCACCGGAACAGGTGGCGCTACGCGCCCAGCCGCGGTCGGTAACGCGGCTGAACCGACGGATGCTGGCTGTACTAGCCGGCGGTGTTGGCATCGCTGTACTGGGCGCCCTGTTCTGGTCGCTGCGTGTGCCCGAGCGGGACGATCTGAATGGCGCGGACCAACTGTACAACGTCGAGCGCGTCGCCCATTCCGAAGGGCTGGCCCGTTTGCCAGCGGACTATTCGCAACTGCCGCCTGAAGTGCCTCGCCTGGGTAAGCCGTTGCCGGGTGACCTGGGTGAGCCAATTCTGAAGGCGGAGCGGCAGGCCATGGGTTATCGGGACGGCCAGGACTCGGCGGAAGCCGACCGACTGGCACGCCTCAAGGAAGCGGAAGAGGCGGCGGCCTCTGCCGTATTCTTCGGGTCAATTCGGCCGCGGTCTTCTACCATAGCTTCTGTTGCAGGTGGAGGAGAGAGGTTGCCGATAAATCAGGGCCTGGGCGCCCTCGATTCTTTTGCGATGTTGCAGGGCGCGCCTCCCGGAGAGACCGACCCCATTGCCCTGCAGAACCGTCAGGAACAGAAGGAGGAGTTTCTCAAGAAACCCGCTTTTACAGAAACCCGTAATTCCGGGGATCTGCAAGCGCCTGTGTCCCCTTACCAGGTAATGGCCGGCACGGTGATTGCCGGTGCCCTGGTCACCGGCATCAACTCCGACCTGCCGGGCGATGTGATCGCCACCGTTACGGAGCCGGTCTATGACACCGCCACCGGCCGCCATGTACTGATCCCTCAAGGTTCGCGCATCCTGGGTCGCTACAACAGCCAGGTGAGCTACGGGCAAACCCGTGTGCAGGTGGTCTGGCACCGGGTGATCCTGCCGGACACCTCGTCCTTTCAGCTCGACAACCTCGCCGGTACCGATCCGGCAGGCTACGCGGGTCTGGAAGATGGCGTCGATTGGCACTGGGACCGCCTGTTCGCCGGCGCCGCGCTGACCACACTGCTGGGAGTGGGCGCCGAACTGGCCGCACCCGAGAACCGCCAGGATGGCGACCGCGTCATCATCGCCGGGCGGGACAGCGCGCAGGACAGCATCAATCAGGTTGGCCAGGAGGTCACCCGCCGCAACCTCAATATCCAGCCCACCCTCACTAGTCGGCCCGGGTTGCCAGTGCGCCTCATCGTCAATCGCGACCTGGTGTTGCGGCCCTATCAACCATTGATCTACCAGCGGGGGACTACGCCATGACCACCAACAAGCTGCGATTGGGGCCGCTACCCAAGAACGAAACCGTCAAACTGACCTTTACCTGCCCGGCGACCCTGAAGGAGGACCTGGAGCGCTATGCCGAGCTTCACGCTCAGACCTACGGCGAGCCGGTGGATGCGCTGACGCTGATCCCGCATATGCTGGAGTCGTTTATGGCGCGGGATAGGGTGTTTCGAAAGGGAAAAAGAGGACGCGCCAGTCCTTCTCAGGCCACTTCGTCCGTGCGACCGATAGACAGATAATCGGATAATCATGTCTGAATATCCGCATATGGAGCGGAGTTTGGATAATGATTTGCGATCAGTGGCTACAGCAACTACTCTTCGTTGTTTAGAAAAATATAAAATATCGTAGTATAGCTACGAAAAATACGAGCAAACTAAATACTCTCTACACCAGGCTGGAGCCAAGGTCGCCGCTGACGTCGGAAGAACTGGCGGCCCTGGATATCTCTGCCAACTTGGCCGTTCACTACGTGCGGGGAGGATAGTTGATGCGGTTGGCGGAGGGGTTTACCTCTGGCCAAACGAAGAATTAAAGCTGCATCCCTGTCTCCTTCTGTTGCCGCGCATATTTGCAGGACTCCAAGTCGGCGGCTAGTCGGCGCTCGATTGGTATGGTGTGCGCCAGTACGTGTCGCAACAATCGATGTTGCTTCTTTATGGTTGGGCCGACGGTCATTTGCCGGACTGGTTCATCGATCGCTTTCCGGCCCAGTATCACCGCAAACATCTGTTCAACGAGGACTGTGACAACTTGTTGCATGCCATGCCCTCTGAGAGACGGGAGGGGGTGCCGCAGGTTTCGTCGCCGGAAAGAGCACTGTTGGAACTACTCAGCGAAGTCGGCGTGCGCCAGTCTTTGCAGGAAGCCCGCGAACTCGTCGAAAGTACCTACAATTTGCGTGTCAACGTGCTGCTTGAACTGTAGCAGAACTGTACCAGTGTCAAGACGGTGCGACTTTGCCTCCAAGCTGGGTCGCGAGGGTGGATTGCCATGGGTAGAGAAACTTGATCCGGACACGTTGCCGAACGGCAGTGACCGGCCCTGGGTATCCAAATCCAGCGACGGCCTGTTGGTGCTCAAGCCATGAATCCGGCGTATCTCGATACCGCTCGCCTACTGACACAAGTGGTGCCATTGGTCTTCGTGGATGACACGTTTGCCTTGAATGGTGGTACGGCCATTCGGCGGGAGGCCAGAGTCACCGCCGGTGGCCTACTTGTGGGGACGGGCGGTTACCTCATCATGAAGGCCGGAACGTATTGTGTGGGTTGGACTGTCTGCGCGTCTTACAGTCGATTGTACGTCGTGAAGTGATCTCGGGTTTGCTGGCCAGGCGAAGCAGGCGCTGGAATATGGGGTATGTCAGATGAGTCGGTGCCGGACAACCTGCGGAGTGCCGGAGTCCGTCGCATACGGCGATAAGCTGCTGAACCCAATCGTTTGATTCAGACTCAGTCTTTGCCGCAGCCACCACATTGAACAGATAGTCAGTAACAGCAGAAGAGATACGAAAAAATAGCGAAGGACGGTTTTTTCATTGTTTGGTTTTCTTGCAATATTTGGTTGAATATCCATTAGCTGATTGTGGAATATTATCAACCATTTATCCTGCTTTAAAATATGACGTGTCGCGACATTACTCAGGGTCCGCGCAATCGGCCTTCCATCCGCTTGGATCAACTGCGAAGGCGCGGTCACCGCCGCCCGGATAGTGTCCCGCGCGTAACGCGGCCATGTCGGGTATCTTCCCGCTGAAATCAACATCTACCTGATAGATGCCCTGATCAATACCCGTTGGAGCTGGGCGACTATAGACTGTAAGCACGAAAGAGGGCCGCCCTTCCAGTTGACCCGTTATTACCTTCTCCCGCCCCATAGATGCTCCTGGATATTGAGGACATCCGAGCGTTCGGAGTGTGATCCCCCTGATACGCAAGGCATCAATGATGTTATAGGGAGCTGCTGAGCTCTGTTTCTGCCAGTAGAAGGTAATTCCGTTGCCAGTATCCTGCAGGTAAACATTCAGTTCATTCAATACACCAGTTTTGCCATCAGGCGGCCATTGTGCTGCCAGTAATCGTGCCCGTATTTCCCGAGAGGACTGCACCACACCGGGAGATTTTGGTACCAGCGCGAGGATCGTTTCAACCACAGGTACGGAATTCTCTGCTCGCCACCATCGAGTGACACAGTGCCTGTCTACCCATGTCGTCGCATCGGGTTGAGCGTGCAGAACCTCCTCACTACAGCGGTTCAGGAATTCTGTTTCATTCTCGACCAACAGAGTATCGGTTGTTGCTATGTCGCAGCAGATGGCTGCCAGGAGTCCGATAACGGCAATGCAGGCGGTGGTTTTCATATCTCATTTACAATATGGGCTTGGTGCTACTGCTTTCGCGTTTTTTGATGGCTTCCTGCCGGAGACCTTCTACCATTGCACCAGCGGCCAATTCCGCCCGAACCCATGATTGAATGTCGATCATAAGAGCGCTTACAGAGGTGGCCGGCCTGCTATCGCCGAGACCATAACCGTGAATATTGTACTGGAGCATATTGGCGCACTCCTGTAGATTTTTTACTCGGCCATTCCGGAACTTATCCGTGAGAATCCTGCTGCCAGAGGTATGAAACACTTTTTCCAGAATCACATTGTCTCCACGATTGTTTACAGGTATCGCGAGTTCCCCATACTGAGATCCGAGACAATTCACCGTCCCTTCACCGAACATCCATTGACTGATGTTAGCGTTCTTGTGAGGCACTGTCGGCTCACCGTATTTTTCATGCACAGCATCCCTGTATTGCTTGTTGGTTGGTGGGTCGAGTTGATTGTTCACGCTTCGTGTGACAGCGACAACGCGCTCGCGCTCAGGCGGCGGCGAAAAATAGATAGCGAATGAATCCTGACTTTGGTTCCCGTGAATTCGTTTGCCTGCGCTGATGCGATAGAGGAAATCATCCGTCCGATAGTTATGGTTGATGCCGTCACTATAATGATAGGACTGGCGCGTCTCCTGTAGGTCCGATTCAGAAATGCCGTGACCAACCAACGCATGCTTGACTTGTTCATAGGTCATGCCGAGTCTCAACCCGGCAATATCAAATTTATCATCGTCGGCGGCATCGGATGGAGCGGAAAACATTGAAACAAAAATGGCTAGAACTGCAGCCAGCGGCAGTACTCTTTCAAGTGTCATTTGGCAAACCTCTTGGTGATAAAGATTTGAGTGACAATACTGCGTAATACGACAAACGGCGATGCGAAAACTTCACTTTTTACTCCTGTAACACAAGCCGGGTACCGTCATGGCGCTCCAGGGTCTTGTTGTCAATACGCTTAAACACAGCTTCGGGCTGACCTTTTCCATAGGAAATAACAATCTGATCGCTTTCGATCTTGTAGGTAAATGTCGGCGTGTCGGAAACACCACCCACTAGCTGGCCCTGGCCATTTGGACCGAACTCGTAAGTCGTGCCGAACCGAGAATCCGTATAAGCGCCTTCCTTAAAGCTGGAGCCGCAGGCTATAAGCGCCAGTGCCAATAGCAAAGAAATCGCAAGCGAAAGCCTGGATTTGCTGGAGGTTCGGGTAATGGCTTTCATGGCTTCTTCTCCGTGAGTAATAAAGTTGTCGGCAAATTTGTTATAACGAACAATACCGTGACGGGCTAGCAAGAAAAAACCGTTGGTTGATCGGTTTTATAGCCAACCGACCTTCATCGTTGGGCTGGCGGGCCGGAATATTCTCGTAGCCCTTGCGCTAGTTGGTCTTGCAAGCGACCTGGAAAGATTCGCTCTTACAACGAATCTCGCCGGTGAATTCACCTTTGCGCGAATCCTGACAAATCTTTTTCCCCAATATTGAGGTCATATCTGGATGCCGCTTAGCGGCTTCGATCTCCTCTTTATCACATTTGGAAGATTGCCTCGGTTGATCCAGCCAGGTTACAGAATTATCGCAGCCTGTAAGAAACAGCGTGCCAACTACAACAAGACATAATACGTTCCTCGTCATCTCGATCTCCAATAATCAGCATAAGGGGCGATGCTGCAACGCCATGGTGTTTCATTGTGTTCCCTTGAACATCCTTGCAGGGCCGGAACAGATACCCGTGTAATGCATTCCTCGAAGCTGCGGTCGCACGCTATATTTCCGGTACGGCTGACGATAGTGCGAAATTTGCTGTGGTGTTGGGTCCATCTGTCGAACTCAGTACCGTTCATGATTCAAAACTGGTTATTTAATCAGCTTCATCACAAGCGGGTTATTCTTCAGATTGCAGATGACGATAGTCCTGGGCTGGTGTCGTGCTCTGAATGAGTAACTAAAGCTCAGGTGTAGCGCCTTTCGCTGCTCGAGCCTTGCGGACTTGTTCAGTAAGGGCAGCGACCCATTCGTTAGCTGATAGCTCACCATCGGCCGTTCCCGCAACATCAACCATTATTGCCCTGGCCGTAGTCACAGGACTGTCATCCCCACTGGGCATCGCATAGGTAAGATAACTAGCGCAATCTGTAAGTGACTTTGCTTTTTGATTATGAAAGGTGCCGTCTCGACTTCCTACATTCGCGCCGTATATCTTTTTTAAAATACTGGATTGGGCAGGCTGATAAGTGCCAATATTACCAACAAGGCACTGAATTTTCCCTGCGGGGAACTCCCATTGAACGGTATTTATGTCTTCAGCGACGGGGGGGCCATATTTCTTTTTCAACGCATCCAGGTATTGCTGTCTTGTTGGCGGATTGATCCGATTTTCCATATCTCTGGTGACTGCCACGACTCGGCCACCTTGTGGGCCAGGCGAAATAAAAACCCCCAGAGCATCGGTAACGCCGTCCTTGTTTCGGAAGGCGTTGATGTAGGTAACAAAATCATCTGTTTGAAATTGTTCTATCCCATCGGTGTAGTTATAGTATTGCCGGTTTTCTCTTATGTTTTTTTGTTCCACGCCATAGAGTTTAAGGGCATCATGAACTTGCGTTACATTCATGCCGAGTTTAAGGCCGATAATGTCAAGATCTTTTGCATGCACTGCACTCCATCCTAGATAAAGCATAAGAAGGAAGGCTGATTTATTCATGAATACTTTCATTAGAATTCTCCGTCCTGACATTCAATAATTACTGAAATAAACATTTATTCTCGATACTTAAGTGCCAAATTTCTTTGTGGTTCCTTTGTGAGATAGGAATAACAACGAAATTATAGACATGACTGACGATACAGCCGTGGCGAGTTGGCTGTGCAGGAATGGCCCGGATTGCAGCGTTCAATGTCATTCATGACGTGAAAACCTTTCGCTGATTGACTGTAGAGCCAACCGTGCTTCGCCTCTCAGATTACCGATACTGATAATCCGCCCCTGCTGGTAACTGTTGAAGCCAATATAGAACAGTGCGATCTGTATTAATCCAACGAGCAGGAAGACAAAGCTTCCTGTCACCAACAGCAAAAGCATAAAGGCCGCCGTAAACACAATGCAGAGTGCAGCAAGATGGTTGTAATCCAGATCGCTCAATCTTGGCTTAAAGGCAAAAAGACCCAGCAGCCCAAGAATGAAGCCCACGAAGCCGACGACCATTAGTGGGGACACAAGCAGTCCACCCACGGCGCCAGTCAGCATCATAATATAAGTGGTTCTGGTGTATTTATGTTCAGGTATGAAGCCCAAAATGTTGCCATTAGTCGTTATCGAATCGGTGGATGCCTTTGTAGCAACGTTTTTTATCAAGGAGAAATGGATAATCATACCGGCGAGCAGAGCGACCACTCCGATCCAAAATACCGCCGGACTATAAGAAGGTGCATCGCTGAGAAAACCAGCCCCCTCGCAGATTGGAGGTGACGAATATAGGCACGCTACCAGTTTGCTGCTGATGTCAGCCCCGCCATATTGGCCGATAAAGTCCATTGCCTCTGCGTAAGCCAGAAGAAACCAGACCAGAGACAAAACAGTCATCACGGTACCGATGAGCATAAGCACCAAACTAAGCTTTCTAAGGTTCAAGAATATCTCTCCTGACAAGGCTTTTTGCCGGATGTAGCCAAACGGTTTAGTGTTCTTTTCTGGCTCCGCAGCCAGGGTGGTTTTGTGCCACGGTAAAGCGTCGTGCCTGGCACTGGAAAACGCATAGACTACTCATACCGGGACGGGATTTCGTCCCCAAAATTGGGGAGAAATCAGCTTTGGGTGAGTCCAGCAACGCTGCGGGTAATCAGTGTTACTGCTTCTGCCAGGCGATGTGTGCCTGTTTTCGAGAGAATGCATTTGACATGCGAGCGCACCGTTGCAGTACCGATGCCGCGGCGTGCGGCGACCTTGTCTACCGAAAGACCGCCGGCCAGATCGGCGGCAATTACGGCTTCGGTTCGCGTCAAACCAAAAAGGTCACGCAGGCAGGTTGCGGCCAAAGTATCGGCTTCAGGGTCACGTACGACCACCAGCGCCAATGGCTGCGAAAATGCCGAAAGGCCCTGTGAATGCAAGGGTGTCACGAGCAGTGTCAAGGGTAATTGGCCGACACGCGGTATGACTATGGCTGGCTCCACTGGCACCGGGCGGCCAGAGGCAGTGGATATGGCGGCATTGACGAGACGAATCAGCTGCGTATTAAGTGATGTGTTTGTCAGCACAAGGCAATCGCCCCGATTGGCAAGGTTCTTAGCCGCGCGAAGCTGACATTCCCCGTGTGCATTCTGTGTCACGATCCGGCGGATGCGGTCAACCACAAAGACTGCCGCGTCAATCCTCTCCAGTACCGCTTCAGCGGCCATCTGGCGGGCCGTTACTGCGGACAACTTATGACTGAGCCACAGTGCTCGCTGAAGGTGCGGCAACAGGAAAGCAACTTTCCGGCGGTCGTCATCCGTATAGGCTCCGGCTCCCTCTGGACGGTGAATGCCGAGGACGCCCAGTAACCCGTCTCCACCTGGAAAAACCGCGCCCACCATGTGATGTATGTCGAGTGCGCGCAGCCACTCTTGGTAGAAACCGCTGCTTTGTTGCTCGTCCGGCGAAACAAGGTCTTGATCGGTGACGATGCGCGATATGCCAAAAGCCGCTGAGCGCTCTACCCACAAATCCTGTTGGTGCCAGTGCGTCGCCCAGGATTGTTGGTGATTCGGGACAGAAAGATTTTGGGTGCACTCCAGCAGATGCACCGTGTCTCCGGGTCCATGGAGCTTCAGAATCGTGCTCGTGGACTCCAGAGCGAAAGCGATGCTGGAAGCGATACCTGTCCACCCGGCACCCTCCATTGCCGCTGTGTAGATATCCCCAATCAGTTTGGAAAGCAGATCGTTAAACGGAATCTCAGATGACATCGTTGTCCTGTTCCACATACCACTTTGCATGATATAAGGTGCGAATGCCTATATTACAGTGATTACTGGTTCGGCCCATCAACGTCGAGCTAGACCTCTTCATAGCTTTTTCGCTCATATCTCATCCATTCCTTACTGGTCGGATTTCTGTAGCGGCGGA
>TARA_R110001592_G_scaffold57536_11_pt1 | contig 30008 bp, 25 predicted proteins | sample TARA_R110001592 | Tara Oceans TARA_R110001592 (sample SAMEA4398387) | marine metagenome | biome: Polar Biome; feature: [SRF] surface water layer (ENVO:00010504); material: water (ENVO:00002006), including particulate matter (ENVO:01000060) such as... | depth 5 m | reverse complement strand
AATGTCCGTGGTGGGCTTGGGTGTATTGACGGGCCTAACATCGCTGGAGTGGATGTTCGTGCTGCTTGCGATTACGCTGGTATGGATGGCTGAGGCCTTAAATACGGCCTTGGAATATTTGGCGGATGCCGCGGTGCCTGAAACCCACGAGCTGGTTGGCAAGGCAAAAGATGTTGCCGCAGCGGGGGTGTTAATTGCTGCGGCCTTTGCACTTATTGTTGCCTTGTGGGCATTTTGGCCCTTTTAAGTAGTAGTGCTGGCGACTTCCTTGGAGGTCCCACCGACTAGGCGCTTAACGTCATCTAACACAATATATAAGCAGGGAATTAAGATCAGGGTAATCACCGTGGCAAAGATAATTCCAAAGCCCAAAGATACCGCCATGGGAATCACGAATTGTGCCTGTACGCTGCTTTCTAGCAGCATGGGTAGCAGCCCAAAGAAGGTGGTTAATGATGTTAGTAGTATCGCTCTAAAACGCAGGCAGCCTGAGTCGACCACAGCGTCTAGCAGGCGTTCACCGCGTGCAATGGCCGAGTTAATAAAATCGACCATAATGAGACTGTCATTAACAACCACGCCGGACAGTGCGATTACCCCAAAGAAAGACATCATACTGAATGACATATTTAGCACGATATGTCCGAACACGGCGCCAATAATACCAAATGGGATTACGCCCATTATGATCAGCGGCTGTAGGTAAGATCTCAGTGGTATAGCTAGCAGCGCGTATATGCCGAATAAGGCGAGTACAAAGCCGATGGCAAGGCTTTTCATTAGGACACCGCTTTCTTCACTTTCACCGCTTAACTTCACAATGACCGATGGATATTTGTCGGGGAAGATTTCGTTTACCAGCGTTTTCATCACATTGGCAGTGACTTTGTCTGGTGACGTAAAGTCCTTGTCAACTTGCGCTGTTACCGTAATTGAGCGTTCACCATCAATACGTTTGCGCTGGCTGAAGCCAGGTTCAAAATTCATATCGGCGACGCTACTTAAGGGGACATAGGCCTTGTCGGCAGAACGGATATACATGTTTTGTAAATCTGATATTGCTTGTCGCTCTTCCGGCGGGTAGCGAACCATGACTTTTACTTCGTCGTTGCCGCGTTGCAAGCGTTGCGCTTCTGCACCGTAGAAAGCATCGCGTAGCTGGCGCCCCAGCGATGCCGATGAAATGCCCAACACCTCGGCGCTAGGTTTTATATCCAGCACAATTTCGTCTTGGATGGCACTGGCGCCGTTGCGGATGTCGAATACGCCCTTGTAATGACTTAAGGCTTCTTCAACCTGCTTGGCTGCAGCTTCTAGTTCAGTGTTTGAATTACTGCTGAGCTTGAGCGAAATTGATGGCCCTGATGTTTGATCGGCGCTGCTGACAGACAAAATTTTTGCCCCGGGAATGTCACCAATCTCTTTGCGCCAGCGCCGTGCAATTTCGCCACCATCAATATCGCGCTGCTCATTTTTAGTGAGCTCTACCATAAAAGTGAGGGTTCTACCCGAAGTGCCGAATGCCTCTACGTGATTGATCAAGCGCTTGTTCGATGAGTTTTCATGGGCGCTTTGGTAATCAGCGTCTACTTTGCGGAGTGCGCTGTCGATATAGTCAAAAGCTTGCCGAGTTTGCGCTTCGGGTGTGCCTTCCACCATTTCCAAGTTTGCTTTGATGAAATCCGATGGGACGTCAGGGATCATCACAAAACGAACAATGCCGCCGGCAATTATGCCAAACGTAATGATTAACATAGCGCTAAAAATTGAGCCCGTGAGATAGCGATTGGCAATGGCTTTGTGAATAAAAGGCCGGTACAGGTGCTCAACAAAATAGTTTAGCTTGCCATTAAAATAGCGCGGAATTTCATCGATCTTGAGCCAGATGCCGGTCGTGCCGGGCCGGCTATGGGCCAGATGAGCGGGTAAAATTAACTTGGATTCCACCAGTGAAAAAGTTAGGCAGAGAAGCACTACCCAGCCTACGGCTTCAGGGAACGGTGAAAAAGCGCCTTCGGTAAATAGCGTCGGCGAAAATGCCATGATCGTGGTCAGCACACCAAAGGTTGCGGGTGTGGCTACTCGCAGTGCGCCGGTGATGACGCTGTCGATGGAGTGACCTTTGATTTCGGTCTCGGCGTAGGCGCTTTCGCCAATAATAATGGCATCATCAACCACAATACCAAGCACTAAAATAAAACCGAACAGGCTCAGCATATTCAAGCTGACCCCCACAATAGGCATCATCGCAAGCGTGCCTAAAAAGCACATTGGCAAGCCAACCATCACCCAAAACGCGAGTTTAATATTCAGGAACATGCCCAATACAATGAAAACCAACAGCGCACCCATGCCGAGGTTTTTCATCATCATGGTCATCCGACCTTCGAGATAAAATGTGATGTCGGCCCAGGTGGTAATGTTCACGCCTTCGGGAAGATTATTACGTTTTTCAGCGACGTAGCGCTTGGCGGCATCAGATACTTTGATTAAATCTTGATTGCCGACGGCGAATACCTGCAGGCCAATACTGTTTTGACCATCAAAAAATGAGAAACCGTCTTTTTCGACAAAGCCGTCGTTGATAGTGGCGATATCACCGATGGTCACACGAGTGCCGTCGGGATTGGAGATAAGTACCACGCGCTCGAATTCGTACTGGCTGCGAGCTTGACCGCGGGTGCGCAGAAGAATGTCGCCATTGACAGTTTTTATTGAGCCACCGGGCAGGTCTAAGGAAGAGCGACGAACAGCCTCGGCGACCTCATTGAGCGTTAAGCCGTACTGGAGCAGGGTGTGTTCAGGAACCTCGATGCTAATCTCAAAATCTCTAGCGCCGTTAATTTGCACAAATGCGATGTCTTCATCGAGGGTGAGTTCTTGTTTGACTTGCTCCGCCAGCTCCTTCAAACCGCGTTCATCGAGGTCGCCATAAAGTTGGACATTGAGTGCGTGGTTATTGAATTCAACCCGATTGACGGTGGGGCGCTCAGCTTGCTCTGGAAAACTCACGATGCCGTCAATAGCGCTTTTGATTTCGTCCATGACCGCGTTGGTATCGTAATCCTCGTAAATTCCCGCAGTTATGGTGGCGAAGGATTCGTCGGCGGTTGATTGAATACTTTCGATGGACTCGATATCTTTGAGTGCTTCTTCAATCTTTAATACCACGCCGTTTTCGACTTCGTCTGGCGTCGCGCCGGGGTAAGCAACGGTAATCCGTATCACGTTTATTTCAAAGTCAGGTTGAATTGTGCGTTGAATATTAAACGCAGTACCCAAGCCGATGGCGATAATGACAAACATGAGGAGGTTAGAGGCTACCGAATTACGGGCAAACCAAGGGATTATCCCCTTGTTGGTATCAAATTCCGGTAAGGGGTTCATAGCTGGCTCGCCGTTGTGTCTAGGGCGGAAATCGGGTTTGACGTCGAGGTGACGAGGGAGCTAGTTTTTATCGTGCTATTTACTTTCACCTTGGTGCCAGCGATGACATTGGGTATTGTCGATAAGCAAATAACGTCGCCGGCATTTAGACCTTCGTAAACATAAACGAGCTTGCCCTCGGTATGAAGAATTTTGAGGTCGCGATTGCGAATGCGCTGCTCCTCATCGAGTACCCAGACTTTATTCCCAGTGCGCAAGATATAGCGCGGGATGGCAATCAAGCCATCAATGTTTTTACCGCTGATGTCAGCTTTCACGAAGCTACCCATTAGCAAGGTGTCACCACCGCCTTCTAATCCATAGGGGTCGTCTATTTTTGCGATGGCAAATAACACTCGGCTGCGTTCATCGAGAACCGCTTCGGTACGAACAATATTACCCTGCCACTCGAGACCTAATTCATTTTTTAAGACTACTGCCGGTGAGCTTTGGTTGCCGTTGCTATTTGGAAGCGCCAGATAAGCGAGGCGGTCAGTAGGAATAGGAAGTCGAACTTCAGCAAAATCTACCGCGAAGATATGCCCTAGTTGCGTTCCTGGGCTAACAAATTGGCCCAGATCAACACTTCGTGCCTTGATAATGCCGCGGTAGGGAGCGCGAATTTCAGTGCGATCTAAATTATTTTTGGCGTGAGCAATGTCGGCTTTGGCCGAGTCTAAGCGTGCCTGCGCCTCTTTCAATTGTGGAAGTCGCATGGCGAGGTAGCGGGCTTCTTTGCTGGCGAATTTGCGGGGATATTTTTTTATATCTTGCTTGGCAACTGAAACCCGGCCTTTCTCCTGAATTAAGTTGCTAAAGGCAGCGGCTGCATTGGCCTCGGCGCGTTTGACTTCGACGTCGTAGTTACGCGGATCAACACGCAATAGTAACTCGTCTTTCTCTACTAAGCCGCCATTCTGGAATTGTGCTGCAACCTCGATAATTTTGCCTGACACTTCGGTAATGAGGGTGGTTTCGGTTCTTGGTTCAACCGTGCCCTGGGAGTTAACGGCAATAGATAATGTTTGTTTCTCGGCAATGGCGACGTCGATATAAAGAGCCGGTGGCGTGATGGTGACGGTTTCTGGTGGCGGCTTCAGAGCAAAGACAATGATCGCGATGATAAAAGCAGCGGCAATAACCGCTGCGGAAAGCAAAGTTTGTTTCGAGGTTTTTAACACACTGACGTTCTCTAATTGCGTGATTACACCCAAGTATTCTCTAGATCGTGGCTTAAAACGACATAGGCACGCGAAGCCCGCGTGCTCTGGGTATCAAAGTATGGCTATTGTATCGTTATCTGTACGCTGATGTTGTGACAACTTGTTAATCCGCTCTTATCCAGTTTTCACCGGTATCGACTTCCTGCGGCAGGGCAATCTGGGGCTTCCAGTCCAGCCAGCGTTGATCCACCGATTGATGAAGGGCAAAACTCTTGCCGTCGTTCACAACCGGCGCTAGTGGCGCCGTGTCTGGAGTAGCAAAGGCGATGCCACCTTCTAATAAGGATTCAATGGATTTGCTGCGAATGGTGGCGCCGCTAAATAGGCCGAATTTTACGGCGATACCGCTGGAGTTCCAAAATTGGCTGTTTTCGCGGACCAGGCCTGCATATCGCGGCTCGATATTAATGTGGATAAGGGTCTGGCGAGCATCCTCAGCCAGCTCGTAGCCGAATACCTCACCGACCGGGATGTCTCGATAAAAGACCTTGACGCCATCTTTGATAGAGCCACGTTGGGCGGCGGTAAGAATTAAGTTCAGACCATTGCCGGGCTTGCTGAGCGGCGGGGGACTATCGAGAGCGACGAATTCGTTGGTGCTGCTGCCATAACCGGGGCGAACGGTAATATAGCTGCCGGTGACGAGGGTTTCTAAATTTCGAGTACCGATGAGTCCGAGTTGTGGCCGCACCACCCAGAACTGACTGCCGGCGCGAGCCAGCGCTTTGGCTGAGGGCGCTAGTCGCGCGCTGACTTTGACGCGGTCCATATTGTCATCTAATTCTAAGGCGACGACGTCGCCGACCTTAATGCCTTGGTACTTGATTTCGGTACCTTTGTTGATGTTGTTGCCAGTGGCAAAGTACAGGTGGATATCTCGGCCTTTTTCATCCGAAGTGCTTTGGAAGTCGGGGTACAGGGTGTAGCGCAAGCCCTCCCATGCCAGCTGTGGTTTTTTGATCACTGGGGTGTGAAAAGCAATGCCGCCAGCAACAATTGTTGCCAGAGAGTCGGCGTGGATGTCTAGCCCGCTTAAACCGCCGGTGATACTTAGTCCGCTAGCATTCCAGAATTGAGATTCACGATGCACCAAATGGGCGTAGCGCTGGTGTATAAAGATACCGATATTGACACCGTCTTTTTCTAAATCGACAGACTCGATTTGGCCCACGGCAATTTTGCGATAATAGATTTTACTGCCGACACTCACCGAGCTGAGTTCATCGCTGCGCAGTGTCAGCCGTAATCCAGGCTCTTGAACACGGCTCTCTGGTGCTTTAACCAGAGCGGTGTATTGCTGGGGAATAGTGCCGCCTTTACCCTCTATCCGAATATTGATATAGGGGCCACTTATTATTGCATCTAAGCCACTCACGCCATTGCTGGAAATCTCTGGCTTCACCAGCCAAAACTGGGTGTTTTCATTTAGGTAGCGGTTGTAAGGAGGAGATACCGCAATCTGGATGTTGGCGCCGAGATTGGGGTTGTCATCAACAAACGTCAAGCTATCTACCTTGCCAATTTCCATGCCCATCAGCTGCACTTTGCTGCCAACCTTTAGGCCATCGGGGTTTCTAAAAAAGACGGTGATCAGCTTGCTACCTTTGGCTCTGTCATGGCTTTTAAATAAGCTGAAACTCGCCATATGACTCGCTTCAGGGGCTGACTTTACGGGGGTATCAAAAGCGATGCCGCCGGCTAAAATACTCGCTATTGATCCGGTTTCAATATCGATACCTTGCAGACCGGCATTTACCTTTATGCCGCTTTGCACCCAAAAGCGTGAGCTACTATTGACCAAGTGGCGGTACTGCGGATCTATGCGGACGCTGATTTCAATATCATCGCCCTTGAGCTGATAGCCTTCAATGTCACCCACATCAATTTTTTGATACAGCAGCGGCGCGCCTACGGATAGCGACCCCAGCTCCTCTGCGTTTAGTACCAAGCGTAAACCGGGCAGGTTATTGCCTTGCGGCGGCGGCGTGTTTAGTGCTGTGAAGCGCTGGCTGGGCTTGCCGTCACCGGGCTCGAAGCTGATGTAATTGCCTGCCACAAGCGTGTCTAGGCCAGAGACGCCAGACAGCGATATTTGGGGTTTTACTAGCCAGAATTGGGTGTTTTCCTTAATAAGTGGCGCTATCTGCTGTGATAATTCCAGCGTAGCGGTCACCCCTTCGAGGTCGTCGTCAAGCTGCAAGCTTTGCACGTGACCAACATCAATGCCCTGGTAAATAACCGGCGTTTTGCCGACATTAATGCCGCTGCCATTGTTAAAGGCGAGGGTGACGTTCAGACCGCTGTCATTGAGGCTCTGATACATAAGCCATGCGGCGATGCCTAAGGCAATCAGCGGCAGCAACCAGATGGCCGAAAGGCCGCGTTTAGGCGCCAGTACAGCGGACGATATATTGCGATCAGTCATTATCTAAGTCCCATAATAAACGCGGGTCAAAACTGTTTGCGGCAAAGAGGGTTAATACCACCACGGCGGCGAAGGCAGTGGCAGCGGGGCCGCTTTCTACTGTGGCGATATTGCCTAAGTGTACCAATGTGACCAAAATCGAGATCATGAATAAGTCGAGCATGGACCAGCGACCAATAAAGTGAATAAAACGGTATAGCGTGGTGCATTGCTGGCGGTTTAAGGGGAGTTGCAACTGCACAACTAGCATTAATATGATCAGAATAATGAGCTTTATTACCGGCACTGCAATGCTGGCAATAAACACGATGGCGGCGATGGCTTGGAGGTCAGCCACCCAAAGCTTAACAACACCAGACATGATGGTGTCAGGATCACCCTGACCAAAGCTAATGACGGTGAGTATGGGTAAAAGATTTGCTGGTAACAGCAGGGCTATCGCTGCCAGGGTATACGCCCAGCTGCGCTGTAAGCTTTGGAATTTGCGGAAGCTTAGTGCTGTGCCACAGCGTGGGCAGGTGGCGGCAGTACTGCGGTTGAGGGCCGGCAGATGACTGAGTTTGCCACATTCAGTGCAGCGAGCGATGCCGCGTTGTTGGGCGCTAATAGTCATGTGGGTTTGTTTTTCTCCCAATGCTGCCAGGCCTGTTCTTCATGAAAATACTGACTACACAGAATAATACACAGCAGCAGGGCGCTCACGCAGAACGTGCCGCCAGAGATTGTGACCTCTCCGTCGTGCATCATTTTAACGTAGGCGACAATGATACCCATTGCATATACTTCGAGCATATTCCAGCTTTGCATCCAGCATTTGTATTTGAGCCAGAGTGGGAAGTGGCGAGGAAAATGATTTAGTCGAATGCTCAGGCAAACTACCGCAGTGAGTACTAAATGCATAAGCGGTGCGACCAGAGAGCACAGCAGGATTAGCACTGCGAGCATTCTCTCCTGTTCCAGCCACATGCTGTAGATGCCGCCGAGCAGAGAGTTGCTGCCGTGTTGACCGACCATGGTGAATTTTAAAATGGGTAGTGTGACCGCTGGGTAAAATAAGATTAAACCGCTGATTGCCGCTGCAAAGCTAATGGTGTCTGTGTGTTTGGCTGAATGCCATAGTACCGCGTTACAGCGAGGGCAGCGGCCTTCTAGATGATGATCGAGCTGCGCGGTCTGCAATAGCAGATCGCAGTCGGGGCAGGCCGTGAGTTCCTTAGGAATATGACTGGGTATTGTCATGGGGCTATTTATTGCAGCGGTGCGAATAGATAGGCGCAGCGGCTGAGGATGCGGCGTGTGAGTGACCATTGTGCCACTTCGCGTGGCAGCAACTGGGTACATTTTTCAAAATCGTTGTTGAGCATCACTTCCATTTTGCTGGCAAATTCCACGCTGTGATTGATAACACAGAGTTCAAAATTGAGACGAAAGGATCGGTTGTCCAAATTGGCGGTACCGACCACGCTGATATCATCATCTACTAACATTACTTTCTGATGCAAGAAGCCGGTTTGGTAGTAATAAAACTGTACGCCTCTGGGGAGGGTTTCTTTGATGGCGGTATAGGACGAAAGTTGAATCATTAGTTTGTCGGGTTTAGCTGGTAGCATAATCCTGACATCCACACCGCGCATGGCAGCGAGTTGCAGGGCGTGAATAACTGGCGCGTCTGGAACAAAGTAGGGGCTGACTATCCATAGTCGCTGGCTGGCTTGATGAATCATATTTAAGAAGTACAGCTCGCAGCTGTCGGTATTATCGGCGGGACCGGTGGCTAATACCAAGCTGTTTAAGGGGCCGTCTACACTAGTGGCTTGCCAATTGAGCGCTGGCAGCGACTCGTTTGCCCAGAACCAGTCTTCAGCAAACGCCAATTGCACTGATTGCACTGCGGGGCCAGCTATCGCAATGCCGGTGTCGCGCCAGGGAGTCAGTACCGGGTGCATATCCCGGTATTCATCGCCAATATTCATGCCGCCGATAAATGCGTAGTTGCCATCACACACGACAATTTTGCGGTGATTGCGAAAATTGAGTTGCAGGCGGTTACCCAAACCCTTGGTGCTATTGAAGGAACATATATTGACGCCGTTCTTGCGCAAGTTTTTCACGTAATGATTGGGGAGTTTAAGGCAGCCTATTTCGTCATATACACAGTAAATACGCAGTCCTTGCCGAGCTTTTTTAATCAATAGCTCTGCCAGCTCACGGCCTATTTGATCATCACGAATAATATAAAATTCTAGTAGTACATAGTCTTTTGCCGCTTCTATGCGCGTGAATATCTCGGCAAAGGCATGCTGACCATTAATAAGTAGCTGGCAGTCATTGCCTGAGCAAAATGGCAAGGTAGTGAGTTGCTCTAGCGCGACCAAACGTGGGTCATGACTGCTCTTTTCGGCGGCTAGGGCGGGGAAATCTGCGAGGAGCTTATTGGCTATTTCATCAATTTGTAATTGGTTGTGACGCTTGGCCAGAGCGTAACCGCGGAATTTGCGGCGACCAAATATCCAGTACAGTGGCACAAATACCGGGGGGAAGCCGATCAATACAATAGCCCATGCAACTGCACCTTGTGCTGTTCGGGTTTTCATAATGGCTTCTACGGCTGACAAAATACCTAATATGGCAAAGGTGGCGGCTAATAGTGCGCCAATACCGGCTAGGTTGCCGATAATCCAGTGCCATACTTCTGGTACGGGGTAGGTCGCCATGTGGTATTGCGTATCCCTGTATTAATTACTAAGGCTTTTCTCGCCTCGATTATATAGCGCGCGCTTCTGTAGACAAGGTGCTTGTGTACTGGCGTCTAGTTTGACAAACAAAGGTGAGCGGTCATACATAGCCGAGAGCGGGAGCTCGTCGTCTTGTTAGACTATGCCTCAGCATTTATAGGCAATGGTAAAGTTGGCGAATGTAAATCAGAATCCCAGTCGCTTAATTTAAGCGGGTGGCCAAAACATAAAAAGATATCGGCCAGACACCGGAGACCCCATGACCACCGTATTTAAGCAACCCCAAGAACTCTTCTCGGCACTTGGCGCCGAGCTAGGCACTAGCGATTGGCTGGAGCTCGATCAACAGCGCATTAATTTATTTGCCGATGCCACCGGCGACCATCAGTGGATACATGTGGACCCGGAGAGGGCAAAGGACGGGCCGTTTGGTAAGTGTATTGCTCATGGCTATTTAACGCTGTCTTTGGTGAATTTGTTCTTGCCTCAGATTGTTGATGTGCAGGGCATTTCTATGGGTGTGAACGTGGGCTGTGACCGGATTCGCTTTCCTGCTCCCGTGCCTGTTGGCTCACGAGTGCGTGGCAGTGGCGAGTTGATTTCTGTTGAAGAAATTAAGGGCGGTGTTCAGGCCGTGGTCAGAGTTACGGTAGAAATTGAAGGCAATGATAGGCCCGCATGTGTGGCTGACACGATTAGTCGCTACTTCCCGGCATAATTGATTATTTTGTAAATCCATATTAGCGCGATGTCTCGGCGGTGAGCTTTTTTGTCACCGCCTAGTGGTGACTGCGGCTAATGTTTTTGTCTGAGAGCCGGCGTAGAGTGGTGTTGAGTCCGCTTATCAGCCCAGCTACAGGTCCAGTTAATAAGGCGCATTGCTATGAATCCACTTCCCTATTCTCTAATCGATTGCGACAACCATTATTACGAGCCTGACGATTGCTTTAGTCGGCATATAGAGTCTCGCTTTAGGGATCGCACGGTATGGGTTGAGCGCGAGCGCGATGACGGTTTTGGTATTATGAGGCTGGGTGAGGAGCGCTTAAATTTCTTTAGCGTTGGCGTGGGGGATTATGTTGGCGCTCCCGGAGCCATGAAGGCCTTTTTCAAAGGTGATGTTGATACCGGCGGCGCAGTAAATGCTAATGCGATCCGCGCCATCGACTGCCCTGAGTTTATAAATAAAGATGCGCGCCTTAAACGGATGGATGAGCAAGGCGTAGAATCTTGCGTGATGATTCCAACCTTGGGATGCGGTGTGGAATATCAGCTCCGCAAGCCTATGCATCATGATATTGCCTACCCAAGTATTCGTGCCTTTAATCGCTGGGTCGCTGAGGATTGGGGTTGGGGTAGTGATGGCAGGGTGTTTTCCACCGCCATGATGAGCCTGCTAGATGTGACGCAGGCTTTGCTGGAGCTAGAGCGTGTTATAAAAGAAGGCTGTCGTTTAGTACAAATTAATACCGGTCCCATAGAGGGCCGGTCGCCGGCCGATCCGCATTTTGATCCTTTCTGGGCTCGGGTGCAGGAAGCGGGCCTTATCGTGACCTACCATATTGGTAGCGGTCCGTTTACCGAACTTCACGCCGCGCCCTGGGGCGAGCCTGCCAACCCGCCGTCGCATCGCTTTACGGCATTTAATATGTATGTTGGTATGGGCGAGCGCACGGTCGTCGATCAGCTGGCCGCGACTATTTTTCAAAATCTATTTGGGCGTTTTCCCCGCCTGCAATTCTTAATTGTAGAGTTTGGTGCGGCGTGGCTGCCACATTTACTGAAGACCATGGATAAAATTTATCGGCTTGGTGATCACAAGAGTCGCTGGCCTTATGGCAAACCCGAGCTTCCGAGTGAGGTGTTTCGCAAGCACTTTAAAATAGTGCCCTTTCATGAGGATGATTTTAGCCATATCGCTAAAAGTGTGGGGGTGGACGTCATTCTAAATGGATCTGATTATCCCCATCCCGAAGGCTTGCTCTGGCCTGCGGAGATGGTAGAGGAGATGGAGGGATTTTCCGAGAGCGAGATCTACCAGATGATGCGAGGCAATGCGGCAAAAATGCTGGGTATTGACGCATAAATACGCATATATACTTTTTTGTTATACAGCTGCCTATTAATAGATGTGCTTTGATCTAATTTGGGGGCAGGATTTTTACTAGGCTTGTGATATAAAGAGGATGGCAATAAGGATACTATTCGTTCAAGTACTTATTGAAATATGAATGTAGCACGGAGTCAGTCAATGGATTTGACACATGGCAGTGTATTGCAGGGTGATCGGGAATTGTTATCTGACGTTCCCATGTACATTTCCACTAGCAAGAAATATGTGAAGTGGGGTGGCTGCCTGCATTTAAATAAGCAGATCAGCGAGCGTCTAGACGGAACGGATTATAGTATCCGCCTGCGCGATGGCCGCTTGGGCCAAATTCGAATTCGCAAAGTGGTAAACACCAACGGTTCCCTGCATGTCGAGTTACTCTTCGATGGCCTCGGTAGCTTGGATGCCGACGTCGGCGCTGCTTGAACGTGTGTTTGCTTTTCCCCTCGTCTATATTCGTGCGTAGTTAGTTAGCTACTGCAGTTATCCGCTGTCCTTGTCGAATACCCCCTTCTCTTGAGTCGTTCCAGGCAATGGCGGCGAAAGGGGGGCGACTTTCTCTCTTGATCAGCTTTGCTGGTTAAATTGGCGTATCCATATTGCAGCACTGTCCCCGCTAAAAACCCATACCTAGAATCCAATATCTGTTAAATTGACGTTCGAATTAGCGCATGTCCGCAAATTTTTGCTCTGATGTTTCTTGTGAGCCAGTAATCAACGATTCAGGTGGTAATAGCATTTTGTATAAGGGCGAGCGTTTTAACAGCGTGTCTCATCTTGCGGGTGCCTTAGCGGCAGTGCTTGGCAGCGCGGCGCTGATATGGCCGGCAGTGCAAGACGCTGAGGTCTGGAAAATTTTGGGTTTTTCGATTTACAGTGTCTCGCTGCTATCGCTGTATACGTTTTCAACCCTTTATCATAGTAGTCAGGGCGCGAGTAAGGCTCTGTATCGGCAGTTAGACCATTTGGCGATCTATTTACTTATTGCCGGCACGTATACTCCATTTTTAGTGGTGACACTCCGTGAAGCCGGCGGTTGGTGGATGTTTGCTGTGATTTGGTCTTTGGCGGCGGTGGGTATGATCCTTGAGGTCATTCCTAAGGCCGGTCGGCGCGCCTGGTCAATCGCTGTTTATTTGCTTATGGGTTGGTTGGCGGTATTCCTGATTAAGCCCTTGAGTGCTGCGTTGCCAGAAGGTGGCTTTAGCCTGCTATTGGCGGGTGGTATTGCCTACACCGTGGGTATTGTTTTTTATGTGTTTGATAAGAAAATCACCCACTTTCACGGTATATGGCATCTTTTTGTCTTAGCCGGTAGTGTGTGTCATTTCTTTACCATCTATTACTATGTCGCCTGATTCGGCGCGATAACTAGAGGTCAGGCTTTTTGATTTTATGTCGTATTACAATGGCTTTTGGTCTGCTAAATGCACTGTTGTTGCTGATTGCCACGCTGATGCCGTTGCCTTTTAATGGGCTTGAATATGGTTGGTCGCAGGCGTCGTCGCTGATGATTTTGCAGGGGGTTGTAACGGCGGCGATGATATATGCCGCTAGTGAAAAATTGCGCGGCAGTGATATAGGGCTAAAAGCTTTTCCGGCGTCAATAATGAGTTATGTGCTGTGGCTGTGTATGTTCCTGCGGTGGGTAGCTCAGTAAACTAATTCCGCCTATGGCGGTGAAGGATAGATAAAGATGTTGCTTTGCACTATGGAGCCTCGGTTCTGTGAAACAGATGCCTTGGGCCATATAAATAATACTGTTGTGCCCATGTGGTTTGAAACCGGCAGGACGCCGGTTTTTGAGATATTTAATCCCGGTCAGCATTTAAATACGTGGAATGTGATTTTACGTAAGATAGATGTCGATTTTGTGGCGCAGATTTATTACGGCCACCCTGTTGAGATCAGAACGCGCGTTGGTCATGTCGGTAGCTCCTCTTTTGTCTGCGAACATGAGGCTTGGCAGCGTGGCAGTCTTGTCGCCACGGGCAGTGCGGTGATGATTTATTTTGACTTTGAACAGCAGCGCAAACAGGAAATTACCGCGGCTTTGCGCGCCGAGTTAGAAAAACTGCGCTAAGGGTGGGCTTTACGCGCCACTCTTGGGGTGGCAATGCCAAAAAAGGCCAAAGGTTTCAAGGTATTTCTGCTTTCATGTCGGTATAATGCGGCCTCAACGCCATTTATGCGTTCGGCCGAGTGTGAGGTCTAATGTTGCGGCGACTCTTGCATTTTTTACGGTAGCGATTATGCCCTCAGATACGGCCGCGGCAGCGGAAACTATTACTTTTGATGATTTGGGTTTAGCACCCATGGTCCTTGCCGCTGTAAAAGCGGTTGGTTATGAAACACCTTCGCCAATTCAGGCGGCAACAATTCCTTTTATCCTAGCTGGCAGAGACCTCGTTGGTCAGGCCCAGACTGGTACCGGCAAAACAGCAGCGTTTGCCTTGCCTTTATTATCTCGTCTCGACGTAAATAGCCGTCGTACCCAGGCTTTGATTTTGGCGCCAACACGTGAATTAGCGATTCAGGTAGCGGAAGCGCTGCAGAGCTATGCTTCGCATATGCCTGGTTTCCACGTTCTGCCTATATACGGTGGTCAAGATTATCGCGGTCAACTGGCGGCCTTAAAACGCGGTGTTCAGGTTGTTGTCGGTACGCCTGGCCGGGTAATGGACCACATGCGTCGCGGTACCTTAAAGCTCGATGATTTGAGCCATTTGGTATTGGACGAAGCAGATGAAATGCTCCGTATGGGCTTCATCGATGATGTTGAATGGGTTATGGCGCAAATGCCTGCCAAGCGTCAAATTGCCTTGTTCTCAGCTACTATGCCATCGGCTATTCGCCGCATCGCTAACACGTATTTGAACAACCCCGAGCAAGTCACCATTCAAACCAAGACCTCGACGGCGATAACCATCCGTCAGCGTTATTGGATGGCCCGTGGTTTGAATAAACTGGATGCCTTAACCCGTATTCTGGAAGCCGAACCTTTTGATGGCATGATTATTTTCGTGCGCACCAAATTGGTGACCACCGAGCTTGCCGAGAAATTGCAGGCCCGCGGATACGCCGCAGCGGCTTTGAATGGCGATATCGCCCAGGCCCAACGCGAGCGCACGGTTGAACACCTGAAAAATGGCCGCTTGGATATCATTATTGCTACTGATGTCGCTGCACGTGGTTTGGACGTTGAGCGTATTAGTCACGTTATCAACTACGATATTCCACATGACACCGAAGCCTATGTTCACCGTATCGGCCGTACTGGTCGTGCTGGTCGCAGTGGTGATGCGATCTTGTTTGTGGCACCGCGTGAAAAACGTATGCTGCAGGCAATCGAACGCGCTACGCGTCAATCTATTGAAGAAATGGGTTTGCCGACGGCAGAGAATATCAATGCATTGCGCGTTGACCGTTTTATGCAGAAGATCACCGAGACCCTCGCGGGTACTGATCTCAGCTTCTTCCGCAAAATGTTGCAGGAATATGTAACAAAGCACGATGTGTCTGAACTCGATGTGGCTGCGGCTTTGGCGAGTCAGTTGCAGGGCGACAAGCCACTGCTAGTAAAAGACGCGCCTAAGCTGATGACTGAAGCGCGTGCGCGCGACAAAGTTGGCGGCGGTGGCAAGCGTGCGGCAGAGTCAACGCTGCAGCGCTACCGTTTAGAAGTTGGACGTGAGCACGGTGTGAGTGCGGGTAATATTGTTGGTGCTATCGCCAATGAAGCCAATATTGATAGTGCTAATATCGGTCGTATTTCAATCTACCCAGAGTTCAGCACCGTCGATCTACCTGCGGATTTACCTGCTGGTGCGTTTGACTGTTTGAAAACCACCCGTGTTGCTGGGCAGGCTTTGAATATCTCCGTTCATGAAGGCGGTGATATGCCTATTGAGCGTGAGCGTCCCCGCAAGCCGCGTGTTAGCAAGACCGGTGAGAAAGGTGGTCGTAAGCCAGTCACAAAAGTGATTAAGGCTAAACCTAAGACGCCGACAACGCCAAGAGAAAAACGCGGCAAGCTATAAACCGCAATACGCTTGGTTTACACTCTTTCCACTTTATTAAAGTGATAATGAGGGAGAGAGTGTAAACGTGCTGTGGCGTATTTTTCTGCAATTCCTCTATTTGGGCTGTGTTAGTTTTGGTGGCCCAGCCGCACATATCGCTTATTTTCGAAAAATATTTGTTGAGCAGAAGTCTTGGTTAAGTGAACAGGAATTTGCCGCTGATCTCGCATTATGTCAATTTTTACCTGGCCCCTCCTCTAGCCAACTTGGTTACGCGATCGCCTGTCGGCGTGGCGGCACTGCTGCGGGTGTTGCGGCATTTTTAGGTTTTACTCTACCGTCTTTTCTTCTTATGTATGGTCTTGCTGTTTGGCAGCTAGATCTTGTCCAAGGTTCTCTTCAATACGGTGTTGTTAGCGGTTTAAAGCTGTTAGCGGTGGCGGTGGTGGCCGATGCAGTGTGGGGAATGGCAAATCAGTTTTGCCGACAGCCGCTAAGCATTGCAATTACCGTACTTAGCACTGCGGTACTGAGCTGGGCGATGACGCCGCTGTGGCAGTTTTCGCTAATGGCTGTCGCCGCGGGATTGATGGCGTGGCGAGCAGTGCCTGTGCAGAGCGTCGCGAGTATTGTGACGGATTACACGCTGCTGATTTGTGTGACGGCGTTCGCGCTGTTGTTCGCGGCTGCCATGGTGTTTCCTGAAGCGATCTTTTCAATATTTTATCAGGCGGGCAGCTTGGTCTTTGGCGGCGGCCATGTTGTGTTGCCGCTGCTGGAGCCGTTGGTGGGCGACGCCTTGAGCAAAGATCAGTTTTTATTGGGCTACGCCGCCGCGCAGGCGATGCCGGGGCCGATGTTTTCCTTTAGCGCGTATCTTGGCGCGGCTATGCGTCCTGATGCTGCGCTGTCATACGCTGTTATTGCCACGTTAGCTGTCTTCGCACCGGGTTTCTTGTTGTTGTCGGGGTTTAGAGGGATATGGCAGCAGCTATCAATACGACCGCGCATTGTCGCCGCGATCGCGGGTGTTAATGCCGTCGCTGTGGGTATGTTAGCCGCGGCATGGATAGATCCGGTGCTCACGAGCGCGCCGCATAATGGGCTTGCACTTGTGCTGGTGGTAACGGGGTTTATCGCTCTTCGAAGTAAGCGGCTTCCTATCTTGGTGATTATTGCGGCGTTCGCTTTGTGTGGCGCGGCTTTTTATTAGTGGCGCTTAGCTGTAATTCAAAAAATAATAATGATGCCCGCCTAAGCCAAGCTACTTTAAATGTCCTTGTCCCCATTCTACTTTGCCAGCATATTAACCAGCGCTGCTGCCGGTGCCGATAGTTCAAACTCCTGGCGGTGGGCGCAACATACGCTTAGCTTTTCGGCAGAGGTAAAGCCGAGGATGGTGAAGCGTTTTAGAAACTCGCGATTTTGCAGATAATTTTGTCCCACTGTTGCCACGGCGTCGGTCGCGGCGACCACTTCGCAGGCCAGTGGAAAGTGACCAATAATATGTATGGGGTGGTCAGGCGGTATTTCGGTGTCGCCAAATAAGCGGTTGGTGATTTCGGGAGAGGCCCCGTCTCTCTCGGGAAGTACCAGTGGGTAGTTTAAAATATGCTTTGATGACACCGCCCGTCTTTTAGTTAAGGGGTGATTGCGGCGGGTAAAGAAGTAGGCGTCAAAGGGTTGTAGTGGAATAATTTTAAACTCGCGTCTTTCTTCAAGCGCCCGCATTGGGCCAATGATCAGCTCAGAATCACCGGCTCTTAACAGACTGATTGCCTGCTCTGTGGATACCGATTTTATATCTACCTTTAGGCTCGGGTAGTGCGCGAGTAACTGAGGTAGGGCGGGATTCATGATGGTTATCAGCGGTGGCGGTGAAATACACAAGCGCAAATGAGACTCTCGGTACGCTCGAAATTCCTTGGCATCCATATCTAGGCGTTCAATATCGGCGAGAATCCGCGCCGCGCGGTCAATGATGCTGCGGCCCTGGGGAGTGGCAATGACACCTCTTGCGCGGCGCTCAAATAGGGCTATGCCCAATTCCTTTTCCACCTCGGCGACGGTTCGGGTTAGGCTGGGCTGGGAAACGTGAATGGCCGAGGCGGCAGCGGTCATCGAGCCAAATCGATCAACGGCGACAATGTAACGTAATTTATTGGTATTCAATGGTATACGTTTTCCAAATATTACAGTAAAAATAGTATTGGACTGAATATTAGTTACGTTGTCAAATGAGACCATATTCGCAGTCACTTGAATGATCTAGGAGCTATACCGGTATGCACCCTTATACTGAAATTACGGCAGAAATTGATAATGCTCCCGCAGGGCCTCAGATCGCCGCGCTGTTTGATTTTGACGGTACGATCATTGAAGGCTATTCGGTTTTTAGCTTTCTTCGTGAGCAGGTGCGTCGGGGCGACTTAGCGCCATTCGAAATTCTGGCAACGGTCGATGCGGTAGCCCGTTTTGGCTTGGGCAATGCCGATTTCACTACGTTGATGTCACTGTCTGCCCATAGCATGAAAGGCTTAAAAGAAGAGGATTATCTCGATGTGGCCCAGAAGCTTTTTGAGCGCGACCTAGCAAAAAAAATCATTCCTGAAACTCGCGCTTTAATAGAAGCCCATATGCGCAAAGGCCACACGGTGGCAATTATTTCCTCCGCGACCCCATATCAAGTTGTGCCCTGCGCGAAATATCTTGGCATCGACAAGGTCGCTTGCAGCACCATTGAAGTTAAGAACGGCATCTTTACCGGCGAACTGGGTGGTCCGCTTTGCTTTGGTGTCGGCAAAGTTAATGCAGCCCTAGCATTGGCTGAGAGTAATGATGTCGATCTAGACAATAGCTATTTTTATTCTGACAGTACTGACGACATCGAACTCCTCGAGTATGTCGGCAAACCGCGTCCCCTTAATCCGAGTAACAAATTAAGAGATATTGCTGAGAAACGTGGCTGGCCGGTACGGGTCTTTAAAAGCCGCTCAAGAAAATCAGTCATGGGTCTAACTCGTAATATCGCCACTAAGGTTAGCCTTGTTGGTTCGGTTTTAGCGGGCTTGCCTATATGGGCGCTGACAGGCTCTAAGCAGGAAGCTCGAAATTTTTCGATGTCGCTATTCGGTGACCTAGCGAGTGCAGTGGCTGGGCTCAAGCTTGAGGTTGTCGGTGAGAAAAATCTTTGGGCAGCCCGACCCGCAGTGTTCATCTTTAATCACCAAAGTGATATCGATGTCATGATTTGCGCCAAGCTGTTACGCCGTAACTTTTCAGGCGTCGGCAAGGCCGAGATTAAGAAAATGCCACTGATTGGCGTAGCTATGGAATACTCAGGCGTTGTGCTGATTGATCGCAATAATAGCAAGGGTGCGATTGCGGCCCTGGATCCCTTGATCGACAGAATCAAGCAAGACCAGATTTCTGTTGTTATGGCGCCAGAGGGCACCCGCACCCATTCGAAGAAACCCAAGCCGTTTAAAAAGGGCGCATTTCATATCGCGATGCAGGCGGGGGTGCCGATTATTCCCATCGTTATTCATAACGCCATGGACGTATCCCCAATGGGTGATACCTTGTATTACCCGGGTACCGTCGAGGTAGAAGTTCTCGCTCCTATTGATACCAGTGATTGGACCACAGCTAATCTCCACGCGCAGGTGTCAAAAGTAGAGGCGCTTTATAAAGCCGCCCTAGACAAGTCTACGGCCGTGGGTGAATGACTAGTGTGATTTTTATACGTTAGTAGACTTTTGATCTGCGGTCTCGGCCCTACTTGAGACATATCATTACAGCATTAAGCGAGAGCGAGCATGGAACAAATAAAACCCCAAGACGCGCAGTTCCTTTATACCGAAACAGACGATAATTTTAATCACATCACAGTGCTACTTAACTTTGGTGGTCCCGCTGACGATAGCGAAAGCGCAGTTGACTGTGGTGCAATGATAAAGTTTTTAAAGCAAAAACTAGAGCGGCATCCAATGTACTCGCAACGCTTGGTGCGTTTACCTGCTGAGCTGGATTACCCCTACTGGGTTAACGACGAAGACTTCGACCCTGATGCGCACTTTAAAGTGTTGCCGCTTGCTGCGCCGGGTAATTGGCATGCCCTGCGGGAGGCTGCGTGCTACCTGCATTCACAGCCCATGGATATGGAATGTCCCCTATGGGATGTCACGATATTTACCGGTGTTCATTGCAACGGTGCCAATAAAAACGGATTCACCATTGCGATGCGGCTGCATCATGTCGCCATTGACGGGGTGGGGATGGTAAAGCTGTTGGCAAGCTTAGCAATGCCCGCAACCGCACTCGATGCTGTCCCAGTAGCCGAGCCTAGCGAGCAGGGTAGCGTATTATCTTGGTCCAATGTGGCGGGGCGGGCAGTCGCCAATAGGCTGCGTCAATCCATCGACCTGGGCGGCACCTTATTAAAAGGTACCAAGCTTATCGCACCCTCAGCGCGGCGCTACCTTAACACCAAGCCCTCAGAGCGGCAGCGTGTGCCCGCCAGCCGTTTTAATACCGGCGTTGGTGGCGACAAGATATTTGACGTGATTAATGTCGATCTTAAAGTCTTGAGTGCCCTGCGGCGTCTTCATCCGGGGGCAACGGTCAATGATGTTGTTCTGAGTATTTGCTCGGGTGCCTTGCGTCGGTACTTGGATAAACACGGTGAGCTGAACTCGCAATCTTTGGTTGCCTGGGTGCCAATTAATGCAAGGACGGCGGAGAGCGAAAAAGGCGGAGACACAGGCAATAATTTAAGCGCGTTTACGGCTCCTATATACACAAATATTGCCGATCCAGCGGCCAGGCTGGGCAAGATAGTGACGGCTACTCAGAATGGCAAGAGTGGAAAATCTGGAGCGGGTCTGCTTCTTAATATCACTAAATGCCTATCTGCTCCGGAGCAGTATTTATTCGCCCGCGCTATTAACGCAACGTCGGCTGCCAGCTCAACCTGTAATTTATTCGTCTCCAATGTTCCTGGCCCCGCCCAGCCAATTTCCTTGGCGGGGTATCCTTTGGAAAGCACATCGGGACTACCACCCCTAGGCGAAGGCATGGGGCTCTTTATTGCCACGCCTAGCTACAACGGCAAACTGTATTTCAATGTGATTTCAACGGCGGCAATTTTGCCGGATATTGAGTTCTTCATGGAATGCCTTCAAGAATCGTTTATTGAGATGCAGGCATCACTGGCAGATCTGGGCAGCAGTTAAGTCTTAGGGAATACGCTTCATGCTTTGGGACGTGGCTTTACACAGAGAAGCTTGAGCTAGATCAAGGACAGTCGAGTCCAAGTCTTGTGTAATACCAAACTCAAATCACAAGGACAGATGTCGTTGCGCGGATTGCGGTGCATCTGTGGAGAGTTAGCGAATGCCCCAAGAGCAAAGCCCCTATCAGATCTTGGGTGAAGACAAGATCAGGGCGCTCGCCAGCGCCTTCTATGAGGTCATGGACGAATTACCCGATGCCAAGCGAATCAGAGAGATGCACGGCAAAAGCTTGGTCGATATTAAACAGAAATTGGCCGAGTACTTGATCGGCTGGTTGGGTGGGCCTCCGCGGTATTACGAAAAGCACGGCACCGTCTGTCTCACCAAGCCCCATACTCCTTATGCTATTGGACCTGAGGAGCGAGATCAGTGGTTGATGTGTTTCGACCTAGCTCTTGAGCGTATTGATGCAAGCGAAGATCTTAAACTTATGTTGCGCACCCCGGTGTTCCGTTTGGCCGATATGATTAAAAACCGCGATGATTCGGTGAGTTAGAATTTTGAACTGAATATATTTTTGCTGAGTTCTATGCCCATAGCTTTTAGAAATGGGGCTGTCTTATTTTGATATTATAATCGCTTACACTCTCTGTCTTAGACGAATGGCTATTAGTGAATTTTTATGAGTATTGAAGATCAAAAAGCCGGCGAAGTTATTCGTCGACAGGTCATGGGCAGCGCCCATGTGGATGCTTCGCTGGGCAATGCCAGCGCTTTTGATATGCCGTTGCAAGAGGCGGCAATGGAGCACGCTTGGGGCGGAGTATGGACCCGAGATGGCCTAGATCGTAAAACACGCAGCATTGTCACGGTGTCTATGTTAATTGCGTTGCAGGCCCACGGAGAGCTGAAAGGTCATATTCGCGGCGCGCTTAATAATGGTGTCAGCCCTGAAGAGATTCGCGAAATTATTATGCATGCCGCAGCGTATTGCGGCTACCCAGCTGCGCTTTCAGCCATGCGCGTGGCGAGAGAAGTCGTCGATACACACTGCGACTAGGGGCACTCCCTTTGGTTGTTTACTAGGCGAGGTCAATGGCGCCCTTCAGTAGGCGCCCTTAACTTGACGCCTCAGTCCGGCGCTAGGGCTAAATCTGCTCTCAACTGTCGTGATGCCGCGTAGAACGATATTGCCGCTAAGGTCATTATGGGTGGCACGATATAGAGCAGGGCGGTACCCAAGGCGGAGCTACCCAAACTAGGTGTGAGTATGTCGCTGAGAATGCCGACACTCCACGGCCCCAATCCTAAGCCAATAATATTGATGATAAAAAATAGCGCAGCAGACGCTGTTGCGCGCATGCCCAGACCCACCAATCCGTGAGTCATGGCGATAACATTGCCGAGAAAGCTATTTATAACAATGCCCGGAATGATAAGGCACATTAGGGCCACGTACTTGCTCTCAACCGTGAACGCGGCAATGTTGAAGGGAATACCGATAAGCAGTGCGAGCATGGGCGTCCACATATACCAGCGCTTGTCGCTTTTACCCAGCTTGTCAGAAAGGTATCCGCAGGAAATCATACCTATAGCGCCGCCCAAGCCCAATATCGCTGCCAGCCATGTACCTAGCTCGCCGGTTGTCATGCTATGGCTGCGAATCATAAAGGAGGCTATCCAGTTCGCCGTTGCGTATCCCGCAAAGGCGTTTAGCGCTGCGCCGATGGACAGGTAGCGGAATGAGTGCCGGTTCCACAGCACGGAAAATACTTCTCGCAGTGATGCTTGGGTCGAGCTTGCCTTCCTTGATTCGGATTGGCCACGCTCAGGCTCATCCATTGTAAATCTAACGATAATCGCCAGTAATATACCCGGCAGTCCAACCACGACAAACGCAACTCGCCAACCGAAAAATTCGTTTAGCCAGCCACCTAGTAAAAAGCCGAAAAGAATGCCAATACTGACCCCAGAAGAATAAAGGCCCATTGCCGTTGCGCGCTTCTCAACAGGAAAAATATCGGAAATGATTGAGTGGGAGGGCGGGCTGCCACCGGCTTCGCCGACACCAACACCAATTCGAGCAAATAAGAGCTGCACGAAGTTTTGCGCTAGGCCACTAATGCTGGTCATAAAGCTCCAGATAAAGACAGCTAGGGCAACAATATTGCGGCGGTTGGCGCGGTCTGCCCAGCGGGCAATGGGAATGCCCGCGGTCACATAAAATGCGGCAAAGGCAAATCCGGTGAGCAGGCCCAGATGTGAGTCGCTTAAACCTAAGTCGGCCTTAATAGGTTCTTGAAGAATAGCGAGTAATTGCCGATCTATAAAATTAAAACTATAAACAATGGTTAGAACACCGAGCGAGTAATAAGCCGCGCTTGTTGTCTTGGATTGTGGCGGCGTGACGTTGTCACTAGGTTTGGGACCGCTTTTAGCCGCGTCTTTATAATCAGCACTCATAAAGTTGATTCCCGCTATTTATTTTTATGGAAATATCTCGAACTTCATACTAATTGCGGTTTTAAAAAACCATTTCCGCCAGCGTGATATTTGAGTCCAAGCTTGTTTTTATAATCAATTCACCTGCCTATCTGGAGCAGATGGATAGAGTGGTGATTTTGAGTATAGCTGCGGCGCGGCTTATAGTAGCTATATTCGGTAGATAAATACCCCGTCCTTTTAATGGGCTTTGCTCACGCCAGTGTTGGTGCGGCTTAGTTTTTTAAACATTCAAGGGCAAGCAGGGATCGCTAGATTTATCCTTATAATTTAACTAGCGACCTCATATTGTGTGTCCCAGCTATTTTGATGGATTAATCAGGAATTTTCTTCCGGTAGCTTGCTGGCTATACGCGGCAACAATATCTTTATCAAGCGCCTCTATCAGAGAAATTTCATCGCTGTAATGGCTAGCAAAGGTGCTGCGCAGCTCATTGGCGACACGCTTGCGCAATTCCATTGTTTTCTCCATGCCGACCTTTTGTGTGAAAGGCGTGAGAAGCCAAGCACTGATACCCCAGCTAAAGCCAAAGTTACGGTTAAGAATGGTGGGTGACATATCCAAGCCACCGTAAATATATAGCTGTTTAAATGTGGTGGAGCCATAAGGTCCGGGATGTTTCTCACCTTTCAGCGCCGCTTTTTCCATGCAGCTTAGAATTTGGCTCCCTAGGGTGCCGCCGCCGGTGGCGTCGAAGGCGATGTAAGCGCCGGTTTCTTCAATAGCGGTGGTCAGGTCGGCCGTAAAAGTATCGTCACTGGAATTGCATATATACTTCGCGCCCTGAGCTTTTAGTAAGTCGGCCTGCTCCTTTTTGCGCACAATATTGATTAAGTCGACGCCGTCTTTGAGGCAAATTCGGTTGAGCATTTGGCCTAAATTCGACGCCGCAGCAGTATGGATAATCGCTTTGTGACCTTCCATTCGCATGGTCTCTACAAACCCCAGTGCGGTAAGCGGATTTACAAAGCAAGACGCGGCCTCCTTTGCAGTTGTGCCCTCGTTCAGTGGCATGCACTGCATAATATTGACCTTGCGATACTGGCAATACAGCGCGCCGTCTAAGACTGCCACGGTTTTGCCCAGTAGGGCTTGCGCGGCGTCGCTGCTACCGGCTTTTACAACTGTGCCCGCGCCCTCGTTACCGATAGACAGTGGTTTGCCGACCCTGGCTTGTACGCGGCTCTCAATGCCTTTGCGTAATTTAGCGGTATAGCTGGTGTCAGCGCCGGTTCCAGTGGTTTCGCCGGTGCTTACATCCGCAGGTATGATGAGCGTCATCTGGTCTGATGGGTTAATAGGGGTCGCTTCAATTCTTACTACCACTTCGTCTGCGCCGGGTTCTGGCACCGCTGCTGATTGCAAAAATAACTTTAGGTGGCCATCCTCAGTAACTAATGACCGCAGTTGCAGGCCGGATGTAATAGTGTCGTTGCTCATAGCGTCGGGCTCCTGAAAAAGTCTATTTAGACTTATGATTATTTTTTTACTTAATAGCAGCCTACCATCAACCGTCGCTAAGGTATTCATTATGTAGGGAAGTCGAGGGTCACAGGCTGAGCGCCGACTTTCTAGCTGGCGGATGCCTTGCTGGTGATATGGATGCTGTTAGGATTGATGTCTGCTATGGCTGTATTAAAGCAATCGAAGCAGTCTAACTATGATTGCTTGGCCATTTTCTGTTTAATGCCAAAAGGGTAGTAGCGTCAGTGTATGTTTCAATGATGCGTGAGCACGCGCTTTTACAACGGCGCTTATCGGGCTATTAATGAAGTCGGTGGAAAAATGACAAGACAAAAGTTGTTCGCAGTATTTTTTGCCTGTTTGCTATTGGCAGCTTGTGCGCAAACGCCTAATACTCCAATCACTTACAGCGGCCCTGTTGCGCATCTTAATGATGGTATTAAAAAAGTGTCGTTGATCAAGTGGCATTTTTATGAATTATCGATGATAGGTGATAAACCCATATACGCCAGCTCTTCTTGCACCTACAACGACGGCGCCAATAGCCAGCTGGGAGCAGATGTGTGTAAGGGGCGTCACCCTGTTCCTGCGGGCAAGCAGTTATTGCATATTCGCGCGGTAAATTATTTAACGGTGCCGTTTTTTTCACTACTGAACAACATCTATAAAGCGGAAGGCGATGTGCTTGTCACCCTAGAAGCCGGTAAGGAGTATTTTGTCAAAGGTCAGCTCATAAAAGGCTATGCCGCCGTTTGGGTAGAGGATGCGATGGGGGAGCGGGTATCACGGAAAATCGAAACTCGATAGGACTTTACGTGCAGCTCCCTAACTGCTTTGATGGCGCCAGCTTGTCCTTATTTCGTGATAAAAGTGTGAATGGAAAATAATAGTTCAAAACCGGTTTTCGGGCGTTTTCTTAAGTTTTGGCGCGGCGTCCATCAGCTTAGCCAGGAAGATCTGGCGGATCGCTTAAATAGCTCTCCGCGCCATATTAGTCGCCTTGAAAATGGTAATAGTCGGCCCAGTGAAGCCATAGTGCTAGATATTGCCAGAGTCATGGGGCTGGGGCGGCGTGACTTAACCCATTTATTAATCGCCGCTGGCTACGCTCCCAGAGAAGAGCGGGTCGACTTCAATGCGCCTGAGTTAAAATGGCTTCGCAAGGCCTTGATGATGAACCTGCGGGCGCTAGACCCGTTTCCCGCCTCGGTAGTGGATAGCTCGGCCAATATCCTAATGGTCAACCGCGGCTGGGTAAGCTTTTACTCGCGAATAGTGAGCGAAGAGGCACTGGCATCGGTCACCAATTTTTACGACTTTATATTTAGTAACTCCGGTGCCGGTAATATCCTCAGCGATTGGCCGGACACCCTGTCGGCTATTTTGATGTCTATTCAGCAAACGGCGCTGTTCTCTGGTACCGACGTCGCGAACGACACCATTGCGCGCCTGCAAGCCTACCCCAGTGTGCCCTCAGATTGGCCGCAGCGGGCCGCGCGCACCGAGCCTATGGCGAGTTTTCGGGTGCAATTAGACATTGATGGCGAGTTAAAGCGGTTTTTTAGTGTGGGCACCATGGTGGGGGCCTTGGGTCCTAGCGCCTTCGCGTCTGAGCCCCAACTAAGCATTATTACCATGTATCCTGAGGACGAGGCAGACACCTTTGGTGATGCCTTAGATCAGACTTTAGCGCACCCGCTATTGTTTTATTAGCCGCCAAGCTGCCCCGTCTATTTTATCTAGACATTGGGTGTCGTGGTGGCTTAATCGTCAATTGGTCAGAATGTGCGTCTACATAACAATGAGGTCAGATAATATGACAGCGGCAATACTCTCTGAACGCGATATCCAGTTTATGCTCTACGAACTATTTGATGCTGAAAAGCTCATTAATAGAGCTCGTTACGCTGATCATTCGATAGAGACGTTTAATGCGGCAATTAATACTGCTCAGCAAATAGCCACAAAATACTTTTTGCCTATTCGTCAAAAGATAGATAGTAACCAGCCGACCTTTGACGGCGAAAAGGTCATTATGATCCCCGAGATCAAGCAGGCTTTAGATGCTGCTCAGGCGGCCGGCTTAGGTGCAACCACGGCTGATTTTGAATTGGGTGGAATGCAGTTACCACCCATAGTGGCCGCAATGGTAAGTGCCTACTTAACTGCCACCGGCAGTACCACTATCGGTTATATGGCGCTCACCTCAGCCAATGCCAGCTTAATTGAAGCCTATGGTAGCCCAGAGCAAATTAAAACCTGGGTTGAGCCCATGCACGCGGGACGATTTGCCGGCACCATGGCCATGACTGAGCCCAGTGCTGGCTCGGGCTTGGGTGATCTCACCACCAGCGCCGTTAAGGCTGAGGATGGTAGCTACCGCATCACCGGCAATAAAATCTATATCTCAGGGGGTGATCACGACCTCAACGAAAATATTGTGCATTTGGTACTGGCCCGCATTAAAGATGCGCCAAAAGGCACCAAGGGTATTTCACTGTTTATCGTTCCCAAGTTTCTTGTCAATGAAGATGGCTCACTCGGTGAGCGCAATGATGTTGTCTTAGCGGGTCTATTCCACAAGATGGGTGGCCGCGGTCAAACATCCTGCGCCTTGAACTTTGGTGAAAATGGCGGGGCGGTGGGGTATCTAGTCGGTGAGGAAAATCGCGGCCTGATGTGCATGTTCCACATGATGAATGAAGCTCGAATCATGGTAGGCACTGGCGCGGCGACCCTAGCGCTCACCGGCTACCAGTATTCTTTATACTACGCCAAAGAGCGTCCCCAGGGTCGTCTGCCATCGAGCAAAGATCCCTTGTCAGCGCCGGTTAATATTATTGAACACGCCGATGTGCGGCGAATGTTACTTGCCCAAAAAGCCTACTCAGAAGGCGCCATGGCGCTGTGTTTGTTTGGCGCCCAATTGGCGGATGACAGCCATACCGCCGACACCGAAGAAGCTCGGAAGTACGCGCAGACGCTACTGGATTTCATTACCCCGATCGTTAAAACCTGGCCCTCTGAATACGGTCCCAAAGCCAATGATCTTGCCATACAGGTCTTGGGCGGAGCGGGTTATACCAATGATCATCCGGTAGAGATGTTCTATCGCGACAATCGCTTAAACCCAATTCATGAAGGCACCACGGGTATTCAGTCGCTAGACTTACTGGCGCGCAAGGTGCCAATGAACAATATGGCGGGCTATTCACTGATGCTGGGTGAATTTCAGGCAACCATAGAGCAGGCCTCAAAACGCACTGATCTGGGCGCCTTAGCCGAGCAAATGGCAGAGTCTGTTGCTGTGCTTAAAAGCACCACCGAGCTCCTGCTAACATCGATGTTAGATAAAAATATTGATATGGTCTTATCTAATTCGGTGAAATACCTAGAGCTATTTGGCAACGTGGTTATTGGCTGGCTGTGGCTCAAGCAGGCGATAGTTGCAGTTGATGCATTAGCTAAATCACCACATGAGAGCGACCGCAATTTCTATCAGGGTAAGCTTCAGGCCACACGTTATTTCTTTAGCTTTGAGCTTCCTCAAATCCATGTTTGGTCTAAAATTCTGACTGATCTTGATAGTAGCTGCTACGACATGCAGGCCGACTGGTTCTAAGCATAATTAAAAAAAGGAGGGTTGCCCCATGGTGACATTTGTTGATAAAGAACAGGTATTCGACAAGATTGGATATGAGTCGGAGCCAACGGCTTGGTTTACGGTTACCCAAGAAACCATTAATAAATTTGCCGACTGCACCTTGGATCACCAGTTTATTCACGTCGATCCAGAAAAAGCCAAAGCCACGCCTTTTGGCAGTACAATTGCCCACGGCTTTTTGAGTCTTTCTATGCTCTCGCATTTTGCCGAGGAATATAGTCTCATAATCAACGGTTTTTATATGGGCGTGAACTACGGCTTTGATAAAGTCAGATTCCTTGCTCCGGTAAAAGTGGATAAGCGTATTCGCGCGGTTCCAAAAATTTTAGACATAAGCTCAAATAAGCCCGGTCAGTATTTGTTTAAGACCCAGGTGACAATAGAAATCGAAGGTGAAGACAAGCCCGCCTGTGTGGCGGAATGGCTCAGTATGCAAATGGTTGCTTAAAGGAGAATATAAAAAAATGACAATTAGATTTGATGGGCAAGTAGCAATAGTCACAGGCGCAGGTAATGGTCTGGGTCGCAGTCATGCACTGGCGTTGGCCGAACGTGGTGCGAAGGTTGTTATTAACGATCTAGGCGCATCCAGAGACGGCAGCGGCGCTTCCTCAGAAGCGGCGATGGAAGTGGTGGCCTTAATAGAAAAAAATGGCGGTGAGGCAATGGCTCACGGCGCCAATGTAGCCAACTTTGCTGAAGTTGAAGATATGGTTGCACAGGCAATGGCCAAATGGGGCCGCGTTGATATCCTCATCAACAATGCCGGTATATTGCGGGATAAGACCTTCGCAAAAATGACCTTAGACGATTTTAAACTGGTCCTAGATGTTCATCTAATGGGATCAGTAAATTGCTGTAAAGCGGTTTGGGAAATCATGCGCCAGCAAAATTACGGTCGTATTGTTATGACCACATCCTCAAGCGGTATGTACGGCAACTTTGGCCAGAGTAACTATGGCGCTGCCAAAATGGCGGTGTTGGGCCTAATGAATACGCTGGTGTTGGAAGGTGCAAAAAACAATATTCGTGTTAATGCCTTGTCGCCAACCGCCGGTACGCGCATGACAGAAGACTTAATGCCTAAAGAAATGCTCGACCTGTTGACGCCTGAAGCCGTTACTGCCGGCGCCTTGTTGCTGTGTCACAAAGACTCGCCAACACGTCAGATTCTGTGTGCGGGTGCCGGCGGCTACGCGAGT
>TARA_R110001592_G_scaffold3525_8_pt1 | contig 30027 bp, 29 predicted proteins | sample TARA_R110001592 | Tara Oceans TARA_R110001592 (sample SAMEA4398387) | marine metagenome | biome: Polar Biome; feature: [SRF] surface water layer (ENVO:00010504); material: water (ENVO:00002006), including particulate matter (ENVO:01000060) such as... | depth 5 m | reverse complement strand
AATCCGGTGGAAGGCGCGGCGCAGGATTACAAGTGCAATCCCAAGACGTATGACGCGCATAAAGGCGTTGATTTCGCGCTCGGCTCGGTGGCGCAAATGCGCGCAGGTGTGGATGTGTTTGCCGCGTCTTCGGGTAAGGTTTTGCGGGTGCGTGACGGTGAGAGCGATCATGCGAAAACTCAGGACGAAATCGAACAGTTGAGAGCCGATAAGCGCGAATGCGGCAACGGCGTTTTGGTCGATCACGGCAATGGCCTGCAAAGCGTTTATTGCCATCTGAAAAAAGGCTCTGTGATCGCGAAGCGCGGACAAAGCGTTAAGGCAGGGCAAAAAATCGGTGAAATCGGGGAATCGGGCGCAACGCAATTTCCGCATCTTCATTTTACCGTGATATGGGAAGGCGGCGTGATTGATCCCTATACCGGCATGTTGAATACTGATGGATGCGGTCAAAGCAAAGAATCTATGTGGCATATCGGTTTACCGATGGATTATCAGCCTGTTGCGATTTTTAATGGTGGTTTTCGCGCTCAACCCCCTGATTTTGCATCCATTGAGCGCGGTGATGATCCCAACCTTACGGTTTTCTCACGCAACAGTTCGGCTTTTATATTTTGGGTCGGGTTTTATAACGTTGAGGCAGGCGATCTGGTGCGTATAGAGGTGCTTGATCCTGACGGGCAAACCTTTATCACACGCGATAACAGCGTAGACACAACGCGCGTGCGGCAATATTTTTATACAGGGCGTAAATTAGGACGCGTACAGCTTAAAAACGTTACATATAAAGCCCTTGCGACGATTACACGTACGGGCGCGGCGGGTGAAAAAATCACCCGTGAAAAAGTATTCAGCATCAAAGTCCAGTGAAAATCCTTTAGCGTGCGCGGCGTAATAAAACGTACAGCGCGCCTTCGCCGCCATGTTTCGGGCGGGCGGTTTGAATATTTAAAACATATTGCTTTAAGGGCGGCTCGCTCAGCCATTGCGGCGTTTTTTGTTTCAAAATGCCTGTTGTGCGCTCTAAAAGTGAGGGATCACCATGGCGTTGATACCCTTTGCCCGTGACAATCAAAAGGCAACGTTTTCCGACGCTGTGTGCGCTTGGGATAAAATGGCACAACGCGTCATAAGCTTGATTTTGTGTCATACCATGCAAATCAAGCCTGCCTTCAATCTCAAACTGGCCGCGTTTCAGGCGCTGTTCTGTACGGTGGTCAACTTGGTTTGATCCGGCTGTGCTTGGCGTTTGCTCTTGATTGGGCGTTTCTGAGGCTGGCGGCGCGGCCTGTGACGGCGGGCGGGGCTTGTGTTTTTTCGGTGGGGATGACTTTTCCGTCGGCGGCACTGTATTTTTGTTTTTCAGCGGCGCGACATCCTTTGTCATTTCATCCCAAAGCGCGCGATCCGTGTCTTTTTCTTGGTCGCCGCTCTGGCTTTTTGGCTCTTTATCCGTCATTATGATGTATAATATATAGCATTTACTGTGCTATGGAAAAGTGTATATGAGCATAAGATTACTTTTTACGTTATTCAGTTTGTTTGTGGTTGGTCTGATTGCATTCCCCGTTCATGCAGATGAATATTTCGATACTAAAATTACACCTGAAGAACAAGCCATTTTCGCTTTTTTTCGGGCGTCTGGTGATGCGCCTGATTATGATTACTGGATTGAATCCCAACGTGCCTATCAAGAATTGTCTGAGAGCAAACAAGAAGATTACCTGATCAAGGAAATGATGCGTCTGGGGCATGGTTACGGTATGTATGATCAAAATACCGACTTGCTTGAAATAAAGGTGAATGTTCTATCGCGTTATGTTCCGGCGCAGGACGGGAAAAAAGCGCACATTACCTATAGGTTTTTGAATCTCGATAAGGATGCAACACCAAGCTTTAATTACAGGTTTGGGATAGGATTTATTTCGATGGTCATCAATCGTTTGGACTTTTTTTCGGATGTGGAACTAACACCCGAGAAGGATAGAGCAATCCGCGAGAAAGTGCCTTATGAAGATGATGAGTTTGATGCGACGTTACAGATACGTGTGCGTGTGTCAGAAGCCGATTATGATAGTGTGGTTGAAAATGATGGCGTGAAACAATGGATTATGATGGGCGATATTGCCTATATCAAATGTGAAGTTGATTCTTATTACACGCATCAAAGCTATATTCTGTGGGATTATGTCGCCCCTTGGTATGAGGAGGCGTTCCGCATTCAAAATATGCCTGAAGAGCAAAAATACCCGCATCCATACGATTTATTCAAAGATTAGCCCCGCTTTATAGCCCCGAATCCTTAAAAGTTTGCCAGTTTTGCGAAAATTTGGTAGATTCCTTACATATTGAAATAATAGTAGGGCGTTACGGGTATGTTTTCTTTTGTTCAAAACATCAGTTCTGCGTTAAAACCACTGGATATTGAGGCCGCAGATACGCGTTTGCGTCGTGGCCAAAACCCCGAAGAGGCTGTCGATCACGACAAAAGCGGGCATAAGGATGACCACGCCGACAAATCAGACAGCGAAGCGAATGCTTTTTCCATCAATGCCTTGATATGTTTTCTGGAAGATTTCTTAGAAGCGCGCCTATCATCCAAATTAAATGAATCCGTTCCGCAAAATGTGTCGTCTTTCGCCCCGTGGATGAAAGCGGAGCATAGCAACACCAACGAAATGCCTGCCCTGCCGTCCAAACGTGCCGCCAATGCCTATGCGCATGGTGCGGAGGTGATGAAGAAGGCGGGCATGCCCCCTACGCAGGATAAGCAGCATCAGGACGAAGAAAAGGTCAATGATGTCTATCATTTGTTGCGTGATTTACGTGATTTACGCGATGCAGGCATAACCCACCTCCGCTTAACGGATGGCCCAACGTTTCTAACGGGGATTTCAAGCGCCGTTCAGATGGCTAAAATCGGTGTTGCGGCGCGCGGTATGAATATCTAACCCTTAAACGCAATAACCGCTTTCTTTTGTTTTCAAAATCACAGGATTGGCCGGATCGGCCTCTATCTTTTGGCGCAAGCGGTATATATGTGTTTCCAGCGTATGTGTTTCAACATCCTTGGCATAATTCCAAACGGCATCAAGCAATTCTTCACGCGAGACAATGCGGTCTTTGTTTGTTTGTAAATAAACAAGAATTTCGACCTCCTTTTCCGTCAGGATAATTTCGGGCTGCCCCGCACTTTGGAATGTACCCAGATGCGTGTTCAACTGCGCTTCGCCGAATATGATAATCGATGTGCCCTGTTTGTGCGCCTTGATGCAAAGCAATTTGATTTGATCAATGATTTTGCCGAGTCGCACGGGGGCTGGGAACGGTTTTTCTTGCGCGCCCGAGCACAGGATAATCACCGTATCATCATGGCTTTCGAAATGACAAAGATCGGATAAATCATATTTCTTCAGAGCGGCGGCAATGATTTTCTGCGCGGTGTCGTCTGCTACGATTTTGATTGCTGGCTGTGTCATGAATCTATGCCCTTACGTGTCCTTAAGCCCATCATGGCATAAAATTTGCAGTGCATACACAGTGAAAAAATAAGGAAAGCCTGCGTATGGAAAATTTTGCAAGTGTGAATGCCTCGCTCATGGATGGGGCAAAGCCTAAAACATCGGATTATCAGTATGTTATGGTGAAAAATGAGCGCACAGCGGGCTCTATCCCTGCCTATGCGCGGCAGAATGATTTTGATTCGGTGCTCTCGTCTTTTGCGCCGATGCAACAAGGCGAGCAACCGATTTCCGTGTCCAAGGAAGACCGTTTCGGCATTTTTGACCTGATAGATATGATTAACCCGCTGCAGCATATTCCTTTGTTGAATATTGCCTATCAAAGATTAACGGGCGATACGATCAAGCCGATCTCGCGCATCATTGGCGGTACGGTGTTTGGCGGGCCTGCGGGCGCGGCGACGGGGCTTATGACGAGTGTTATTCAGGATGGTACAGGGAAATCGTTGTTGGAAAATGCTAAAACGGGCTTTGCGCGCTCAACGCCGGATCATACGCGCACAGCGGATATTCAGGCCTATAATGACTTACCGCCAAGCGTTATGGCCTTTGCCGAAGTGCCGCCGGTCAATGATCAGAATTATGATTACAACACTTAAATCTTAGTGCGCTGCCTCGGCGCTCTGGCGTTCGCCAAAAATGCCTGTTCCCACGCGGATATAGGTCGCGCCTAAGGGGATGGCTTTTTCGAAATCGCTGCTCATCCCCATGCTGAGGTCAGGCAAGTCATGGGCTTTGGCGAGTTTTTGCAAAAGGGCAAAATGCAGCGCGGCAGGCTCCTCAACAGGTGGAATGCACATTAACCCGCGCACATCAAGCGCGCAGTCTGTGCGGCAAAAATTCAGGAAATCGGGAAGCTCTGCGGTTGTAATACCCGCCTTTTGTTCTTCCGCGCCTGTATTGACCTGAATAAAACAGGGCAGGGTTTTGCCTTGATTTTGCAGGGCAGCCCCCAATTTACGGGCAAGTTTTTCACGGTCGAGCGTTTCAATCACATCAAACAGGGCGATGGCATCATTGATTTTGTTGGTTTGCAACGGGCCGATCAGGTGGAGTTTGACATCAGGGTAGGCGGGTTTGATTTGCGCCCAATGTTCTGCGGCCTCTTGCACGCGGTTCTCACCGAATAAACGCTGTCCTGCATCAAGGGCGGCTTGTATTTTTTCAGGAGGTTGCTTTTTGCTGACCGCGATCAAATGAATATCGTCAACCGCCCTGCCCCATGGCGCGGCGGCTTTTTCAATTTGTGTGCGGATCTGGTTTATATTTTCTTTTATAGACATGAGCGCAACAGTAAGAAGATAAGGGCGCGGAATCAAGGCAAAAGAAAAGGCGCTGTGAAGCGCCCTTTCGAATTCTTATGATCGACTTCTGAATTAGAAGTTGATTTGTGTACCAAGAAGAACTGCAGTACCGTCAGCATCTGCTGTTGGTGATACGTTGTCTTGATCCAAGTACTGGATAGATCCACGGAAGGACATGCCTGGGCCGTAATCATAAACAACACCACCAGTGTAACGGTTGTACTCTGGGCTTGTGTCAGCATCGCGGTTCAAGTAAGAAACACCGATTTTGAATGGACCAGTTGTATAGTCAGCACCAATAACAAGTGTGTCTAGGTCGTTTTCAGCAGTACCGTCTAGGCCTTGGTCATCTGTAGAGTAAGAAGCACCAATACCGAATGGTCCGATATCTAGATCCAAACCAACGTTCCAGTAGTTACGGTCATCAGTTGTAGCAGATGAACCTTCTTCTGAGCTAAGAGCATAACCAGCACCGGCAATAACGCCAACGTTCTGGAACTGACCTTCATAACGTAGAGCAAGTTCGTATGTTTCTTGTGGTGTACCAGCAGCACTTGTGTCTGTGTCAACACCGAATGAATTAGCAGCGCCGCCTGTGTCAGGTGTTAAAGACGCACCCAACTGGAAACCGCTCATGATTGGTGACAAATATGTGAACTTGTCAGCTTTTGCTGTTGGGTCCATGTCATAGTCAAGAGCTGTACCAACACCAGGAGCAGTCAAACCACCAGTTGTTACGAATGGTGAAACATACTGACGGATACCGTCAACGTTTGAGTCAGCAGAAGGAGCAGCAACCTGCAATAGGTAACCAGCACCGTCTTCAGCACCAAAATTTACGCGACCCCAGTTGCCTGAGAAGTAAACGTATGATTCATCAACGCCAGTAGCATCTGCGCTGTCAACCATGAATTCAAAGTGCGCACCAACTGTTAGACCATTGTCTAGAGTTGTTTCGCCACCTAGGTGAATTTCTGTGTCACGGATAATATCGAAACCAACAACGTCAGTACCGGCTGTTTCATCTTGGTCTACGAACGCGCCGTAACCTTTGAAATAACCGCCGATGTCTAGGTCGACTTCCGCATATGCAGGAGCAGCGGCCAAAGCCAAGCCACTAACAGCAACGCTTGCAAGTAATAGTTTTTTCATTTTATTTCCTCCAACCACACTCTTATAAGAGGTATGATCATTGTTAAAAGTTAAACCCAATAAGGATTAAAGTTAAAAAAGAACGTCCCCCAAACGAGAGAACACCTGCATTACGCCACCATATCGTCTAACCGTCAACGCGATTTTGTGTGTTTCATGTCACAATTTTTCGGGGCGTTGCATTTTTGCAACACAGGGTGTGGTTGCGATTTTGCTCTTGTCTCTTATATAAGTAAGGCTTGTTGATAGCCTGCGCGCCTAATCATAAACGGACTTGTGACCAGCGTGCGTGCGTGGTAATGAGGATAATATATAAAACATCATATAGAAGTAGTTAGGGAACAATGAAAACGCTTAAAAACAAGAGTTTGACCTTGGTGACGATTTTAGTTGGTGCAGGCTTAGGCTTGTCGGCTTGTAGTGGCATTAAGACAGAAGCAAAATATCCGACAGGCGCGGCGCGTGATTCCAATTCGGGTAATGACATCTATGAAAAGAAAAAGAGCATCTTCGGCGATGGCGGCGGTATATTCGGCTCAGGGAAAAAGAAAACCAGCGCAGGCGAAAACGGCATTGGCGTAAACAGCTTTCTATGGCGTGCGACGCTGGATACTGTGTCTTTCATGCCTTTGGCGAGCGCAGACCCGTTTGGCGGCGTTATTTTAACCGATTGGTACACTGATCCCGCAACACCGAATGAGCGCGTTAAGATTAATGCCTTTGTATTAGGGCGCGAATTAAAGGCGAACGGCATTCGTGTGCGCACATTCCGTCAGGACTTGGTTGGCGGCGTATGGCGCGATGCACAGGTTGCTGATGATACGGATCGTAAATTGGAAGATGCGATTTTAACGCGTGCGCGTGAGCTTCGTATTGCCCATTTGGCCGAAAAATAGGAACTTAAGTATATAATGTCAGAGCGTTACAATATAAAGGAAACCGAAAGCCGTTGGCGGCAAAAATGGACTGAGAATGACGTTTTTGCAGTCGCGGAAGATACCGCAAAGCCTAAATATTATGTGATGGAGATGTTTCCCTATCCATCGGGGCGTATTCATGTCGGTCATGTGCGCAATTACACATTGGGCGATGTGGTGGCGCGTTATCGAAAGGCCAAGGGGTTTAACGTTTTGCATCCTATGGGCTGGGACGCGTTTGGTCTTCCGGCGGAAAACGCAGCGATAGAGCGCGGCGAGCATCCGAAAAAATGGACACATGAAAATATCGCATCCATGAAAACGCAGCTTCAATCTATGGGGTTGTCGATTGATTGGAGCAGGGAATTCGCGACTTGCGACCCTGAATATTACGCGCATGAACAGCGCATGTTCCTGAAATTCCTTGAAAAAGGCATCGCCTATCGCAAAGAATCTGTTGTGAACTGGGACCCTGTTGATAATACCGTTCTGGCCAATGAACAGGTGATTGATGGTTGTGGCTGGCGCACAGGCGCGCCCGTGGAGCGCAGAAAGCTTAATCAATGGTTCTTGAAAATCACCGATTACGCCGAAGAATTGTTAAGCGATCTGGACGGTCTTGACCGCTGGCCAAACAAGGTGCGCATTATGCAGGAAAACTGGATTGGGAAATCCGTTGGTTTGCAATTTACGTGGGATATTGTCGGCGCGGATGACAAGATAGAGGTCTACACCACCCGCCCTGATACATTATTCGGCGCATCCTTTTTGGCGCTTGCGCCTGATCACCCAATGACGCAAAAGCTGGCAGCAGGCAAGGAGGGCTTTGATGCCTTTATCGCCGAATGTCAGGCACAAGGCACATCAGAAGCCGCGATTGAAAAGGCCGAGAAGATCGGTTTTGATACGGGCTATACCGCGACGCACCCCCTTCTCGGACGCGACGTGCCTGTTTATATCGCCAACTTTATCTTGATGGATTACGGCACAGGCGCGGTGTTCGGCGTGCCCGCGCATGACCAGCGTGACCATGATTTTGCGAAAAAATATAACCGCCCTATTCCGCCCGTTGTCGTGCCTGAAAATGTTGCCGACTTCTCGGTTGAGGATGCGGCCTATAGCGGCGAAGGCGTGCTTGCTAATTCGCAGTTCCTTAATGGTATGGATGTGGACAGTGCCAAGGCCGAAGTGATTAAACGCTGCGAAGCCGATAAAACAGGGTTCGGCACAACGCAATATCGCTTGCGCGATTGGGGCGTGTCGCGTCAACGCTATTGGGGTTGCCCTATTCCGATTATTTATTGTGATGATTGCGGCGCAGTGCCTGTGCCCGAAGATCAATTGCCTGTCGAATTGCCTGATGACATCAGTTTTGAAAAGCCGGGTAACCCGCTGGATCATCATCCGACTTGGAAAAATAGCGAGTGTCCGGCCTGCGGTAAGGCGGCAAAGCGCGAAACTGATACGTTTGATACGTTCTTTGAGAGCAGCTGGTATCAATTCCGTTATTGTGATGCGCATAATGACAAACTGCCCGTTGATAAGAGCAAAGCCGATTACTGGCTTCCCAAAGATGGCGGTGTCGATCAATATATTGGCGGCGTGGAACATGCGGTTTTGCACCTTCTTTATGCGCGTTTCTTTACCAAGGCCATGCGCGATTGCGGGTTTGTAAATTCGAACGAGCCGTTCAGCGGCCTGTTCACGCAAGGGATGGTCACGCATGAAACCTTTACCGATGAAAACGGAAAATGGATTTTCCCGACTGACGCGGTGAAAAATCAAGCGGGTGACTGGGTACACGTCGAAACGGGGCAGCCTGTGACGATTGGCGCATCGATTAAGATGTCGAAATCCAAGAAAAACGTCATTGATCCCGAAGAAATTCTGGAAATGTACGGCGCGGATGCGGCGCGGCTCTTTATTTTGTCCGACTCCCCGCCTGAACGCGATTTGGAATGGACAGAAAGCGGCATTGACGGTGCTTGGCGCTTTGTGAACAAGGTCTACACCACATTATCCGTGATAGAATTGCGCGATGGTGATGAAAGCGCCCTATCCGATCAAGCCAAGGATTTGCGCCGTTTGACGCACAAAACCATCAAAAATGTCGGTGAAGCCATCGAAGCTTTTGCCATGAATAAGGCCGTGGCGTTCCTGCGTGAGTTTTATAATGGCCTGACAGGCTTTAAACCCGTGGATGCAGGCGATCAATTTGCATTGCGAGAGGCCATTGAAACCTTCATCGTGATGATCAATCCTGTAATGCCGCACTTGGCAGAGGAGCTTTGGTCGCTTTTGGGGCATGAAACCATGCTTGTGAACCAAGAATGGCCAAAATATCAGGAAGAATTACTGGCAACCGATACAATGACCATTGGCGTTCAAGTGAACGGAAAACTGCGCGCCAGCATCACTTTGCCAGCTGATGCTGACCAAAAAATCGCGCAAGATGTTGCCTTGGCAGAAGAAAAAGTCCAACGCGCGATGGATGGTAAGTCTTTGCGTAAATTTATCTACGTTCCCGGGCGGATCGTGAATGTTGTGGTAGGATAAAATATGAAAAAACAGGGTTTAATTGTCGCGTTATGTCTTTTGGTCAGTGCCTGCGGGTTTGAGCCGATGTATGGCACGGCGTTCGAAACTGAGGGCGGCGCGCAATCGACAATTCAATCCGAATTGGGACAGGTCGAAATCGGTAATATTCCCGATAGAGAAGGGCAGTTCCTGCGCAATGCATTGATAGACCGCTTTTACAAGAATGGTCGCCCCGCAGATGCGCATTATAGTCTGGAAATCGCTCCGATTCAACAAAGTACCTCTGATCTTGATATCACCATTCGCTCCGATGCGACGCGCAGACAGTTGGTGTTGAGTTCAACTCTTGCCTTAAAAGATAAGGCGACAGGCGAAACGCTATTGACGCGCAACATCAAAAGCTCGGGCAGTTATAATGTCTTAATCAGTGAGTTCGCGACCCGTGTCTCTGAGCAAAACACACGTGAAAACGGTCTGAATGATTTGGCGCGTCAAATTGAATTACAGATCGGCCTTTACCTGAAACGTTAAAATATCTGCTTTTAATGTTCACAAATAGGTTGACGTATTCAGCCCCAAATATATATAAGATAGAAATATCGCGGCATTTGAAGGATCAGCTTGCACCGCGTTAACAATGCTAAAGCGCCACAGCGTTATTCCGTCTGTGGTATCCGACTTTTGGAAACCTGACGGGGTAGGCGCATTCATTGCGATATATCCTCATAGGTTTGTTAATTTAGAAACCCGAAGCATGGCTTAGGCTGCTTCGTTTTGGAGATTGAGTAATGAGTAATACACCAGAGAGCAAGATACCCAACCCTGATTTCATCGGGACAGAATTAATCGAAGAATTAAAGGGGCAATATAAAGCGGCAGGCGGTCTTTCCGCGGCGTTTAATGTGAAAACAAACATTAATCCATGGTCGCCGATTACCTCGACCTATATCAGTGATAACGGCGCCGCTGCCGATTTGGCGATTGGCGAGATCCAGGTCAACCTTGCCGACATTCACAGAATTGTCACAACATTGAGCGAAGAAACACCGCCGCAGCGCATCTATCACGATGTACCGGGACAAGATTGGCGCGCCGCAGCCTTTGATCTGGCGCAGCTTTCACGCTTTCGTATTTCAGGCGCAGGCAATGCGTTCTTTGTTAACTGTGCACCGCGATTGGAGCAAAGAGGCGTTGAGGGCAATAATAAGGGCGAGAATGTTTATGTCGCCATGTTGCCGGGCGGCGCGGTTGCGTCGGGTGTTAGTCCGCATAGTTTCGCATTTTTCCGTGATCTCGTCGAAGAGGATGATTTGGAGATTTACCGCGTTGATGTGCAAACCGAGGGCAGCCAGTTCCGCTCACGCGACTTTTTCCCATGGTTTTCAGAAATCCTTGCTTATAATTTGGGCGATAAAGCCGAAGGCTGGAAAGATGATCTAAGTGTTGAAGAGCGCCGCGCCTTCTTGCAGCAATTTAATTTTATCGACACCGAAGACAAGCTGGAGCTGAAGGATATCCCTGATTTAACGCGCCAGCCTGTTGTCGCAAGAACAGATGTTCACGGTAATTTGAAATTGAGTATTTCCACCAGTGATGCAAAACCGGAATGGTTGGGCAAGCCTTTGCAGGTCACCGTTAAGGGGCAGACCTTCGAGGCGGAAATCAGAAAGAATATGTTTGATGCAAGCTCTGACAGACGCGGTATCTCGACGGGCTCTTCGGGGCAATTCCCTGATTCATCCAAGCCTGATCCGCGTTTTCTTGAAATTGCCATTATCGGTAAAAGTTTGCGCGAAGATCTGGCGTTGAGCGATCAAGATCTGAAAGAGGGCGTTGATGTGTTTATTGACGTTGCTGACGATCATCATGAACATGACGTGGCCTTGTCAGATGGCGCAGATAATGACGGATTAACACATCCTGAAGCATAGTGTTGTTATTTTGTAACGTTCTGCGTTTGTAAAAAGAATGGTATTGATTATATAATAGTCTTTTGCACGAAAATGAGGTGCTGGATGTCAGAAGTCAATGCCGCGGATTTAACCGAAATCAACAATGCGGACGATGTGTTCGGCTTATATGCCGGATCAGGGGATGATGCCAAAGCGGGGATCGAGGTTGAGCTTGCCTTTTTCAATCCCGATCAGGCGGATATACCGGCGATGAGCCTATGCCAGAACCGTATCCTTAAAAACAGCGCGATGGCTAAATTGCCGGATGATGACTGGGTTCATAACGAACCGACCAGCGAATTGCTGGAGGTTGCCAGCAAGGCTGCGCATTTTGCCGATGCGAAATCTGTTCTGGATGATACAAATAAGAAAATGGAAATTTTAACGAATAAGGCCGCGGCGTTAGGCCTGAAACGCTCTTATTTTCAGGAATTGCCCGAACGTACAGCCGATGATTTGCTCTCGCGTATCGTAGAGCTGGACAGGTATAAGGTCATGTACGCTCCGTATCGCGAAGATATGAAAAAATGCGTACAGTATTTTGCAGTCTGTAAATCCAATCAGGTATCAATCAGCCCGTATAATATGGATCACATGCTGGACAATATCCGCAGGCTTTATATTTTATCCCCGTTTTTATTCTTGCTGACCGATAACAGTGTCGGCTTTGTCGAAGGCAAGCCGTTTTCCGGTCACGCGGGTATGCATTTGCGCCATGAAGGTTTGTTAGAAGGGCGCGGCGGCGTTCTGCCCTATGTGTTCAGTGCGCAATCGGGCGAGGAATTGATCGCAAGCCATATTGACCACGTGCTTAATAACCCGCTCTTTATGCATTATGACCGCGAAGGCAATCTGGTGAAGGTGCCCTCGGGTGATTGGAGCGTGACATTTAACACGCTGAAAGAGCGCGGCCTGAATATCGCCAGTAATTACTATTTATCGCAAAGCCTGCTCTGGCCTGATGTTAAAATCGCCGCGTTGAAAGATGCTGGCGGATCGGTCTATGGCCACCGTTATGAGGCACGGATGTTCGGCGTTGGTGTGCATCAACACCAAACGGCCTTTATTATCACAACCGCGCTGGCGTTCCATGAAGGGTTTGCAAAGGCCGTTGATGAATTGTTGGAGCTTTACGGATTTTCCGCGGATTCTCTGCAAGAAACCTATGCTCTGGTGCTCGAATCATATCAACATGCCCGCGCGCATAATGGTAAGTTTTTTGATATCGCCTATGGCACAGCTACAATGGCGAGCTTCGCCAAGGATTTCGCCGATATATTGGAAAATGTGATTTATGAAATCGGGCTGGAAGATGAAGCGCAGGCTTTATTGGGTATCTGCCGAACAGGATGCACAGATGCCAAAGTCAATCGTTGTCTGTTCCCGACGTTAAAAGATGTTATAAATCAACAGCGCAGTTTTGATCCTGCTATTTTTAATGATCCGAATAAATCTGCGCGTGATATTTATATGAAAGAAATTGCCCGTGTTTCCGGCAGTCGGTGTGCGGCAGCGTAAAGGGGCATAGAAAAGGAAGAGATTATGAGTGATCACAACATATCGATATTCAAGAACTTAACATTGTTGTTTTTGACGTTGAACGCGGCGTTTCTCTACGCGATTTATATTTCTATTTTCGGTATGAAACCTGATCTTCTGGTGCCTACGGGCATTCCTGTTGAAAATGGCAGTGAGGTCTTACTGTATATCAGCGCGATATCCGTCTTTCTTGGGCTTTCCTATATTTTCCTTCTGACGAAAAAATACGGCATATCTCTGACTTTTGCGGTTATGCCGCAATTTGCCTTTATCGGCGCACTGGCTGCATTGTTTTTATAGGCATATCTTACGGCGGTAATTGACGCCTTTGATCCATTGGCCTAATCTTCTGTTATGAAACTTACATTCCGTCAAATTGAGGGGTTCGTGAAATCGCCGGATAAAGCCGCGCGTGTCATCCTCGCCTACGGCCCTGATAATGGGCTGGTACGTGAGCGTTGCGCGATTATGGGCAAAACGGTGGTAGAGGATTTGAACGATCCCTTTAACGCGGTCACCTTATCGGCGGATGTGCTGGGTGAGGACCCTGCGCGTTTATCTGATGAGGCCAATGCCATTTCAATGATGGGCGGTGATCGCTTGATCCGTATTGAGGACGGCGCGGACAAGTTAACGGTTTTATTAAAGGATTATCTTACCAATCCCAGTGATACGGCGCTTGTTCTTGTACAAGCGGGGGAGCTAAGCCCGCGTTCGTCTTTACGCAAGCTTTGTGAAAGCGCAAAGAACGCGGCCGCTGTGCCCTGTTATGTTGAGGATGAGCGGGGTGTGGCAGGCATTATTCGCGGGGCAATCAACGACGCACAATTGCGTATAGACGGCGACGCGGTCACGTGGTTGGCGGCGAATATCTCGGGTGATCGCGCCAAGGTCAGGTCAGAGTTGGAAAAGCTGATTACCTATAAAGGCGATGAGCCAAGCGCGATTTCACTGGCAGATGTACAGGCCGCTTGCGGTGGTGCGGGCGTTCAGGGTTTTGATGATTTAATTTACGCCGTCGCAGGAAGACGCAGCGAAGATGCCATGAAAGCGTACGGCGTACTGATGCAGGAAGGCGTTGTTTTTGTTGCTATTTTACGGTCTTTGCAAAATCATTTCCGCCGCCTTCATATGACAAAGGCGTACATGCAAAGCGGGATGGATATGGACGCAGCGATGAAAAAGCTTGCCCCACCGGTGTTTTTCAAACAAGCCCCGCAATTTAAAAGCCAGATCAACGGGTGGTCTTTGCCGATGCTTGATATGATTATGGGCAAGCTGACCGATTTGGAAGTGCAATGCAAACAAACAGGCATGCCCGTCGAAACACTATGCTCTCAAGCTATTCTGGCGATTTCAAAAACACGTCCGAGGTGACCAATAAATTATTGTATCTGTCCGACGGAGCATGTGATTTCGACACAATTTCGATGCAGTACACAAGGGGAAATTCATCTCCGGACATGTGTAGCAGTAAATTGGCCTCATCAGAAACATTCTCGTAGTGTCGTTGTTTACTGTAACCGCATGGCTTGCCTAACTTTTCGTATGCATCTTCAGCAGATTTTATGTTGTCTGTTATGGCGTTTAATTGGACGCTTTTCTCCGTACTTAATTCCGAGGGTTTTGTGGGAGATGCCGATAAGAGTGCTTCGCCACAAAAGGGACAAAAATGCATCAAGTCCATGTACTTTCCGAAATGCGCTTCATAGGAAAGCACATAATATTTGTCTTGGCTTTGATATTTTATGTCAGTCGTTGCGGCGTTTCTACATTCTTGTAGTTTGTCACACGAACAGTGATGATACTTTGTCTTGTCGGCACTGTTTTTATCCGCTTTATATGGAAGAAAATCGATAGTTGTTTTCCAATTATCGGCATCATTTTTTCTTTCAAAGAGAATGTCAATTATGGCGATTTCAGAGTACCTAGTATAAGTGAGATATTTGGTCTCTTTTTGTGGCGCGCCCATTTTTTTTTGAAAGGCCTGAAGGCTGCCAATCGGTTTAATCAAATTGATTAAACGCACGCATTCTTGTTTAGAAATGCCGTCTTTTACATAGTTTTGTTCATGCTTGGCTATTTTATGTCCGCATATTGGGCAGAACTTAAAGACCATGTATTCTTCAGTGTCACTACCCTTGTTATGCCAATGAAGCTCTTTCGTTTTTTCATCAATGTATGATGATACGTCTGGGATGCTTAATATGTACCCTAACCAAAAACAGGCGCAATTTTGTGTATTTGTCTGTGTCATTTATTTTGTTAGTTAAGTAAGGAAAAAATCATTCAATATTACGGCTTCATGGTCGTTAGGTTCTGGTTGTTATCCAGATGGTCGGTTGGGGTGAAGCTATCGGTTTGTTCAAAGATCGGCGGGATGAATTTTTCGTCTTGGCTAAAAACGCCAAAATTTTCAGGCGCGTGCGCCTGCGCCGCGGTTAAAAATTCATAGGCATATTGCTTGCCAATGGGGTTGTCATCAAAGTCCCCCGACAGATAAAGCCGCCGCGTCATGTCATACATCAGGGCGGGATCATCCATTAACGCGCCGATGCCCAGAATTTCTGTTTCATTTTCAAATGTTTCGGCGATCTTGTCCTGTACATCAGCGGGCAGGACGGCGACGCCGCCTTCGATGGATACTTTCCCGCGAAGGATGTCAACAATGGCGCGTTTGTCTTCGATTTCCATAGGGGGGAGTTTGTAAGCGTCGAAGCTGTATAGTCCGCGCTCGCCCAGCATCTTTTCCAAAACCTTTATCCTATGGGTGTCGTTGATTAAATCCACACCAACGGCGCGTGATACATCCATTTGCGCCTGATGTAGGGGCTCTTGAAAAACATGGTCATGCTCGGCAACGGGGACGGGCCCTTCGGACGGGGTTTGTACGCCGGGGCCGACAACGTGGGTTTGTAAATCATCCTTAAAATAAAAGCTGCCGATATTTCTGATTAAAGTGAGGTCATCGACCGCGCGCAGATCGGAGATCAACCCCTTTTTATGCGCGGTGGTCATGAATTGTACCATGTCCTGCTCGGCTTCTATTTCCCACACCAGATTTTTATCACGTGATTTATTGGGCTGGCTTAAATGGCCGATTTCATGGGCGATGGTCATGGCCTGCCAATCCAGGTCTGTGCCGCGTAAGTTTTTGATATTATCGGGCGTTAAATGTGCCGATTTTGCCGCGGCTTGCTCTTTTGTTTGGTCACGGCTTGCGGCGATAACGATGGCCAGATCATTTTTGCCGTCCCCGTCCACATCAAGGCTTTGCGCTCTGCCTTGTCCAAGGACGGCATTTCTGCCCAAGGACAAATATTCAGCGTCGAATTTATCAGCGTCAAAATCGGGGAAGTTTCTTTTGATAAAAGATTTGAGCAGAGCGGCGCGTGCTTCGTCGCTCATACCGGTAGGATCGCGACCATTGAGGAGATCTTCGGGCGTTATAATCACCACGCGCCCGACATCTTGTGTCTGCGCCCATGCGGAAAATTCCTGTGACCACGCGCCAAAATGCGCTGCTGTATCATCAGACATTGAAACCTGCGATGGCCCGGAAGAAAAAACCTGCGTCACTGTAACACCCTAAATTTTTTTAATTATTGCGTATATTCTAGGGGTTTTGGGCGTTTTTGTCAAAATAACCTACAGGGTCGTGCGGGCGTGGATATGGCGATTAAATAAACGGATCATACGACCATTGGAGGAGGGCTTGGCGTTGCCGTGGGCGGCATCCTAAATCACCGCTCATGCAGTGGGCTCTGATCTGTCCGGCGTGACGGGCAAAGGCGCGCCAGCGTTTGATTTGCGCAGCGTCGACTTCGGGGATGCGCCTGCCCATATAATAGCGACAATACCATTGGAACCAGCCGCGCGGATCGGGCGCGATGATCCATCCCTTTTGTTGCCATACAGTCAAGGGCTGGCGGCTTTTGATGCCGAAATAATTGAGGGCGTCGTCGGGTTTGTCGCTGATCTTTGCGCTTTCGAACCAATCGGCGGGGAATTCACCCGTGCAATCATTCATGTATTTGCCTTCAAAGACGCCAAGCTCCAGCATTTCCTTTGGCGTAAAAAACGGCGCAAACCCGTCCGCAAATTCCGCCCCCATCGGCGCGGAGAGGGGGTAGCTATAGTCTGATTGCATCAGGTCGTTTACGGTGATGGTTTTTTGGGTCATTTGAAACTTGCTATTCTGTTTCAGGGAATAATTTAGATTGTAAGAAGTCTTCTATTTCTTTGATCATGGGTTCTATTTTTTCTTCTATTTTGTTGTAGGCTTCTATGGTGAAATCTTTTGTTCTACTAATTCTATTCATTCCCATTTTTCTTGAAACCCAAGCACTCCATATATAGTCGTCTACTTTTTCAAATTTTTCTTTAATATCTGGTGCTAAGAAAATCCTGTTGTGTTCAAAGTATTTATGAAAGCATAGAAATGCTTTATGGGCTTCTTGAAGTTCACGGCTTTCTAAAATTTTTACATAATTATCGTTTTTGTTTTTAGCGTCCAATAAAAGCTGTTTTTCACTTTTAGAAAAATCGCTTTCCGCTAAAAAAAGATCAAGTTCATCACGTGTCTTTCTATTTAAGTCGGGTAATTCCCTCATTAACGCAACTGCCTGTTTAAGGGCATGATAAGCATCTATTATTTTTACCCATGATTCTTGAAGAACCTCGTATTCTTTTTCGTTCCACTTTGTTTTTCGGCTAAATAAAACATCAAATTCGTGCAGCTTTTTTACTTTAAATTCTTCTAAATCTTTTGAAAATTTATTTTCAATGCACTTTTGACCATAGAATTTGAAAAGAACAAGCGCTGCGCCAGAACTTGTGATGATGAAGAAAAACAGCTTACCTAAAAATACATAAATATTATCCATGGTTTCCATCCCCTAAAACCTATCATCATCCACATTCGGATTCGCGCCCAAAAACTTCGCGAGGTCGCGGATGTGGGCGATTTCATTGACTTCGATTTCGGTGTTTTTATTGGCGGCTTTTTTCTTTTGCAAGACGGGGATGATCGCTTTTTCAAAGCCGAGCTTTGACGATTCTTTGAGGCGTACATCGCTTTGCGCGACTTGGCGCACTTCGCCTGCCAAACCGATTTCCCCGAAAAAGACGGCGGTTGGTGGCAAGGGTTGATTGCTCAGCGCACTGATGAGCGCGGCGGCGACGGCCAGATCGGCGGCGGGTTCGTTAATGCGGATGCCCCCTGCGATGTTCAGGAAAATATCATGGCTGGACAGCCGTATCCCGCACCGCGTTTCCAGCACCGCGACAATCATCGCAAGGCGGTTATGATCCCACCCCAAAACGGCGCGGCGCGGTGAGGCGAGCGAGGAGGGCGCGACGAGGGCTTGTACCTCCACCAGCAGCGGCCTTGTCCCCTCCAACGCGGCGAGGACGGCACTGCCCGCGGCATCTTCGTGACGCTGGGACAGGAACAGGGCGGAGGGGTTCTTAACCTCGATCAAGCCTTGTTCTGCCATTTCAAATACGCCAATTTCATCGGTGGGGCCGAAACGGTTTTTCACTGCGCGTAAAATGCGGAAATGGTGGCTGCGGTCGCCTTCGAAATAGAGCACCGTATCGACCAGATGCTCCAGAACGCGCGGCCCTGCGATTTGCCCGTCTTTGGTGACATGCCCGACAAAAACCACGGCGATATTGCGGGATTTTGCCATGCGGATGATTTCCTGCGCGCTTGTGCGGACCTGCGTGACGGTGCCCGGTGCGCTGTCGATACTGTCGACATACATGGTTTGGATTGAATCAATAATCAGGAGTTTGAAATCATGCTCGCCCGCCTTTACGGTTTCGAGGATATCACGCACATTGGTGGCAGAGGCGAGCTTAACATGCGCCTCCCCCAGCCCGAGGCGCGTGGCGCGCATGCGGATTTGGTCGGTGGATTCCTCACCGGATATGTAGGCGCAGGCGACATTGTTGCTCGTAAGTGCGCAAACGGCCTGTAGCAATAATGTGGATTTCCCGATCCCCGGATCACCGCCGATTAAAATCGCCGCACCCGGCACGATGCCGCCGCCAGTAACGCGGTCAAACTCTGCAATGCGGGTGAGAAGGCGCGGATAGGTGCGCCCCGTATCATTTTGCAGATCGACAAAATCAATGAGGCGGCCTTTTTGCTTGCCGCTTAACCCCTTGGGCACACTGGCTTCGATGATTTCTTCGGTGATGGTGTTCCATTCATTACAGGCATCGCATTTGCCCCCCCAACGGTTGGACACCGAACCGCATGCATTACAAACGTAAGATTTTTTTGCTTTGGCCATAGGAACTGCAAGGTTATGAGTTTAGATCACTCATAGTCACATGCGGCCGCCGTTTTTTCAAGTGCCAACGCTTCGGGCGTATAGGGGAAGTCTTCGGGTTTCAGATCACGCCCTTGCACGCCTGAAAAGCCCATATCAAACAGGGTGTTTGCTTCGTCTGCTGTGCGAACACGCTCGGCGATGAGTTGCGCATTGGGGTAATTGCTTTGCAGATTTTCAACAATCTCGTGGAACTTTTGCGCCATCGCACTATCAGGCGCGTCCAAGGCCGCACGTACAAGCGGCCCGTCGATTTTAATGTAATCGACCAGATCGGAAAAAACGGCAAGGCGGTGTTCGTCTTTATAGTCGCCTGAAAAATCATCCAGCGCAAAGCGATAGCCGCGCTCTTTCAAGGCATAGAGATGGGTAATATCGGCGTTCACATCAACATCATGTTCGAGGATTTCGAAAATGAAATTACTGGGCGGCGCGCCGTCGACATGCTTGTCAATCTTCTCCCAAAAAGAGGGGGAGAGCGCGGATTCAACGGCTATGTTTAAGGTGGCGGGGAATTGCTTGGCGTAATCAATCCCTATGGAGCATGTCAGGTTGTCGAAAAGCTCTGCATGGCCGCGGCGATAGAATTCCTCGGATATTTCACCGATGGAATAATCACCGTGCATTTTATCTTTCGGACGGGCGAGCGATTCGGAGGCCAAGATCGCATGGCGGCCATAGATCGGCTCTTGCACCGCGCCGTTTTTATAGGCGTCATAGATGACAGACTGCACAATGTCCTCTGAAAGACTATTAATCGGTATGCCGGTCTTCGGCAATATGGCCTGCTGCACCGCTTCGAAACTGTTCTTTGGTGGGTCGTATTTTGTCATAAATTACGCGCTCTTTTAAATATGCATCAACGCCGCGGATCATAAGGGAGGCTTTTTTTTATTGCCACAAAATAAAGGAGTTTTTTTCCTTGTATCTGCGTAAGCGTTTGTTTTTGATGTATAGTGCATGTAGGAGGACGTGTGATGAAGAGAATAGTAACAACATTAATAGTGGTATTGGTACTTTTGGTATCTGCCAAAAATGTGGAAGCATATCGACCAGGTTATAACGACGGGTTTTTTCAGGGAATTGAGGAAATAAAACTGCAAATACTTGTTTTTAATGATGTAGGCACTGTACCCTTTTTTTATAGGTATGACGCCGAAAAAATATTGGTACCACTTAGTGAAGAGGAAATTAAGACTGCTATAGCAGACACTTTCAAAGATCAGTTTTCACAATATGGCGTTAAAACATATCGATCTGATGAGAAAAAAAAGCAGTCACCTAAAGATATAAAACAGGAGGAAGGCGTACTTTCAAAATTTGATGACAGCGTTTTTAATTTTGATGAGAAAGAACCACCTAAACGAAGCTTAGAAGTATATATCTATGTTGTTTTGAATAGCTCGGAAATGTTAGGTGGGAAAAAAGTAAGTTATGGCGCAATTACAACAAAGAGCTTTAAAGACGTTCACGAAAGATATCCGTTAGCAACGAACCTTAGAGGTGAGTCGTTCCCTATTGTTTTTGTTGTGCCTGATACAAAAGAGGCTTTTTCGAAAGCTCTACATGAAGCGACTGCAAAAGTATATCAGGTACAAAGACGCGAAATGCTTTGCAGAAGATTCGAAGAAATTAAGTGCCACTACTATCTTAATGAGATTTTAGAAGACATGAGGAAAGCGAAAGATGAATAAACTTAACCTTCGCGTTTTAGTGACCATTTCACGATGGCTTGGTCGGCGCTCATTGTGCCGTAAATCGCGATTTGGTTGGTTTTGCGCGGGGTGATGCCTTCACCGAAATAGACGCTGTCTTCGAGCTTTAACGCGCCGACATCATGTTTGAAACGCCAGCCAATACCGCCGGGCATCCGTAATAGAACTTCTGTCCCGTCATTGATAAGCGAGGCCGTCACCGCGGGGTGAATATGGAATCTGATGGCGGTTTCCACGGGTTTGGTTAAATCAAACGCGCAAGAGAAATCATCCTCCCCGCGCAGATCGTGGCCTTCGTCGCCAAGATAGATTTTGCGGGTGTGGGTGATACCGTTCAGCGGCACATAACCATTATGGGAGGCCACGATTAATGTCGCGTCTTTTGTTGTTTCGCGGTGGGTTGTGGCTTGGGTCACTTTGCGCCCGAAATAGCCGTCTTTGCGCACCTCACAGGCGTTGCGGTAATCAAGGCATGCGGTGTTGTGCGCAGCGGTGAAGCGTAGGGCTTCTTGCCATTGCGGGCTGGTCGGGTGTGAGCCGCAAGCCACGAGCAAGCGTTCTTTGCTGTATGAAAATTCAAAGCCAAGCGGGGAGGCGTGCGCTTCCTTATCATAGGGGGATTTCGGGGTGTTGCCCGTATCCATGACGAGCAGGGCGCGCCCCAACTCTATGCGCTCATACCCTGTATCGGGCAGGCTTTGTTTGGCCTTTTTATGGGTTCCGGCCTGCGCGAGGATGGAATCAATGGCAGCCATGTCGCCTTCTTGCGCGCCATGGAACAAGCCGAGCTTGCGATCACGATAGCGCACTGTACGCAAGGCTGCGCTCAAATTCTCAATCTTGGTGTTCAAATAATCAGGCGCGGGATAATCGCTTGCCTTTAATGCAGAGCGTATATCCACCAGAATTTCCAGCACGCTGAGCATCGTCGCGGGGGAGCGTGAAACATGCCCGCCATCGGCCAATAATTGTTCGTTCAAGGATTTTGACAATGTATTGAGCGCTTGTTCAATCCATTTTTCGTGCCCTTCCAGTGCGATGCCCGCATAGAGCAAGCCCTTGATCGCGTGCAGATGGGCTGTGCCCTCGCCGACGCTAAGGGTGTTGCTTAAATGTTTGGCTTGTTTGACGAGGCTGCCGAGGAAGGCTTCGTCAAACTCAACATAGAAATTGCCGCAGAAATAATCATAGTGGCAAACCCACATAGACAGGCGGCGACCCAGAATATCGGTGCGCCAGCTTTGCGCGTCCCAACTGTTGTGAGATTCGAGCCAGCTTTCGATCATCAAACGGCCTTGTTCCTTGGCGCGTGCGCCGCCGAGCGTGCGCAAATCGCGCAGCCAGCTAAAACTGTGGATGTGGGATGTCCAGACCTCGTCGGCCTCTTCGGGGTCCCACCATTCCGCGTACCATTGCGGGCCGGTGCGATCAATCACGCCTGCCGCATCCAGTAATTCTTGGGCGCGCTCGGCGCTGCCCGGCCATTGGTCAACAGGTTTGACAACCAAGCGGTCAGGCGTGTTGCCCTTCAGACTCCAGTCATAAAACGGCGTGTTAAAGGCCATGTGTCCGGCCTTGTTTTTCAGGGTGTTAATCATGTGAAAAGGCATCATTTTAACTCTCCTTCTTCTTTCTTATCCGCGCAACGCGGCAATGTTTTCGGCATATTTGTCCGGCCCGTCTTTAAAAACGGCGGTTCCGGCGACCAAAACATTAGCGCCTGCGGCAATAACTTGTTTGGCCGTTTCGGGGTTAACCCCGCCATCGACCTCCAGATCAATATCTCTGCCTGTGTCGTTGATCATGCGCCGCGCTTCGGCGATTTTATCAAGAACAGGGATGAAGCTTTGGCCGCCAAAGCCAGGGTTGACGGTCATAATCAAAATTAAATCGACCATATCCATCACATGCTTGATCGATTCGATGGGGGTATGCGGGTTCAGCGATACGCCTGCCTTTACGCCCTTGGCTTTGATATGTTGTAAGGTGCGGTGCAGATGCGGCCCTGCCTCGACATGGGCGGTGATGATGTCTGAGCCTGCATTGACGAAATCGTCAATCAGCGGATCAACAGGGGAAATCATCAAATGCACATCGAATGTCTTTTGGGTGCATTTGCGGATGGCCTTGACCACCGGCGCGCCAAAGGTCAGGTTCGGCACGAAATGCCCGTCCATCACGTCGATATGGATATATTCCGCGCCCGCTGCGTCAATGGCGGCAACTTCTTCGCCCAATTTCGAAAAATCAGCGGATAGGATTGATGGGGCAATGCGGATATTAGCCATAATGAAACTCTGTATTTGTAAAAAGCGCAGGACGCGCATGGATAAGGATGCGATATATATCACACAGTGTTGAATCTACCAGAAAAAGGACGAGATATCCACAGCGTTTCTGATTTACTGTCTAAATTTTAGGGGGCGCGGTAATAAAATGACATGGTGCTTAAGAAAAATGAAACCGTAAAGCCTGCCTTTACGAATAACGTTGCAATGCTATAGTTATGAGATGTTCATCGTCGTCAAAGCAAGCAGATTGATTGACCCAAGCCGAAGGAATATAACATGCCAAGCCATACTGCCCCTGTTCAAGCCGGATCTTCTAAGGGGCTTTCTATTGTCAGTAAGACCATCTTGTTAGACAAGGGCGATGTTGAAACCAAACGGCAGGAAATTTTAGATTATTTTCATGAATCTTTTTCATTATATGAGAGCATATTTGAATGTCTGAACGGTGATGAAGCGTTCTATGCGCGCGCGAATTCTTTGCGCCACCCGCTGATTTTTTATTATGGGCATACTTCTGTTTTCTTTATCAATAAATTGAATGTCGCAGGATTTATAAACCAGCGCGTGGATCCTGTGATGGAATCAACTTTGGCGATTGGCGTTGATGAAATGTCATGGGACGATTTGAACGACGCACATTATGATTGGCCAACCCCCGCGCAGGTCAAAGCGCACCGCGATCAGACCAGAGAGATCGTTGATAATTTTATCCGCAATTGTGATTTCACGTTGCCCATTGATTGGGATAGTCCGATGTGGATTGTCATGATGGGGATCGAGCATGAGCGCATTCACCTTGAAACCAGCGCGATTTTGCTGCGGGAATTGCCGTTGGAAATGGTAAAGCCGCACCCTGTTTGGGGCAAAATCTGTACCCAAAGTGCGGACGCGCCGCAAAACACGCTATTGCCTGTTCAGGGCGGTCAGGTGACGTTGGGTAAATCAAAAGACAACCCGCTTTATGGTTGGGATAATGAATATGGCGTGTATGAAACCGAAGTGGCGCCGTTTAAGGCTTCGCAATATCTGGTGTCTAATCAGGAATTTTTGACCTTTGTTGAGGCGGGCGGTTATCGCACCAAAGACTATTGGAGCGATGAGGGCTGGAACTGGGTAAGTTTCCGCAGCGCCGAGCATCCTGTTTATTGGGTGAAGGATGGCGAAGATTATCAATATCGCTCTATGTTGGCGGTGATTGATATGCCGTGGGATTGGCCGGTTGATATTAATTACCTTGAGGCCAAAGCCTTTTGTAACTGGAAATCAAAACAGACAGGCAAGCATATCCGTATGCCGACCGAGGCCGAATGGCACACATTGCGGGCATTGGTGGATACGGATCAACCCTATTGGGATAAGGCACCGGGCAATATCAATTTGGAATATGAAATGTCACCATGCCCTGTTAATCGTCATGCCTTTGATGGCGGATTTTTTGATATTATCGGCAATGTCTGGCAATGGACAGAAACGCCGATTGACGGGTTTGAGGGCTTTGAAGTTCACCCTGTTTATGACGATTTCTCAACCCCGACATTTGACGGGAAACATAATCTGTTTAAGGGCGGCTGTTGGATTTCAACGGGGAATTACGCGATTAAAGATGCGCGTTATGCGTTCCGTCGGCATTTCTTTCAAAATTCCGGTTTGCGCTATGTTGAGGGCGCGCCCCTCCCCGAACCCGAAATGAATATTTATGAAACCGATGACATGATTTCGCAATATATCGAATTTCATTACGGTGATACGCATTACGGCGTTCCGAATTTTCCGGTCGCTTGTATCGGGATTGTGCGTGATTATGCACAAGGCCGTAAGACAGCGCGCGCGCTTGATCTTGGCTGTGCATCGGGCAGATCGTCTTTTGAACTGGCAACAATTTATGATCATGTTGACGCCGTTGATTTTTCCGCGCGCCTGATCGAAGCGCCCACCGCGCTGCAAAAAACAGGCTCGCAGCGTTATATCATTCAAGATGAAGGGGCGTTGGTGCGTTATAAGGATGTGATGCTATCTGATTTTGACGGTTATGAGGCGGTGAAGGATAATATTGCCTTTATGCAGGGGGATGCCTGTAATTTAACGGATAAATATACCGATTATGATCTGGTCTTTGCCGGAAATCTGATAGATCGGCTGTATGACCCCGCCAAGTTTTTGGAGTTAATCAAGGGGCGCATTCGTTCGGGTGGTTTGCTTGTGCTGACCTCCCCTTATACATGGTTAGAGGATTTCACCCCGCGTGATAAATGGCTGGGCGGCTTTAAGGCCAATACGGGTGAGAATTATACGACATTGGAAGGGCTGGGTGATGCGCTCGCGCCGGAATTTGATATGCTGGATGCGCCAAGGGACGTGCCTTTTGTTATCCGCGAAACCGCCCGTAAATTCCAGCATACGGTGTCACAGATGAGCATTTGGGAAAAGAAAAAGTAAGCGCGATGGATTTAAGAATAAGCGGGTTTGAAGTTTTCAAACATCATGTGCATATCACATACCAATTGGATGATTACGGCTTTGAAACCAAGATCATCTATCCGACGGTGGATTTATTAAAGCTGTCCGTTGATTACCCCGCAGATCAGATTGAATCGATTTTCGCGTCGATTGCTTTTTTCGAGGGGTTTAAATATTGCTTGGTGTTTCCCGATAAGTATGACGTCAGCGCAATCGCCTCAACCTTGCCCGAAAGCGCGGTCAAAGCCTTTGAAAAATGGTTTCCCTATGCATGGTCACAACATTTATTCGAAAATAAACGCTTTGATTATAAGGGGCCGAAGGTGATTTCCTCGGCGGCGCTGAAAACCGTTGATACACCGTGCGCGATCAAGCAGCCAAAGGACAAGGTTCTGGCCTGTAACGGCGGGGGCAAGGACAGCTTTGTGATGATGCGGATGCTGCAAGAGGCGGGCTTTGAGTATGATTCCTATCAATTTGCCAGAACGGAATATGGTAAGCTCCGCACCCAGCAGGATTTGATGGATTTGAATGCCTCACCCCTGCAACCCGCGCAATCGCACCGCATCAGTGTCTATGATGATTTTACCGATGGTATGTTCGCCAATATTTATTGGCCGCAGGTTGGCGGGGAATCCACAACCGGCAATCCCTGTCAGGTCGGCACGCCCGAAGGCATGTTCGAGGCCATCCCTGTTTGTCTGGCGCATGGTATTCCCTATATCGCCGTGGGTAATGAGAAAAGCGCGGATGAGGGGAGCTTATACAGCGAAGAGCTTGGCCATCAGGTTAATCACCAATGGATTAAAAGTCTGGACGCGGAAACGCAGTTCAGCCAATTTATCGCGGGGGCGTTGGTCTCTGATATAGAATATTTCAGCGCGCTTAAACCGATGCAAGATACACGTATTTACCAGTTGTTTTCCGATAGTCCCGAAGCACTAACAACAATCCATAGTTGTAATATCGAAAAACCATGGTGTAAGAAATGCCCGAAATGCGCCTATGTTTGGGCGAATTTGGCGGCGGTGTTTGATTATGATGCGGTGTTTGATGTTTTCAAAATAAACTTGCTGGATGATCCCGATTTGATTTTGAGCTTCAGGCAGCTTTTGGGGCTTGAAAATCAGAATGCGTTTGAATGTGTTGGCGAGATCCATGAAACGCGGCTGGCGTTTAAAAAGCTCTATGAAAAGGGGATTGCAGGCAAGGCAATGGATATCTTTATCGCCGAAGTCCTGCCCAATATGGGGGATGACTATTGGACACAAACAGCGCAGAAATATTTGGCGGTGGATGATAAAAACCACCATATCCCCGATCATATCTTTTCACGCATATATGGGTCAGAACGTTTGAAAAAAACGGCTTAAATGCATCGTGCCTTGGTCATTATATCTTGGTTAAGCGCGTCACAAAAAATCCATCCATCCCGCCTTGGTTGGCAAGGTGATAGGGTTGGATGCGTAAATCGCCATTCGCGTCGATAAGTTCCTCATAATCACCAATTTCCTGCGCGGTGATCGGAATGCGCTTGAAATTCTGATGGGTTTCCAAGAAATGCTCGATGCGGTGCTCGCCTTCGGCCTTTTGCAAGGAACAGGTGCAGTAAATCAAAACGCCGCCTTGGGCCAGCATCTCTGCGGCATGGTTGAGCAGGCGTTCTTGAACGGTTATCAGGCTGGCAATATCTCTTTCGGATTTTAAATAGCCCGTATCAGGGTGGCGGCGAATTGTGCCAGTGGCAGAACACGGGGCATCAAGCAATATGCGCTGGGGCGGCTCAACGGTTTTCCATGCGGCAGCATCGGATACCTCGATGGTGACTTGATCTTGGAGATCCATACGTTCCAGATTTTCATCCAACCGTTTTAACCGTTTGGCAGAGCGATCAACCGCGGTAACCGTCGCGCCCATAGCGGCCAGTTGCAGAGTTTTTCCGCCGGGCGCGGCGCACAGATCAATCACATGCTCGCCTTTGATATCGCCGAATAATGTTGCGGGAATGGCGGCGGCGGCGTCTTGTATCCACCATTTGCCTTCATCAAAGCCATCCATATCACGGATATTGCCGCCAAGAATACGGCGCAATGTGCCTGTTGAAAGCTCCGAAGCTTGCAAGACATTCCCCCAATAGGGACGGTCCGCGATGTTTTTAACAGTGATATCCAGCGGCGCTTCGGCCATGTTGGCTTGTGCGATTTGCGCGGCCTGTGACAAGCCATAATCGGCGATCCAGAGTTTCAAGAGCCAATCAGGCGTATTCAGACGCGCGGCATCCTGTTTTTCAATGCGCTGCGCCCCTTCACGGCCTAAGGTTCTGAGGATGGCATTCACGAAGCCCTTTTGGCGCGGCATACCGCGTGCTTCGGTCAGTCTGACGCATGTATCCACGGCGGCATGGTCGGCAACCTGCATAAAGAAAAGCTGCGTCACGCCAAGACGTATAATATTACGCACCACATCGGTTTTAAGGGAATCGGGGCGATCTTGCGCATGGGTGATCAGATCATCAATCTGTCCCAACCTGCGAATGGTGGTGGTGAGGAGCATGCGCGTAAAGGCGCGATCACGCGCGGGCAGGGCGGCAAATTCCGAGGATGTATCAAGGGCAACATCAAGGGCGGTGCGTTTATTAATGACCCGATTGAGTAAATCAAGCGCGCATTTTCGTGTGGCGAGGTCATCGCCTGAATGCACGTCATCGGTTTCTTTTTGCTGGTTTTCTGTTGAATTCATTTGATCGTCTTATCCATTTTATTCTACTATGAGATATGGATACAGATAAACCAAGCCCCGAGATACAAGAAAAGCTAAAACCTTCTGTAAAAGCAGAAGAAGAGCGCGAAATTGGCGGTTTTGAAAACAGACCGGAGCCAACGCGCTATGGCGATTGGGAAGTCAATGGTCGGTGTTCTGATTTTTAAAGGATTGAGTGGCTTATGATGATGATAAAATCTCTGAAGACAGCCTTTTATGTTGGCGCAGCCCTGATGATATCGGGAATTGGCGTCGTGCATGCCGCATCGCAGCCCGTCGTGGTTGAGTTATATGGGAAAAATGCGTGCACGGATGATACGCAAGTGCAAGATCGGCTGTTGGAAATTTTACAGCAAGATAAAAACGTGATTTTGGTGAATTGCCGCCGCCTTTATAAGGGCGCGAACGAAGACCACAGATATACGCTGGATTTTTGTAATGACCGCGTACGTGAATATAGTACGAAGTTCGGCTATTCAGGTTTGAAAACACCGATGATTATTGTCAATGGGCGCTGGGATGCGTTTCGTAAGGATATCACTCCAGCGGTGAAAATGGGTGAAACAGATACGGTTTATCCGATTACAGTGAAGGTGTCTGACGGAAATCTGGATATAGAAATACCTGACATTGAATCTGATGCTCAATTTGGCAGTTTGTTTCTATATGCCTATTTACCGACACAAGGTAAGAAGAAAATCATTGTTGATCCTGATGTTGTTATGACACCTGCGTTGGAGCAGAAAATCCGCGAAAAGAAAAATGTGCCTTTTGTGCAAGAGGCTCATGTGACAAATTTCTATCTGCGTCCTGTTATTCGGCGTGAAGTGATTGGCTCTTGGAATGGCAATAAGGTGAGCATGACTTATTCCTTGGATGACATTACAGCCATGGCAGGGGATCGTGCAAAAGATTTGAGCTATGTCGTTGTTTTGCAAGAGGGCGGTGATTACGGCCCGATTATTGCGGCCGGTGAAGTTGTGTCTAATGCGGAATTGGTGGAATCCCTACCGAAGAGTGAGCCGCTTGAAATCGAATATACATCTTATCCAACACCAACATCTGCGCCTATTGCGACGTTGCCAGCTGAATAAGCAGGGGCACATGGTCGCTCGGCTTTTCCCAATCACGCACATGGGTTAGGATTTCATGATCCGTGAGTTTGTCTTTTAAGGGCGGCGTAACCCAAATATGATCAAGGCGTCTGCCACGGTTGGATTTTTTCCAGTCGCGGTTACGATATGACCACCACGTATAGCATTTTTCATCTTCAGGCACGAAATGACGTGAGCAATCCGTCCAGTCTAATGAGGCTTGCATCGCCGCCAGCTTTTCAATTTCTATTGGTGTATGGGACACAACCTTAAGGAGTTGTTTGTGTGACCACACATCATGTTCTTGCGGGGCGATGTTAAAATCTCCGACCACCATAAGCGGTGTATCGCGTGTGTAATTATCCGTAAAAAATGCGCGCATCTCATCAATAAAATCGAGTTTATGCCCGAATTTTTCGTTGGTATCACGATCCGGCTCATCGCCG
>TARA_R110001592_G_scaffold361720_1_pt1 | contig 30126 bp, 24 predicted proteins | sample TARA_R110001592 | Tara Oceans TARA_R110001592 (sample SAMEA4398387) | marine metagenome | biome: Polar Biome; feature: [SRF] surface water layer (ENVO:00010504); material: water (ENVO:00002006), including particulate matter (ENVO:01000060) such as... | depth 5 m | reverse complement strand
TTTGTGAGGGTGAGTAACTTACCCCTTTCCTAAATGCACCACGGGTAGGCTTGAATATCTTCCATATTCAAAGCGCCGGTATTTTCTAGATCCTGATTGGTAAAGGTGTCGACGGTGACCGGCACAGTCATCGCACTCTGCTCGCGCTTCTGGGCCGTAACCACCACCTCCTCTAAAGCGAGATTTTTGGCTGCATATGCCGATGACGTCCCCAGTACTGCAAGGCCAACAGCGCAGGCCAAACGACTTCTACTCATGGATTTCATAATATGCCCTCGCAATAAAACATCTAGCTCAACATTATTTAGTAACGCTCAACATATACTCTGCAACATCACGCCGTAACTCAGGCGACAAATGACCCTGTGGCGGCATAGTGGGGTAGTCTGTCCGCACTTTATGGGGCGCCGCAATATAGTCGGCAATACCCTGTGGATCATTTAGATATAAAGCCTGCACAGTTAAGGTTGGCGGACCAATCATGCGAAGGTTATAGGCGTGGCAGCCGGCGCAAATACCTTGATAAAGGAGCTTTGTGCGGCCCTCGGTAGTCACCACTTCACTTGGCGCCCCACCGGGAATCAGCATACTCACGATGTCTTTGGTGTCTTTGCGCTCGCATTCACTCCACTTCTTTACACCAAAGCTGGTATAGCGTTCACGATTGATAATGCAATTATCAGGCTCTTGGGCTGAACCTAAATTAGCCAGGATATCCGGACCACTGCGACTGAATTGGGTCAGCATTAATGCTTTAACGTCCGCCACAGGATCAGCGCCGTTATCAAACATCAGGTTATCGAGAAACACCATGCGATCTGGATTGGGCTCTGAATCGGGGTCACTGGAAATATCGGTAATAAATGCCAAATCGGTAACGACAATACCCGCGGTTTTATTGCCGGAAATAATATTTCCCTCAACAATAACGTCATCGGCCGCCATGACGACAATACCGATTCCCGCCGGCACTTTAGACACAATCGAACCCGGTGCGCCAAAATTAGCGGTATTATTGTTAACAACAAAATTGTTGCGCAAAACAACATCGTAGGTGGTTTTAATCGGCAGCCCGGGGGTAATAAATACTAATAGGCCGGCGGTATTGTCGTGAGCGTAGTTATTCTCGACTAGGGCGTGGCGGGTATTTTCAATTTCTATACCGGCCACATTATCAAAGACTTCGTTGTGGCGAACATCGACGTTGTCGCACATACCCACGTAAATGGCAGCGTCTTCAATTCCACTCAGGACGTTGTATTCAATTAAGCCATTTTTGCCAAACTGAGGGAAAATACCGTACACCCCAGTGTCGATAACGCGGTTGTAGCGAATCACAAAATTATTACCGGCCTGCCCCATAATGGCATTGCCTTTGTAGTGGGTAATCGTTAACCACTCAACGGTAAAATCATTGCCGGAATACAAAATGGCGTCATTGCGAACCCCTTCGCCCTCCATCACCGGCCACTCGCCATCTATTACAACACCGCGAATAGTGATGCCGTCTTTGTCGACATAAACGCTTTCTTTATACGTACCAGGATGAACCAAAATAACGTCACCGGTGTTCGCCTTATTCACCGCACCCTGAATAGATTCGCCGTCTTTGACCAAAATATCAGCCGCCATCAAGGTGGGTGCCGCCAGTATTAGACTAAGCCACAACAGCCCCTGTGGAATTATTTTCTTCATTGTTGTGCTCCTCTATTTCCAGAGTCTGGATAATTAATGCGTCAGAATTTGGGTCGCCACCGGCGCCAAGCCCGAAGGTACTTTTTGCGGTAATACCGGCATGAAACTTTGATCGGTTAAGGTCTTTAAAAATGCCACCAACAAATCAAGTTCGTGGTCAGCAAGATTGGGCTCCCAAATATGCCAGTGCAAACTCAGGTGCTCGCCTTTCGGGACAGCATGTCCGCGCCCACCGGTATAAAACGCCACCGCGTCGCGAAGGGTGTTAAAACGACCCGAATGCATATACGGTGCGGTTAATTCAATATTGCGCAATGTCGGCACTCGAAACCCACCGCGCTGCGACTCATCACCCGTAATCGCCGCAACGCCAATATCCAACGCCACACCGTCAGGCTCCGGCGAGCCAATCACCGCGATCTGCTGATTGGTAAACAATGGCGGCGTATGGCATTCCGCACAACGCGCCACAAAAGATCGAAACACATTCATGCCGTCTATTTCTGGCTGTGTTAACACCTCATGAAAGCCGTTAGCATATAAATCATAGCGGCTACTCAAGGACACCAGCGAGGACTGGAATGCGGTCAACGCGGTGTAAACCTGCTCTAATCTCAATGACTCGCCATTAAAAGCTTGCTTGAATAATTCGCGATAATTGGCATTATCTTGCAAACTCTTTAGCAGCTGCGCCGGCGTATTCGCCATTTCTTCTTGGGCAAATAACGGCCCCTGCATTTGCTCTTCTAGCGAGCTCGCCCGCGCATCCCAAAACAATTCCCGCAAAAATCCCACATTCCAAAGCGTCGGTGCAGAACGGGTCATCGCTTGGCCGTGTCGCCCCGCACTGCCAGCCAATCCATCTGAAAAACCTCTCGCCGGCTGATGGCAGGAGGAACACGCCATGTCACCATCCACCGACAATAAGGGATCGAAAAACAATAATCGGCCAAGATCTATTTGCTGGGCGCTAAAGCCTTCTCGCAGCGGCGGCAGCCCCGTCTTTAAGCCACCCACTCCCGACTCTTGCAGCGACCCGTAGTCGTTGTAAAAGCTTTGCAAATAACAGGCATCATCGCGCTGATGAAAGCCAGCGGGACATACATCGCTTAAGCTCCACTCGCTCGCCGCCAGTGGCACCGACGCAGAAGCACCACATAGCCATATAATCAGCAGGCGCACCCGTCCCCGCATTGTTAATCCGCCAGCGACTGAATATAGGCAATGACGTCGTTTGCTATCTCAGCGTTGGGCAGGGTTTTACCCATCATGCCCATTTGATAACCGTAGCGATCGGTCTGATCCGCACCGCGAATTCCGTCGCGAAAATGATTGAACTGCTTCAATAAATACCAATCATCAACACCCGCCAGCGCCGGCGATTGGAGTTTTTCATTCCCTTCCGCCGCAGGACCGTGACAGGAGCCGCACAAATTAGAATAGTAATCCGCGCCGCGCTTAATATTACCTTCTAGGGTTTTCGCAGCGGGTTTGGCCTTGAAGTCTGCAATGTAGGCGACGACCGCTTTAACTGCCGCGTCATCTGCTAAGGTTTTAGCGATCGCCTGCATTTGCGCACCGTAACCATCTTCCGGATGACTGCCACGCACGCCGCTCCTAAAACCCAGAAGCTGCCGTTCGAGATACCAATCCTGCTGATTCGCCAACGATGGCGCATGTAAACCTGGATTCCCTTCACCCTGCGCGCCATGACAGGCAGCGCACGCGGCATAAAGCGCTTTGCCATCGACGGAGCCAGATTGCTGCAGAGCCTGCACTGCTTCAGCCGCAGCCTTATCGCTACTAACGTCAGGAGTATTGTCATTACTACAAGCCACTAAGAACACACTTAGCAATAACACCAATCGTTTCATTCTGACGATCCTTTTCTGTTCTGGTTAATCAAGCTCACTAAAGAAAATCACGAGATCATATCGCCGACAACACCCAGTATAGATGCCAAAAAGCGCCTTTGCTCGAAAGTTATTTATCCGTAACTTACCGAACAAACCAAGCCAAAGCAATATACTAGAACCAACACGTTATCTACATTTAGCGAATTTTGTCTTCATTTTTATTGCTGTTTGACTCAATTGACACAGACACACAAACTGCACCAAAAGTGACATTGGGCGATTGAATAGTGAATTTAGTATGTTGTCAATGACAACACCAATCAAACCAAGTTTGTGCAATTTTTTCACCACCCAGAGCGGCTACTCCCCCGCAAAGCCCATTGCCACTCACCGAGCTTGCACTAAACAAAATAGTGCACGCCTGAGTCATCTAGGCCTAACCCCAAAACTCAGGCAAAAAAAACGGCACTACAAATGTGCCGTTTTCCTTAAGCTAAATGACTAACTAACAACAAATTTAGGGATTATCGGTGTATAAAATATAATCACCACCGCCATTAAACGATTTTACACGCCAGCGATAAGTACCCGCATTGCCATTGTAAGTTACCGCTTCATCAGAGCTATTTGTCTCGCCTGCAGCCACCACTGACCAGCTTTGGAAAATAAAGCCGCCCAGCCTCTCTAGATATAAATCGAAATCAGCATTCGCAGGGCCCTCTAAGAACCCGCGGAACTGACCACCACCGCTGCTGAACCCACTACTACTCGGGCTATAAGCCTGAGCATTAGTGCCACTAAGGGTGCCGCTGGTTTGCGCGCACTCAGGACAGGGACCGCTGCCCGGCAAGCTCACCACCACACTTTGCACACCTGTGTTTTGCTGATTAGCGGTATCGCTAACCGTCAATGCCACCGTGTAGTTTCCCGCAGCAGAAAAGTCATGCGATGGCGCGACACCACTCGCCGAACCACCATCGCCGAAATTCCACTGATAACTGTTAATACCGTTATCGTCGCTAGAGCTGGCGCCATTAAAGGTACAGCTCAGGTCAGCACAACTATAAGTAAACGAGGCGCTTGGTGGAAAATCCGTTGGCGTACCATTGCCGGCCGCCGAGACTTGCAGCAAGAGATTGGGGGAACCCGTACCGATACCGCTGAGCTTACCCGCCGCACCTTCGCCAATAATCTGAGCAAACACTGCCGCTGGACTAGCGGAAGGCTGCTGCCCCAAAATCACGGCTGCCACACCCGCCACATGGGGTGATGCCATTGAGGTACCGCTTATCGTATTGGTGTCGGTATTGCCTTGATACCACGCCGAGGTAATAGACGAACCCGGCGCAAAGATATCGACACACGCACCTTTGTTTGAAAACGATGAGCGCGCATCATTTGAACTGGTGGAGCCGACGGTAATCGCCTCATCCACACGATTTGGCGAGCCGTTACAGGCATCAATATTGTCATTGCCCGCTGCGACCACAAAGGTAACGCCTGCAGCAATCGCCGCACGAACAGCCTGATCAAGAGCCTCACTGCTGCCACCACCCAAACTCATATTGGCAACGGCAGGTTTGACATGGTTACCCGCCAACCAATCGATACCGGCGATAACACCGGCATTACTACCCGAGCCATTACAACCCAAGACTCGCACCGGATGCACCGTCGCGTCCTTAGCTACACCCCAGGTCGTACCCGCCGCCGTACCTGCAACATGGGTACCGTGGCCGTTACAATCGTCGATATTTGCAGGGTCAGTACTAGCAAAAAGAAAACCACTAGAAACAAAATTACGACCGACACCCACTCGACCGGTAAATTCTTGATGGCTAGTTCGCAAGCCGGTATCGACGATATAAATATGCACGCCATTGCCACTGCCGTTATAAGTATAGACACCGTCTAAAGGTAAATTAGGCTGATCAAGTCGGTCTAAACCCCACGTCGCATTGGCTTGGCTCGCCGCAATTGTCACGGTGCGATCCTGCTCAACCAATTTAACCATTGGGTTTTGAGCCAATACCTCGGCCGCCTCTGGGCTAAGTTGCGCGACAAACCCGCGAACAACATTTTCAAAACTTCCCAGCAATACGCCGTTAACGCTGCCCAGCAAGTCACTGATCAAATCCCCAAGGGGCAGAGCGGATAAAATCGGCTGGTCTAATTTATTCAATAAGACTATATATTGGCCGTCGATCGGCTCACCTGCGCTAAGTGCATCGGACACCGACGCCTCAAAAACGGTCGCCTGCTCTTCTACCGAATTGCTAAGCTCTGCAACATCGACACCGCCACCGCTGCCGCCGCCACACGCCGACAAAAACGCTAAAACAACGCCGCTAAGCAGCACTCGCCCACGTATTATTATCCTCATATATCAACCACCCCTTGTTATTTTATTATTCATCAGCTCAAGTAAATTCGTAAATCCCATTTCAACTTATTATTAGAACCTCATACGAGATTTGCCAATATACGGGAAACCGCTCAGTCCAATAGCTATCTAACCGGACTTACTCCACGGTAAATGCGGGGGAGCCAACTACCAGCGTGCGTAGTGATCCTCGGCAAAGCCCAAACAATCCTTAATGCTTATTACTTCATTGCCTATGTGCAGCTCTCCCTCAAACACACCAAAATGCTGGGTAAAGTTAGACGCAATAAAAACCGCATTAATTTTTTCTTTGCGCTGCCCCAATGGCGTAAATACTAAGTCGACTATGCCGTCCGCTGAGCGCATGCGCCACGGACTATTGGGAAGATAGCGGTCAAATTGAAAATCCACCGCATCTACCTTTATCAGCTTGCCGTCCAGCCATAGTGCATTTTCTGTAAATCCGGTTTCATTCACCCCCGCAGCGAGATTCATTCCCAGCCTACGACCATCACTTAGGGTTGCCGACATACTCCCCCAATTCCAGAAAGTTTCACCCCGCATATAGCCAGCGGTCCAATCGACCGAAGCCAAGGCCTTCGCCTCAGCTAAATTGATATGTTTACCACCCCAGACAACGCTGCCATCACAAACCAAGGCCGCATTCTTACGAGTAAACACCCAGCCCTGATAACCGGCGCGACTGCACATAGCCAGCGACGATGCGTCGGTCTCATCAATATCCGCGCTAATAGTGACACCGCTTTTGAGGGTGGCGCGAAGCTGCCGCCGCCCGTCTTTAACCTCGATGGAAATTTTATTCTTACCGCTGCGAAAAGACGCCGAACCGCTCTCTGGCTGCGTATCAATATGGGTGTGTCGAGCCAGTGGCTGAACAAAACTAAACTCGTCAAATGCCTGGGTCTGCGGATCGTATAAGTATACAAAGGCATTGCTGAGCAACTTCAAATCCACGATTGCCACACCGACGATCAACTGCGGGCTCACCAGGGCAATAAATTGAAATTGATTAAATTTGAAATACTTGGCACAGCGCCCCAATTTGCGATCCATTGGCGAACGCAAATCATAATCTTGAAAGTTAATGCGCTCTACGCCCTGCTCAAATAAGCCAAATGCCGGCTGGCCATTTTCGCCAATCAGAGCCACTTTGCGATTCACTTTGCTATTCTCATTATTATTTCTAATGTTGGGTATACAAGTGTTCGCATTCTGTTGCAGTAAAAAGTGGCGGTCAAACACATGAAGTCCAAAGTGTGAACAAGGCCATACATTGCGCAGGGTATTGCCATCAGGCACACTTAGCGCCAACAAGGCAGGCCAACCACCCAGCGGACAAAACATGGACAACTCCAGCGCAGAGAACAAGGCCTTTATTCAGCCTGTCCACGACACCAAAACTTACCCGCCCGCCATACTCGTTAGTAGCTACTTCGACCAAAATAGCTTTGAACTGACACAATACCAGCAGGCGTCGGTTTATTGCCCACCCACGCTGATCCGCGCTAGCCGCAAACGCCAAGCTGAGTATTTTGCCGGGCGGTTTTTAGCCAACGAAGCTATGACCAGTTTAGGAATAAGTGAATTTAAACTCATCGCCGACGCCAAGCGATGCCCGCAGTGGCCTAGCAGCTTAGTGGGGAGCATTACCCATACCGACGATTACGCCGCCTGCATTGTCGCCGAAAAATCCGAGGTTTCAGCGATAGGCATCGACGCCCAAGATATTCTCGATGACGAGCGCGCCGAGCGCCTGCAGTCGCGAATTATCGACAGCGCCGAATCACGAATTATCGCCCAAAGTAGCCTATCAGCCGGGCTTGGACTGAGCCTGTGCTTTTCGGCAAAAGAAGCTATCTACAAAGCCCTTTATCCGCGGATTCAGCAGTATTTTGGCTTCAATGCCGCAAAACTGCACAGTATTGACGCCGATAGTTGCAGCCTCGCATTTCGCTTTGATCCAGCCTTATGGATTTTGCACAATGAGCGCAACCTTTTGCATCTTCGCTACCAAATCACCAAGCAAAGGATATTGACCTGTTTAATGCTACGCACCGTGCAAAAGTAGTCCGCAAAGACACGCCCTGAGTAAAAAATAGCGCACAAATCGCAGATATAGCCAAACTAAAGGCCAACAAAGTGAAAAACAGTTGAACAATCGCGGCGATGCCTTACTCTAAGCCCCAATAATTTTGCTATCTTGCCGCGCAGGAAGAAACACCACCACGCACGGCTCCATCAGTACAAAAATTCAGGAAAGTAGATTGCCACTTTTAAAATCATCAACAGCTAAAAATACGGCATCATCCGCCGCCTTTCGTCTGAAAGGGGGCTTATTCCCCCTGACCCTGCTAGAAATATCTCACTACGATCGCGCTGAGTTTGAGCAACAGCTACAAGACAAAGCCGCAGAAGCCCCCATCTTCTTTAAACAAACGCCGGTTGTACTCAGCTTTGAAGAATTTGACGGTGAATTAAGCGCCCTGCCACTGAGCGAGCTAGTTGAAATTTGTAAGACACACGGGCTCCTGCCGGTGGCATTGCGCAACAGCGATGCAGCACTGCAGGACGAAGCAAAACAAATCTCCCTGGCGATTATGCCCGTCGGACGCGTCAAACCCATTGCGGACAACACCGCAAGCGACACCGCGCCAACAGCCACCGACGAAGCCAGCGCCGCGCCGGCAGCGGAGCACATTGGTGAGATCAACCCCAATTCAAGCCCCAGCAAAATAGTCACCACGCCTATTCGCTCCGGCCAACAGGTTTACGCGCCCGGCGGCGACCTCATTATCATGGCATCGGTATCTGCTGGCGCAGAAGTCTTAGCCGACGGCAATATTCATATATATGGTGCGTTGCGCGGCCGCGCACTAGCCGGCGTGCGCGGAGACACCTCGGCACGTATTTTTTGCCAAAGTTTAGAGGCCGAACTGGTCTCTATCGCCGGCAACTTTAAAGTAGATGAAGATCTTCGCAAAGATCATTGGAAAAGCGCGGTTCACGCCAGTCTGGACGAGCAGACACTTTGTATTACGCCACTCGTTTAGATTTGCCTGAACTTCACCTGTTTTTACCACGCAACACCAGCACAGAAGGATTAGAGCCTTGGCCAAAATAATTGTAGTTACCTCAGGAAAAGGCGGTGTGGGTAAAACCACCACCAGCGCCGCGATAAGTAGTGGTATCGCTATGCGCGGCCATAAAACCGTGGTTATCGATTTTGATATAGGTTTGCGCAACCTTGATATCATCATGAACTGCGAACGCCGCGTCGTGTACGACTTCGTCAATGTCATCAATGGTGAAGCCAATCTTCGTCAGGCTTTGATTAAAGACAAGCGGGCGGAAAACCTCTATATATTGCCCGCCTCGCAAACCCGTGACAAAGACGCGCTGACCGTCGAAGGCGTAGAGCGTATTCTGAAAGAATTGGCTGCCGACGGCTTTGAGTACATCATTTGCGATTCCCCCGCCGGGATTGAACACGGCGCATTTATGGCGATGTATTTCGCCGACTTGGCCATTGTCGTTGCCAATCCAGAAGTATCGTCGGTGCGCGACTCAGACCGCATTCTAGGCATACTGCAAAGCAAATCGCGGCGCGCAGAAAATGGCGAACGCGTTGAAGAATGCCTATTGCTAACCCGCTACAACCCCGAGCGCGTTGCCAAAGGCGAAATGCTCGGCGTACAGGATGTAGAAGAAATTCTCGCCACCAAACTACTCGGCGTTATCCCTGAATCTGAAACCGTTCTCAAAGCCTCAAACCAAGGTATTCCCGTCATCCATGATATAGAAAGCCCAGCGGGCCAAGCGTACTCAGACGCGGTAAGTCGCCTACTCGGCGAAGAAGTTGAACACCGCTTCATGAGTGTAGAGCAGAAGGGACTCTTCAAACGTTTGTTTCGGAGGAGCGCATGAGCATATTTGATTATTTCCGCTCGTCGAAAAAGGACACCGCCTCGATTGCCAAAGAGCGCCTGCAAATCATTGTCGCCCACGAACGCAATCAGCGAAATAAGCCCGACTATCTGCCTAAGCTGCAACAAGAGTTGCTAGAGGTGATTCGGAAATACGTCGATGTCGATCAAGATCAAGTGGAAGTGCAGCTGGACAACAACGGCAATTGCTCGGTGCTAGAGCTGAATATCACCCTGCCTGATCGGGTTTAGTCTCTCTGACCGAGCCCAGTAAATTAGGCTTAGCCATAAAACTCGCAGTGATGATCAACTCATCTTCTGCAAGGCAGCGACGGTAGCTTTTGGCTTACGTCGCTGCTGTTTATTTTAATCTGCAAGCGTGCCACTCTCTAGCGACTCTTTTATTTCCAATAGCGGTTGGGGTCAGCTACTTAATATTGATAATATTGCTACTTACTAGACGGCACGGCCAATCTGCCATCTAGCGCGCAGTACAATTGCGTGACACTTCAATCACCGAAAAGGCACGAAAAAGAGTCATCTATGCTACTTCGCATCTGCTTTGCCCTTATCCTCGTCTCACCAACTATCAGCGTCGCGGCAGACTGCGAGGACAGAGACATCTTTACCGGGGAGTTACTCACTCGCGCCATCGCTCAACTCGTTCAGAACTACGGCGAGTCAGCTAGCAAGCAGGCTATCTCACACTGTGAAAGCGGGCCGGGATCAAAACGCCAGATCAAATTGGCGGCCCACGAGCAAGACGACAACTCCACCTACTACCGCATGGTCAGCTGTGAACAGGGCCGAGCCGCAGACGACGTTAGCTGCGAGGCCAGTGAAGGCAGGCGCATCAAATATCAGGGTACCACCATAGATACAGACTCTGCCGCAGGTGACAGCGATAAAAATGCGAAGTTTACCGAAAACTATCTCCGCGCACTTGACTGCTTCAGCGCCGGATTGCAAGCCGGCACCGTAAAGGCGCGCAAATACAATCGCCTGCTTGATACCACTTTAGATATCCCGCTGCCCGTAGACAGCGTGATTAACGCAATTCATTTATTACCGGGCTTTCAGCGCTACATTATCAACGCCGGCGCAGAGCACTTTCGTTTCAGCGTCGAACTCGATAATGAATACGGCTGCTTTATTGAGGTGCTGAAATAGCACATTACGTTTGCTGCGCCAGATAGCGATCGAGCTGGTTGGCGAAGGCTTGCTTGTCTGCAGAACTGTAGGCGGGCGCACCGCCGCTGTGTACCCCTGAAGATCGCATGGTGTCCATAAAGTCACGCATGTTTAAACGGCTGCGGACATTGTCTGCCGTTAACAATTCACCTCGTGGACTCAGCGCCAAAGCGCCCTTTTCTATTACCTCGGCCGCCAAGGGAATATCACTGGTAATCACCAAGTCGCCGGCCTGCGCGCGGCGCACAATTTCATTATCCGCCACATCAAAGCCGCTACTTACCTGCACAGCTGAAATATAGGGTGATGGCGGCACCCGCACTGATTGATTCGCGATCAAGGTCAACATAAGTTTGGTGCGCACTGCCGCCTTAAACAGGATCTCTCTTACCACCACTGGACATGCGTCCGCATCTACCCAAATCGTCACGACCACCTCATTTTTCAGTTAACAAAACGCCTGTACTCGACAGTTTCAGCACCGGAATCAACCGCAGACCGATCAGTAGCCCTAGGGAAAGTACGAATACCGACCTAGTTATGGCTACCGTAGCATGACGAGGTCGCGGAAAACCAAGAGAGCCGAACGATGCAGAGCTCTATTGCATGAAAGACCTATTTACAGGATTAAAAATAAATCACCACACTGAAACGGGAATAACACAACCCAATGCCCGTTATCGCCTGTACTACGACAAAATGAAATGCCTGCATTTACTAGTATGGATAGTCAGCGCCATCTCGATTATTACCATTGGCGCTTACATCGACCAAGTCAATAATCACACCTATAAAATAAGCTCACGCGACCAAGCAGACAAAGAGCTCCAAATTATCGCCGCGAGACTAGAAGGCAATATATTAGGGAATCTACAGACCTCCAAGGCCATGGTGTCAGCGATTTATTCTAACCCAAATATCGACCAAGAAGGTTTCGCTAAATTTGCAAAGCCCTTATTCGATGGCAGCGCGCAACTCCGCAACATTAGCGCGACACGCAACTTAACACTGCGGTATATGTACCCGGTAGAGGGTAACGAGAGCGCTATCGGTTTTGACTACAACAAACGCCCAGATCAACTTACAGATTTACTTCGCGCGCGCAACACACAACAAACCATCATCTCTGGCCCATTTGAACTTATCCAGGGTGGCCAGGGACTTATCGCCCGAATACCAGTCGTTATAACGAATGCGGAAGATCAGTCGGCAACCGTATGGGGCACCGTGTCCGCCGTCATCGACCTACAGCGCTTGTATGAGGCCAGCGGCTTGCTGGCAACAAATTCAGAGTTGAATATCGCAATACGCAAGCTAGGGTCGGAATCCTCGACAGTGTTTTTCGGCAACACCAGCTCCTTTGTCGAAGATGCTCGTCCCGTTACCGCCGAAATATCCATGCCCTCAGGAGAGAAATGGCAGCTCGCCGCCATACCCAAAACCGGCTGGCCGACACTAGCTAATAATGCAAGTGCACTGAGGACTTATCTCGTTATTGCAGGTGTAGCCATCTTTTCAATGATCGCAGCCATTTTGCAATTAGTCATCCGCCGTCAACGACACAATTTTTTATTGCGTAGCCTATTTGATTTATCACCCAACGGCATTGCACTTAGCGACTTTGAAAGCGGCGAATTTTTGCAAGTTAACGATACCCTTCTCGCCAGTACAGGGTATAGCCGCGAAGAGTTTGTCACCTTAAGCAACTGGCAGCTAAGTGCAAAAAACGCCGAAGAAGCCGAGCAATATCAAATACGCGCACTGCAAAAAACAGGTCGATACGGTCCCTATGAGCGCAATTACATTCGCAAAGACGGCAGTGAATTCCCGGTGCGGTTGAGCGGCTTATTAATTCATGACGACTCCGGAAAAGCCTTTGTCTGGTCGATAATCGAAGATATTTCTGCACAAAAGAAAACCGCCGAGATCATGCAACGCCAGCAATCGCTAATGCGCTCAATGGGCGCACAGGCCCGCGTTGGCGCCTGGGAATATATCGTCAAAGCCGACAAAATGTACTGGTCTGAAATGACCAGAAAAATATACAAGGTAGCCGACGATTTCACCCCGAGCTATGAAAACAACAATGACTTTTATCACACCAGAGATTCACGCCTACGAATTAACAAAGCAATAAAAGAAGCAATGGAAGACGGCGTCCCCTTCAGCGAAGAGATAAAAATACGCGCGGCGAACGGGCGCGAAACCTGGGTTCACATTACCGGTCAAGCCGAATTCCACGACCAGAGCTGTATTCGTGTCTACGGTTCAGTGCAAGACATCGATAGTCGCAGAAAAGTACGGGATGAACTTATCGACGCCAAAGAAAAGGCAGAAGCCGCCGTGCACGCCAAAAGCGAATTCTTAGCCGTTATGAGTCATGAAATACGCACACCAATGAATGGCGTGCTAGGCATGCTAAATCTATTAGAAAACTCTCCGCTAAATAAAGACCAGGAACGTAAAATCAATGTCGCCAAAACAAGCGCGCAATCCCTATTAAACTTGATAAACGATATTCTCGATTTTTCTAAAGTCGACGCCGGCAAGCTGCAATTAGAAAACATTGTTTTCAATATCAGAAAACTGTTTGACGACATCGGAGCGAGCCAAGCCTTAAACGCCCATGAAAAAGGGCTAGAACTAATCATTGATCAAAGCGCGATTAATCAGAGTTGGGTATCTGGTGACCCAGCTCGCCTACGTCAAATTATTACCAATTTATTAGCGAATGCCATTAAGTTCACCGCACAGGGCAATATTATTCTACGCGCCGGATTGCGCTCCAAAAATGGCCAATTGATTTTAAGCTGCGCCATTACCGACACCGGCATTGGCATCCCCAATAGCGAAATAAAACGACTTTTCTCACCGTTTACGCAGATCGATGCCAGCACAACCCGCAAATTTGGTGGATCCGGACTAGGCTTATCTATCTGTAAGAATTTATGCGAGCTAATGGGTGGTAGCATTTCCGTCGCCAGCACCTATAACGAGGGCAGCACCTTTACATTTACAGCTTGCCTACAAGATTGCAGCGACCGCGACACCGCAGATCAATCCAATCTAGATACAACACGTAATCGTGCCGTATTTATCCTTGACGACAATAAGGCGTTCGCAAGCTCTATTTGCAATCAACTTAAAAAATGGAAAGTCGACGTTAGCGCGCCAGAAAGTGCCAATGATTTAATCTTACAAGTGGAATCCGCGGCCAAAGACGACGCAGAAAAACTCGTCATCATCGGTATGACTGACGAACACCAAAGTGATACGGTCGCACTGTGCACCAAACTTCGCCAGAACCCTCACTTTGACTGCGCAACGATTGTGATAGTAGCGTATACCGATATTGCTGACGGCGAACAACTTTCACTCGCCGGTGCCAATGGCTTTTATCTCAAGCCGCTTTCACATAGTGATCTCACATCAATACTTAAGCTCAAGCCACATGAAAAGGCATTCCCAACAAAAGCGGCGAAAAGAAAATTAAGCAACTTCGACGCAAGCGATACCATTGCTATTTCACGCACTCATCCAAACCAGGATGCGTTCAGCCAACACAAGGTGCTATTGGTTGAAGACAATCCTGTTAACCAAGAAGTAGGACGCTGCACCTTGACAGAAATGGGATTTAACACCGAAGTCGCGGCCAACGGCCAAGTGGCACTGCAAATGTTAAATGCCACTTCGAATGACATGCCTTACGCACTGATATTGCTAGACTGCCAAATGCCGGAAATGGACGGCTACCAAGTTTGCAAGCATATACGCAGTGGTAGTGCAGGCGATGACTATCGCTCTATCCCAATCATCGCGCTCACTGCAAATGCGATGTCCGGCGACAAAGAAAAGTGCATTAGTGCCGGAATGAACGACTACCTCCCCAAGCCCTTTACCCCGAGCAATCTAATTGAAAAGCTGCAACGCTGGCTACCAACAGAGACCTCAACGCCAAGCCCCGCCTTACCGACTTCGCTACCACAAGTAGACACCGCTAATGGCAGTTGCGAGGAAGGAGCAATTTGGATTAAAGAAAGGGCGCTAGAAAGCGCCATGGGACGCCAAGACATTCTTAAAAAATTACTGGCTTTATTCTGCGAACAAATAAGCACCCAACTCAAAGACCTAGACTGCGCCTACGCTGAGTCAAACAGCGAGGAAATTATTTCAATCGCGCATGCCGTCAAAGGCAGCGCAGCGCAATTACACGGAATTCAGCTGCGAGAGTGCGCCGCCAAACTCGAGCGTGCAGCTAAAGATAAAAATAGCACTGCGGTTGACCAGCTCTACAATGATTTCAAACTGCACAGCGAAAACCTCAAGAACTGCTTCAAAAGCTATTTAACGCCAAAACACACCGCAGCGACCAGCACCGAATTAAACTAATCAAATTTGAAATTTGCCAAGACTCGGCTTAGGGCTTACACGGCTTAGCGCTTATACTGCTGTCAACTTGGCGGCATTTATCAATCATGAATTTCGAACTTTGGGCTCAGCGACTAAATACGGTATTGATCCAGAATCAATCTTTATGGCGTCACAATGCCTACAGCAACTTCAACGCGTCACCAATTGACGACAATGCCGTTCTTCGAAATTTTTTACTTGCGCTTAATGACGGTGAATTTGCGCAACTACAACGTAATGACCGGCAACTGCTCAAAAGTTTAATTCCTTACTTTCCGCCCGCCGTCGAATTGCTTGAGCTAATCACCATCACATCAGCACCTGCAGCCTCCCACCGCGAACCACCCGTCGGTATCCCCGGCAATAAATGGCAGCAAATCCAGGCGTTTATCGATGCCCACCCAACTGAAATAGGCGAAACCCAGGCAAACCAGAACCCAGCGTTGCTCAACAATACCCCCGCCATTGAATGGTGCAGTGGTAAGGGCTATTTAAGTGAAGCGCTATTCTCTCGCTATGCACTAGACTCTGTTGGTCTTGAAATTGACGCAAGCCTAGTAGACTCGGGAAATACGCGAGTTGGCAAAAGCGCGGGGCGAACTTACCAAATTGTGAAATGCGATGTGCTCAGTGAGCATGTATTTAACTACGTCAATTCCTCAACACAGGTTCTGGCGCTACATGCCTGCGGTGGACTCCATCAACGCCTTTTAAGCGTTAGCGCGACAGCACACAGCCCGCGCATCAGTTTTTCGCCGTGCTGCTACCACCGCTTTAATCACGGCGAATATCAACCGCTTTCCAGTTCAATGAAGGCTAGCGCGCTGCCATTATCCAATAGCGATCTACGTACCGCTGTGCGACAAACCTGCACTGCAGGGGCGAGTGAAACCGCCGCTAGGCGACGGCTCCAAGCCCGCTATATAGGACTTAGACTTTTACTTGCTGAACAGGGTTTCGCCACTGACACCGCGCTCCCCTCAAGCCCTCAGCACTGGAGCAAGATGAGTTTTCGGGATTGGGTAAATGAAACTCTCAGCCGCAAACCAATCGCCGTCACCATCCCGACCAATATCGATCAGTATGAAGTAGCGGGCGCACAAGGTCTGCACAAGGCGGAACGACTCGACCTTATTCGCATGGCATTTCGACGGGCGATAGAGCTGCGCTGCGTACTCGACAGTATTTTATATCTACAAGAACAGCATTATGACTGCACTCTCAGTGAGTTCTGCCCCAGCTCACTCACACCACGAAACCTGCTTGTTCAAGCCGTAAAACGCGCAGCAATATAAAGGTAACTAAGGTAATCCACAGCCGCTCATCGCTGCGGTGTTTCACACTAGGCAGCAATCGGGGATAATGCCCGCTTTTCCCGCGACCATCCTCAGGAATCCAGTAATGACACTTCAACGCCTCCGCCTCGCCAAGAACGAAGACAAACGTCTGCGCAGCGGTCATTTATGGATTTATAGCAATGAGATAGACGCCAGCGCGACACCACTGCGCAATTTCTCAGCGGGCGAGCACGTCGTAGTAGAAAACCAGCAGGGCAAAAGCTTGGGAGTCGCCTATGTTAACCCCCAGTCGCTAATCTGCGCTCGACTCATGAGTCACGATGAGCGGCCTATCGATGTGAACTTTCTTAAAAAGCGGATCAAATCTGCCCTCGCGCTGCGCGAAACGCTGTATGAACATCCCTGCTACCGACTTATCTATGGTGAGAGTGATTTGCTGCCGGGCCTCGTTGTCGACCGTTTCGGCGACCACCTCTCAGTACAGCTCAACACTGCAGGCATGGACGCGATGCGCGACATTATCATTGAAGCCCTTGTGCGCATGCTGCAACCGCAGTCAATTCTGTTACGCAACGATGCCGCGGTTCGTAAACTTGAAGGGCTGGAGCTAGAGGTTGTCACTGCCTATGGCGAGGTTCCAGATGAAGTCGAACTGATTGAAAACGGTGTGCGTTTTCTCGCGCCACTAGCAGCGGGTCAAAAAACCGGCTGGTTCTACGACCAGCGCCCCAACCGCGAGTGGTTGCGCACCTTAGCCCCCGGCAAGCGTGTGCTAGATGTGTTTAGCTACGTCGGCAGCTTTGGTGTGCAAGCTGCGGTCTTTGGCGCAAGCGATGTTTGGTGCGCTGACATCTCCGAATCCGCACTTGATATGGTGCACAAAAACGCCGAGCTCAACGGTGTTGCCGACAAACTTAGCACAGTACAGGGCGACGCGTTTACAACGCTGAAATCATTGAAAGAAGCTGACGAGCGCTTTGATGTAATTATCGTAGACCCACCGGCGTTCATAAAACGTAAAAAAGATCAGAAAGAAGGCATTCTAGCCTATCGCCGCATCAACGAGATGGCCATGCGCCTGCTGAACCACGACGGTTTTCTTATCTCAGGCTCTTGCTCGATGCACATGCCTAGGGAGGAAATGCTGGATTTAGTCCGCGCCTCTGCGCGACATATCGATCGTCACGCCCAAATTCTCGCGGAGGGTATGCAGGGAGCCGACCATCCAGTTCACTCGGCAATACCTGAAACTCGCTATTTAAAAGCCGTATTGAGCCGAATTTCCCGCGTCTAACTTTTGGCTAATAACTCGCTTAGCAAGCTCTGATCAATAAAGGTAATTCAAAAACTAAGGCAGCGTAAAACTCAGGACACTTATTTCCGCGCTGCCTTCTTTAACCGCTTCACTTCGTACATATGCTGATCAGCGTATTTAAGCAAAGCCTCATAATCTGTGGCGTGATACGGGTAGATAGACCAGCCGATACTCGCCTTCAGCGTGTATTTCCCTTCCTTGAGTGAAAGCGGTTCCTGCAGGATCTCCTCTATCCGTCGCTCTCCCCGCTTCGCATCCTCTTCATTTCCCATGTCGCGACTAATAATGCAGAACTCATCACCGCCAATACGGGCCACCGTATCAATTTCCCGGACTCGATGCCGCAAACGACGACTAAACACTTCTAATATCTCGTCGCCAAAATGATGACCGTATTGATCATTAGCCTTTTTAAAATCATTTAAATCAATAAAAAATAAGCAAAATGTACTCTCGCTCTTTTCACAGCGGGAAATTTCTAATTTTAACAATTCTAAAAAACGACGCCGATTGATCACCCCAGTATGCGCGTCGTGATTGGCCAAGTAATGATATTCACGCCGCTCTTTCAACAATTTTTCGCGCAAGTTTTTTGAGGTCTTATTGTAATAAAGCGCAACAAAGGCGATGAACAAATGGGTTGTAAAAATGCTAACAAAAAAGGAAAGTCGGTCATCAACGTCGGGCATCGCATTTTGTACAGGAACACCTAAATACGGTGATGCGAACAGCAGTGTCCACGATATTACCGCCAGGATTCCCCATATTATTCCCGCCTTGAAATCGATACTGAGCGCAGCGACAGCAGGGAAAATAATCAGACAAATAGCCGCCGGAGATTCAATCCCGCCGGTCATGATCGAGAGATAGATTAAAGCCAAACCTAGAGAGGCAATAAGCGTATTCACTGCGAAAACGCGCTGATTCAGTGTTCGTAAAATATAGATCGACAACAGTGCGCCAACACCAACGAACACGAAGAAGACCCGCATGATATGCAGGCTACGCTCCCCTAGGGGAAGGAAATACGTGGCAACAAGAATGATAAGCGAGATATAAAACAAGACACTGAGGATTAAACTGGCAACAAAACGATGACGATACAACCTTGCATTGCCGCCACCCGTTTTAGAGTGAAATGAGTCTACCAATGAAAGTATGTTAAAACTCTTAAACTTAAACATCCTAAGCTAAATATTCCTTTTTAGCGCACTTCATCTGTAAATTATGGCGGCAAGCCAGTGACGAAGCAACTCGCAAGCGTCATTTCTATATACACATCGCCCTCCTATTCTGAGCAGCACTATTTGAAATCAGCCGCACTGTGCCGTTCAACTACCTGGGTTTTCTCATCACCCCAGGGGCGATTCACGCGAAGCCCACGCCGCACCGCTGGTCGCTCAGCAATCAATTCCGCCCACCGTACAACGTGACGGTACGAGGCAACATCAAGAAATTCAGCGGCATCGTATAGACGACCTTGCGCCAGCGCACCGTACCAAGGGAAAGTCGCCATATCTGCAATAGTATAGTTGTCACCACATAAATAGGTGTTTTGCGACAGGTGCTTATCCAATACATCTAGCTGTCGTTTTACCTCCATCGTGTAGCGATCAATGGGGTATTGATACTTTTCCGGCGCGTAGGCGTAAAAATGTCCAAATCCACCGCCGAGAAAGGGCGCACTGCCCTGCTGCCACATTAGCCACGACTGGCAAGCAGCTCGCTCAGCAGGATCTTTGGGGTAATAGGCATCAAATTTTTCAGCCAGATAGAGCAGAATGGCCGCCGACTCGAAGACTCTTATCGGCGGGCTTACACCTCGATCAAGTAAGGCGGGAATCTTAGAATTGGGATTTATTTCCACAAAGCCGCTGCCAAACTGATCCCCCTCGCCGATATTGATCGTGTAAGCGTCGTACTCTGCCGCATTAATACCGAGCTCTAACAACTCCTCTAACATCACCGTCACTTTCACCCCATTCGGGGTGGCCAGTGAATGCAGTTGCAGATCGTGCTCCCCTAACGGCAATGCTTTCTCGTGGGTAGCGCCAGATATTGGCCGGTTGATATTGCTGAATTTGCCGCCGCTTTGATTGTCCCATTTCCACACCGCCGGTGGCGTGTAGGTATTAAAGTCTGCCATTGGAAGATTCTCCCGCTATATATCAAAAATCAGTCTAGTTACTTAAATCGATCGCCGTGTTCGTTCACTCTATCAATAGATTACCGCACGTGCGAAACCTAGGGCGACGCCACTGACGCCTCCTGCACCACTTTGACTCGACGCCAAAAGCCCTGATGAATTGCCAGCGCGAGAAAAATCAAACCCGCCCCCAGTAAAATCGCCACAGACACGGTCTCGTTTGCCAACACCACACCTAATATTATTGCTAAGATTGGCGTAATCAATGGAATTAACGACACTGTCTCAACAGCCATGTGTTTCAGTATTGAATAGTAGGCGACAAAACCCACCAATGAGCCAAACAGTGACAAATACAATAACGACCCTAGGGACTGCGAGCTAATATAAATAGGCTCAACACCAAACAAAAACACCCAGCTCAGCGCCATTCCTGGCAAGGCAAATGCCATTGCGCCAAGTGCTTGTTCAATGGGTTCAACCGCCATTTCTGCGTTTAGCTTTTTCACCCACAATGCACTTGCCGAAAACAGCACATTCGACAGCAACATAAGCCCAATGCCGATATAGCTATCGCCGGTCACGCTTACATCGTCAAATACAATGCACAACAGGCCCAAACCGGCCAGAACAATCGCGAATACCTTGCGCGGCTGTAATAGATTTTCACCCAAAATAGGCCCCGCAAGTACGGCAGTAAAAAATGGCGTCAAACCGAATAGCAAGGCAATAAGGCCAGAGGGTAGATACTCGGCAGCGAAATACACCAATGCCATATTGGGAAAAAGACTGATTGAGGCCGCGAAATACAATTTCCAATGCCGGCGAATCGCTAGCCCCGCAAAGCCGCCAATGGTGCAAATAATGCTGCCCACGCCAAAGGCCAATGCAATTCGCATCGTTAGACCCGCTATTGGCTGCAGGGAATCACCGCCTAGCTTTATAGCCAGCGGCGTTGTGGCCCAAATAAATATGACCAATACATAGGTCAATCTTACAAGCATGATCGTCTACCTGAATACTTGCCGAGACATTTATCTGCGCTTTAACGAAAAAGGCCGCAGAGAGTGTCTGCGGCCTTTGAGAAATTTTGCGTTTTTAAATCAATGCATCATTTTTCTGCCGCACGCCACACCACCCAGCGCAATACGAGATTGCGTTTGGCTGCGGCAAACATGACAGGGCAAAGTGAATACATAATTTTTAGCTTTTCGTTTTAAATAGGTGGAAACCCCTCGACTATAGGAGAAGAGCACATATCTACGCAAGCATTTCTTAATTTAAAAATTAGACGTAAAAGGGCAAGAGCAGACTCACCAATATGATGAGCGACCTGAGTCGGACTACTCAAACCGCTTTAAGCACAGTCTATCAAGTGTGTTTATATATCTTCTAAGCGATTCGCTGAATGCGTCATCAACATCAGCTGATGCTCTTCCACATCAAGTAACTGTTCCAGCATGTCGGCAGCGGGCGTCGCCCCACAGCGGCTAAGTAAATGACTATAAAGCGCTATCAACTGCTCGTGGATATCCCGAACCCGATCCATAAGTTGCTTCGCCGAGAGTGTCGCCCACTCTTCCTCCTTACTTGATGTATCAGGCAAAGGCTGTTTATTCAAAAACTCAGTACACCACGTCCCCAGGGCATTATCACTTTCAACATGGTCAAAAGTAGACACCGTTTTAGCAAGCTGGCGCTCATGATCGGCTATATAACCGCTAAGCATTTTTGTGCGTTCATCGTCAGACGCCGCAACACTAGACTCGATAAAAGCAGCGAAATTACGATGGAACTCACCTGACCACGCAACCACATTGCCAATTGTTTCAATATGCATTTTCGCCTTCCTCCTGTTCGCCATTAACTCGCAGCTCAACGAGCATCCATGTTAGTTGTGACAGGAAAATAAGCTCAGATACTCACGACAATTAATTGGATGAGCGATGATTCACTAATAGTCAGTGAGAATGGGATTTTCAGGAGGGATAGTTTTTTTGATAGGTCTCGACCCCCATCGCCTCGATCTGTAGATCAATCATCTTATAAAACGCCGGCAAAATAGCGGAGTAATCTGATTCTGGCACCAAGCCATTAAGCGCTGCGACTGCCGCCTCAATAGTCGACAAGCCGTCTTGTCGTGGCGATTTTCTGATTTTATATTGCGATGTCTTCGTCGCTTGAATCGCTACACAAGGCAATTCAGCCAGCCAAGAATTTAAATACATTAGCCGCGCGACCTTTCGCCACGTACCATCCAATAGAATAATATTTTTAAAATTTTTACGCTCTAGCTGATCGGCAGTGACGGCATTCTCTGCGGGAAATACCAGTACAGTCTCCGCTCGCCAATCAGGCCCGAGTATCGCCAGTGGATCGAAATACTCGCCAACCAGTCGCACCGCGCCTACGATAGACTTCTCTAGAATTGGCGCAGAAGAAAGAGCATGCCTAGCTTCCTTTTCATCTTGCAAAATGACGACACGATAAGGACAAGCCATGCTGACAAGTACATCGCAGAGGCAGGTTTTTAGAGGTCGTTCACAATCTGCACACGCAGCGCGCTTTGTCATACGATTACCAACAAAATAGTAAGTAAAACATAGCAGAGCACTTTCGTAACCGCTTTGTTTTTAACTAGTGCCGCCTAAGTCGCCTATCGGTACGCGGCGAATGGTCAAAATTCAGCATCGGCCGAACCTTGCTAGATTGCTAAATAGCATCAACGCTGCAATTAACTTGTTCCAGAATACGGACATGGCACACGACTATTGGTTATAGAAATACTTGTGCACCGCAACAACCTTTTTCATGTAGCTATCGGGTTTCAACGTGCAATAACTCTGTTCACAAAATCCAGCTGTAGCTTGATATTCCCCGCAAACCAAGGCTCGAGATAAGGATCAAAGTGGTTGGCATCGATGGTGCGAATTTCAATAGTCTCTGAAGACATTCGCTTTACTTTATCTTCATCAAATGGCGCGACGGTATCCCGTGTCGCGCCAATGACCAGAGTCGGAATTTGGATCGACTGAAGGTATTTGAATGGGCGATAAAATGCCATCGTTGCCAAGGATCGGGCCGCGACACGGTTATCATGAAGTTGCGTCAGGTTCGCCCTTGTCCACTCTTCTACCCGCCAGGCTCCGTCGCGATCCATCGATGAATAGCCACCGGCCTCAGAGATAATTGGGACATAACGGGTGCCGAAGGGGTTGAGCAGATCAAGCAGGATGTCGAAGCCAAATCGTAACTTACGCGCCAAGGGTACGGACTTGACGGCGAGCAAGCCATCGAGCATGGGCACCTGTGCAATGGCACCTCGCAATTCCGGGTGTTCTGCGGCGATCTTTACGACATGCCCGCCGCCAAATGAACTGCCCCACAGAATGATATTCGTCTCATCAACCTCAGGCAGTGACTTGGTATATGCCAGCGCGCTCTCGACGACTTTTTCGCGCCGCCACGGGCTGATGACATTGCGAGGAAGGCCCTCGCTGTCTCCCCAGCCGGGGTAGTCAAACGTGACGACACCAAACCCAGCGTCGTTAAACGCGGCGATGTAGTTTGTGATTAGCGTTAGTTGGGTAGCGCCCCATCCGTGAGCGATCAGGATCGTCGGATAGGCTGATGCGTTTACATTCTGGGGCTTATGCAACGTTGCCGCGCACCGTGTTTGCTGGTGGGTAAATGAGCCTTTCTGGCGGTTCGACTGAGTCATGTGTAAGCCCCTTTGTGTCAGCAAGCCCTACGCCTGCCCATCTCTTGAATGACATTCAAGAATATATCATGTATCTTGAATGCCAATCAACAACTAGACGCACCGGCCCATCAGTCGGCCTCGCAGGAGCTTACCTTGGCACGCAATAAACGCCACTTGGAACCGAAGCTTAAAAAGGAAGAGATCGAGCTTGTCGCCATGGAGCTACTCAAGACAAAGGGCTACGACAATACTTCTATGGCTGAAATCGCCAGAAGCGCCGGTGTGGCCGCCAATACTATTTATTGGTACTTCGAAAACAAAGACGACGTCCTGATTGCTGTGCTAAACCGGGTGGTATCCCAGGCCATAGCTGAGATGGCCACGCTGAGCGAGCAAACCTTCAGAACACGGGTGCTGACGCTGATTAACCAAATTGAGAGCTCAGGCTCATTGATGACTGACGTCCACTCCCGAGTAAACCATTCCACTAAAGTGCAGGCCTGGCACGAACAGTTTCATACGATGGTAGAGCAACTATCGGTGTCAGAGCTGGTTAACGCCGAGGTGCGCCTTGACGAGGCGCACCTCGATGCCAAATTACTGATTTACGTGATAGAGGGGCTGCTTGCTCATCCGCACAAGTTGCAGGAAAGGGAGCAGATTATTGATCAAACGCTTAAGCGCATTTTGACTAAATAAGGCGGGCGCTCTTACCTAATGCCATTCTGGCAAAGACTAGAATCTCGCTAAGCAATTACGCAGAGTAATACTTTACGTCTATATGCTAACTCGGACTTAAGGCTTGGGTTTCGATGTAGAGGTGCTGCATGTCCGCGTTTGTGACGCTGGAGGTTTTGACATTACTAGTCTAAAGCCGTATTTCCTGATCTGGTAAAAAGCGGACGCTTAAAAATCCCAAATCGGGCCGCAATAGGTAGGTTTTTATGCAGGCTCAACGCCAACCTCACCTCTAATCAGGCGGCCAAATTCACTGTGCCACTACAGGTAGAGCTGAAGGGGAATTTGTGGCCAAGTGACTTGGTTTCCGCGACGCTCAAAGTAGAAGTTAAGCGTCCATCAGTGGTGGTTTCTCATTGTTGGCTTTGTGGGGTCGTTCGTGTTTGTAAAACCAAAGCCACTCGGTTGCATATTCCTGAACTTGGTCCAAGGTTTCAAACAATTGTTTACTCACCCCGCTATAAAAACCGCGCGTAGACGAGTTGCGTGCTACATTGAAATAAGCTGTAAATACTTATTATCAGCGCGATTGCGCGAATTGTAGCGACTCAACTGGAATTCAGATCATGGAAACTTATAAAAAGACTTTCAGTATCAAGCGCCTGTGGATAATTCTGACCGTCGGCATGGTTGTCATGTTCGGCATATTACTGGCGCTAGGTGCAGAAATATACCAAAAGGCACCTCCTATTCCTGAAGCCGTCAAATCGACATCCGGCGAAGTTCTCTATACACGTGACGACATCCAAACAGGACAAAATGTCTGGCAATCCATAGGAGGTATGGAGCAAGGCTCAATCTGGGGGCATGGAAGCTATCTCGCCCCTGACTGGAGTGCGGACTGGCTGCATAGAGAAGCAGAAGCGCTACTTGCTCTTCGCACGCAAACGCCCCTCGCAGGCCTTACCCAAGCACAGGATATGGCGCTGCATAAGGCAGCATTACAGGACGAGATGCGCACAAATGGCTACAATCCCTCTACAGGCATAATCACAGTTAGCGACATGCGTGCTAAGGCCATCAAGCAGGTCCAAAATCATTACATCCGGTTGTATGAAGGTAGCGATCAAGAGTCGCTGGCGCTGCGCCGCGATTATGCGTTCCCGGCTCATGGTTTACTCAATCATACTGAAGCGAAACAGCTCGCGGCCTTTTATTTCTGGACCGCCTGGGGCGCGACTACCAACCGACCCGGCATGGAAATCACTTACACCAGCAACTGGCCACATGAACCACTGGTTGGCAATAAGCCGACCACTGGCATTTTGATGTGGAGTATTGCATCTGTCATATTACTTCTAGCAGGAGCCGGTGCACTCGTCGCCTATTATGCAAAGCAATTTGATGCCTGGCAGCAGGAAATAGCCCCCGAAGAAGGCATAGCCAAAGCTGACATACTCGACAGTGCAGTCATAACTCCATCAATGCGAGCAACAGCAAAATATTTCTGGATCGTCTGTGCATTATTTCTGGCACAGGTCTTACTTGGTATTGTTACCGCGCACTATGCCGTGGAAGGACAAGGACTTTATGGTCTGCCATTTGCAGAGTATTTCCCCTACACAGTGACTCGGACATGGCACACGCAACTTGCGGTTCTTTGGATCGCAACAGCGTGGCTAGCAACTGGCTTATATGTCGCCCCAATGATGAGCGGCAAAGATCCTAAATATCAGCGGTTCGGCGTAAATTTCCTCTTTTTTAGCTTACTTATTATTGTCGTTGGTTCTTTTGTTGGGCAATGGGCAGCTGTTCACCGTTTCTTTAACAATCTGACGATGAATTTCTGGTTCGGGCATCAAGGCTATGAATATGTCGATCTTGGCCGGTTCTGGCAGATTTATCTTACCGTTGGATTGTTTCTCTGGGTTGGGCTCGTAGTCAGAGCACTGTGGCCAGTCTTACAGCAAAAAGGTGGGAAATCACTGATCTACCTCGTGCTTGTATCCGCTATTGCGATTGGCCTGCTTTATGCTGCGGGCCTGATGTGGGGGCAGCATACCCATATTTCGATCATGGAGTATTGGCGCTGGTGGGTTGTTCACCTCTGGGTAGAGGGTATTTTTGAGGTATTCGCCACAGCAATAATTTCCCTGCTATTTGTGCGCATGGGGATATTGCGGATAACAACCGCTACAGTAATGGTGCTATTTGCCACTATTATTTTCCTCTTTGGCGGCGTACTGGGAACATTCCACCACCTCTATTTCAGTGGCACGCCAATATCGGTTATCGCCGTCGGCGCGATGTTATCCGCACTTGAAGTAGTTCCGTTGCTGGTGGTCGGTTTTGAGGCCTATACGCGGTATAAGGTTGAGCACGAAGCCGAATGGGAGCGTAACTACCACTGGCCATTCATGTTCTTTGCCGCTGTTCTGTTTTGGAATCTTGTTGGCGCAGGGCTATTCGGCTTTTTGATTAATCCACCGATTGCGCTTTATTACATGCAGGGACTGAACACAACCGCCAGCCATGGCCATGCCGCCCTATTCGGCGTATACGGAATGCTCGGATTGGGGTTAACCCTGTACTGCCTACGAGGGCTAACAAACACCAAACTTTGGAACGAGAGTCTACTTAAAATCTCATTCTGGTCCCTCAACATTGGGCTCGCGATGATGACATTTCTATCGCTTTTACCACAGGGGATACTCCAAACGTATACCAGCATCGAAAAGGGCTATTCCTTCGCACGCTCGGCAGAATACATTCAGAGCCCTGTTATGCAAGCACTGGTCTGGGCAAGAGTGCCGGGAGATGTTGTGTTCAGCATCGGCGTATTTGCATTTGTTTGGTTCGTGTTCAGAGCATTTGTGCCAAGAACTAAGGAGCATGAATAACTTGCCAACCTCGGAATCATTTGGCTTTAAGTGAGCGTTAATAGTTATTGGCAGAGCTACGAAACCAAATAGTTTGAGTGCTGATGTCGTATGTGTTTTTAGCGCACATGATTATTTTCATTACGAAGTTTTCAATATTAGTTAATCAAGCTAGTCGTCGTTTAATGGATTTTTCAGAATGAAAGTAATTGCTGATTTCGTAAATATGCCAATTTGGCGCCAAGCGTTCCGCCCATTTTTTTTAGCAGGAAGTCTATTTTCCATTGTTGCATTAGCAGTGTGGACAGCTACATTTAGTGGAACCATGGAGTTTTCCCCCCATGGAAATAGTCTGCTTTGGCACGCTCATGAAATGCTATTTGGCTTTATTTGCGCAATTATTGTTGGCTTTTTACTAACTGCAGTACAAAGTTGGACGGGGCTACGCGCAATCAATGGCGCACCATTGTTGGCATTGTTCTCGCTGTGGTTGATGTCACGAATTCTAATGATCGTAAATATCGCCGAGATGGAGTGGCTTATAGCGCTCGTCGATATTAGTTTTCTTCCTTGTGCAGGTGTGTTCTTTGCAAAATTAGTTATTAAAGCTGGAAGTAAGCGGAATTTTCAATTCATCCCTGTAGTCGCTATGCTCACGGGCGCAAATATTTTAACTCATCTGTCGGTACTCTTAGACAAGCCTGAGTTATTCACTTGGGGAATGCGCGCCGCAATTATGCAAGTAGTGCTAATCATGACGGTGGTCGGCGGCCGAGTTGTGCCCTTATTTACTGCTAGCGGCGCCAGAGTAGCGGCTGTCAAGCCATTGCCCTGGCTAGAGAAAACGGTACTTGGCTCTACTTGGTTGCTCGCCATAGTGTATATCGTCAACGGCGTTTCTTTTTTACCGAGAAGTATTCTAGCCGGTGTATTTGCTGTCGCGGCATTAAGCAACGCTTACCGAGTATTGCGCTGGCGAGTCTGGACAGCGCTGTCTATACCATTGGTGTGGTCGCTTCATTTAGCTTACTGGTTTATACCCGTCGGTTTTGGCCTGTTTGCGTTATCTTACGCCGGCTTTGTCATTAGCGAATCTACTGCTCTACACAGCTTAACAGCCGGCGCCATGGGCTCATTAATTCTTGCCATGATAGCGCGAGTATCGCTCGGTCACTCTGGTAGACCGCTAACTGCCCACTGGAGCCTGAAGTTTGCATTTATATTCATTGTGAGCGCTGGGATTACTCGGGTATTAACAGGTCTTTATCCAAGTTTATTAGCCTATAACGGCTACAGTATATCGGCAGGCTTGTGGATTTTGGCTTATACCATCTATACCGCCGTGTATCTCCGAATTCTTACGACTACGAGGGTCGATGGCAAGCCTGGCTAGTCATTTCCTGCAAGAGCAGGGCTGCTCTATAAAGCCACTCAGTCATGTGTTAAATATTATTTAAAATAGTATAAACGAGACAGAATGATCCGGACTGCTATTCGTTTCCTTGGATTTCAAAGTGGCGTAGTTGCCTCTGAAAAATTGGTAGCGACACTGGGTGGTATGCTAGCAATATTTTGTTGCTTTTATATAACAACCTATTTTACCGGCGCAGCTGGCTCTGCTGCCATTTTACCCTCTATGGGGGCTTCCACCGTGTTGCTCTTTGCCGTTCCGCACGGCCAGCTTTCCACGCCATGGGCTTTTCTAGCGGGAAACTTGCTTTCAGCCGTTGTAGGTGTGACCTGTTCAAAATATATTGAGCTTATCGTCCTTGCAGCACCAACCGCTGTTGCGCTATCTATCTTGGTAATGCATCTCACGCGAAGCCTCCACCCTCCTGGTGGTGCAACCGCTCTAGCGGCGGTAATTGGAGGACCTGCGATACATGAATTGGACTATTGGTATGTGCTTACCCCAACACTTATTAATTGTTGCATTCTGTTTTCTGTGGCTATGCTTTTTAATAATCTCTTCCGCTGGCGACGTTACCCGCAAAGCATAATGCACTACCAAAGTGTAGGTTATCACCCTGATACTCGCCGCATCCGAATGCAGCATATCCATGAAGCCATAAGGCGTTCTGAATTGGTCATTGATGCTAGCGATGAACAGATAAAGCACATTGTTGACCTAGCCGATGCTATTTTTCACGAAGAACTGAGTGCCGGTTTTATACTCGAGCCGGGAGCATTCTATACGAATGGCAAGCCGGGCAGAAAGTGGTCTGTACGCCAAGTAGTGGACGAGCGTGAACATACAGACTCTTTTCGCCACCTAGTGGTATATCGAGTTGTAAACGGCGAAGGAAAAGGCCTTACAGATAGCTGCACCTTGCCAGAGTTTGCAGAGTGGGCACATCAGAAAATGCAACCCAAACGAAAAAAGATTGGTTAATTGAGTAACTGAAAGATGAAGATTTAGTCGGATGTGTACAGACTCGAGATCCTTATGACAATTCAGTGGACTTCCCCGAGTAAAATCTAGACAACTCAGCGCTATTCAGTGACTGGCCGCTAATGTGACAAAACGGTCAAACACGCAAACTTTCTCAGACACTTTCCCAGCTTAGAAAAAATCTTACTCTACGCGGTTTCAAGTAATAAGTGCAATCCTTTCACGCAGCGAGTAAA
>TARA_R110001592_G_scaffold97408_6_pt1 | contig 30165 bp, 33 predicted proteins | sample TARA_R110001592 | Tara Oceans TARA_R110001592 (sample SAMEA4398387) | marine metagenome | biome: Polar Biome; feature: [SRF] surface water layer (ENVO:00010504); material: water (ENVO:00002006), including particulate matter (ENVO:01000060) such as... | depth 5 m | reverse complement strand
CGCCGACCTGCACTACCAACAACTTTTCCTTCATGCTCAGTGGTATTTGCGAGACCAGTTTGACACCAGCCTGACCAGTTGTAGACACCAAGCGACTGCGACGCAATAGCCACGTTAGACCAACAATGCACACAATCACAAATAGTAAACTACCAACCATACCAGCTACATCTATCGACGGAGCCACCGGCATTGGCGCTGCAGCAGATTTAGCCGCAAGGTCTTCGGCAAATACTTTCAGCGGTAGCGTAAAGGTCGCAGCACTGAATAGTTTTACTGCTGTGCAGAGCCTACGATGACTAGCGAAAATAACCATTAGTGACGCTCGCGCTCTTCTTGACCAACCACCTCGGTCAGCATAATGCCGTACTTATCTTTTACTACCACGATCTCGCCACGGGCCACTAAGGTCCCATTAACAAGGACATCCAGGGGGGTGCCCGCCGCTCGGTCTAGCTCAATAATCGCACCCTGATTCAAGTCACGCAGGTCTCGGATACTCATTTTGGTCCGCCCCACTTCAACGGCGACACTCACGTTGACGTCCATAATCATATCCAGACTCATATCCTTGCTCATGCGTCCGTTTCCTTGTTTTGGAGATGTAGTTTGCGCTGCATTATTGTCACTCAAAGTTGTGCTCTCCGCGCTTGCGGCCATCGTATTTGGATTAGTGGCATCGCCATCATTTACTTGCTCGTCATTAGTTTGATCCGTCATGGTCAATCCTCAATGCTGATTTCGATTCGTTTCCGATCTACCGGTCAAGCGAACAGCTAACTTGTCTTCATTACTGCCAAAGCGACCGTGCATAAACGGCGTATCGTCGATCATAAGAATCACATCTTCCGCCGACGGAATATCGATGACATCGCCCACCTTAAGCAGTGAAACGCGTTTTAAACTCATTCGGGTTTGAGCCAAAATGGCGACTAATTCAATAGGCGCGGTCTCCAGACCCTCAAGCAGACGGTCTCGCCAATCTGCACTTGATGCTTTGCTGGTAGGTTTTGCCGGATCGCTTAAGCTATCACGCACCGCATCAATGGCACTCCAAGGCACTATCGACCAAAGGCCGCCAGCAAATTCGCCAACGTTAACAATAAATCTTGTTGCCACCAGGGAATCAGCCTCGCCAATACTGTCCAACATCCGCGAGTCACTTACTTGGGTGGCAATACTGGGCTCAGTTTTTATGACCGATTTCCAGGCGCTAGCCACGTCAGTTAATAAGGCCGAACTGAGCATTTCCATAAAACTAAACTCAGAGACCGACAGTAGTTCGCGCTGACCTTTTTGAATACTGCCCGATCCACCAAAATAACGATCTACCATCTGAAACACCAAATCCGATTCAAAAGCCAATAAGATATTGGCGTTCATAGGCAAACCTTTCACCACAGAAATACTGCAGGGCGCGGGTAAAGTATTCAGCATTTCATCGAATTTCATGACGGTAATTTTATCGACTCGCACCGCATCCACGGTGGATACAAACTCCCGCATACGATCCCGTGTGGCCGTAGCAAACTGTGATTGGATAAGTGATAGTGCTGGGATCAATCGCTGGATAGCATAATCTTGGCGGGCCAAATTATACTTTTCGCGACCCGGATCGTTCTGATCCTCACCCTCCATTAAAGCTTCTAATTCTTCGGGATCGAGAATATCGCTCATGTCGCTATCCTCACTGAATCACAAACTTGGTGAAGTAAACTGCCTCGACGCCACCTTTCCCAGACTCTGCCTTCAGTACCTCGTTGATCGCAGCAAGTGCTTCATTCTGAAGTCCCTGACGCTGCTCGGCAGTGGCTATGGCATCTCTATCTAATTTGCTGAATAACATCAGTAAGTCATTGCGAATACGCGGCTCATATTGCTCAATGCGAGAGAAGACATCATCTTTGCGAGACATTAAGTCGATTTCCACCATCAAAAAGCGAATACCGCGTTCATTCTGCAAATTAACAACAAAAGATGGCGACAGGCTGTAATACTCTGGCTCTTTCTTCGCATTTGTCTCTTCACCAATCGGCTTACCGTCGGCACCAACAGCAGCAACTGGCTCTGGTTCAGGTTCATGCATAAAAAACCAGGTACCGCCCACAGCCGCAATCAACACCACGACCTGTACCGCAATAATAATAATTTTTTTATTCATACCTGTTCCTAATTCCTTTTTCGCCAAAAATCAGCATTCTAATAGGGTTACAGCAAAGCTTATGCCAACCAATAAATAGCTTAAATAACAATACGTTATGAAAATTAGCCGGGAGAACGACAATAATTTGGCGCTAGCGGCTGAGCACAGAGCCACTGTAGCAATACAGAGAAATCAGGCCATTAGTAATAACCACAGCATGAGTACGCGCAGATAACTTTTGTGCGGGGAATAGAAAACTAGTAGAAGCAGATGGTGTGGCTAGCTCGGCTAAAAACCAGCCCCATCAAATTTTGCTTAAGCCGGCGAATAAGCGCCGGCAGGAAGAGACATCTATGCGTGTAAATATTGGTAAGTAATAGTGACATCAGCATAAGCACTTAAGCGTAGTAATCGACTCCGCTGTTTTGCAATACTACGGTGGCATTCTGCATTCCTGAGGAACTGCCATCGTCAACGCCATCAACGCCATTTTCACCAAGACCATTTTGCTTAATGCCATTACGGCCGTCATCGGCTGCGCCAGAACGATCACCCGCAGATTGTCCTGCAAACTGCTGGCCACTATTTGCGGCGCCGCCATCGTTTAAGTTCGGATTATGACTAACTTTAACGTCCTCTAGACGCAAACCTTGGTTCTCCATACCGCTATGTAGGCGCGGCATCATCTTTTCCATAAGATCGGAGGTATCTTTATGCTGGGTTTGAATCTGCACAGAGGTGGTATCTCCCTGCATAGACAATTGAATATGGATGCTACCTAGCTCAGCCGGACGAAGTTGCAGGGTGGCGCTGTGCACACCATTCCCTCCCATCCACGAAATTTTTGCAGCCATAGCCTGTGACCAAGCAGGGTCAGTCAAAGCATTTTGAGTTACCGTTAAATTAACGGGCGCGCGCACTGCGGCACTATTATCGGTGCTTCGCGTCGGCGCAGCAGACAAGAGATCTAGGCCTGCGGTCAAATCAGCTTTTAATTCGATTGGCTGCCCAGCGGCCTTCACAGTTGGTAGTGCGTTAGCCGCCGAACTTAGCTGCATTGCGGTCGCAAAACCCGTGGTAGGCTTACTTAAATCACCAGCTACTGTTGCCGTTAGGCCAACATTTGCCTTAGTGTCGCTGCCTTTATCATTTACGCTGAGTAAAGTAGTGGCAACATTCTCGCCCCCACTAAATTTCCCTCTGGCGGTATTAGTATCAAGATCGAGGCCCACTGCCACCGCATTCAAGCTAGCACTAGCGGTAGAGCCCTGATTAGAAACAAGCGAGGTGGACTGCCTAAACCAGTCAATCTGCGACTGCTGCCAAGTCACTAGAACATCGCCATCTTCACTATCTTCTTGGAGTGCAACGCTGCTTAAGACTTCGCTAGACTCAAGCGCAGAAAACGGCAAGCCCTGTCCGCCTTCAGGCATCAATTTGCCGCCAAAGCCAACATCGGCTAAAGAGTCGGAAAATATATCAATGTCTGCGCTAAGCTGCTGGTCACCCGTCATTTCAGCTGACTCAAAGCTTGCAATATCTTTAATTGGTGTCGCGCCTTGCGCGGTGCTCAGCAACTGATTAAATGGCGTACTTGGCTGAGCATCATCACTACTGCCAGTGCTGCTCAGAGCAGTGGTCTTTGCACTGCCGTCTACTTTAGGTAACGCTGGACTAATACTATTCTGCATCGTGTATGACCTGTTTGTTACGTCTAGAAATGTAACTCACTTCTGGCTAAATCGGTTTACAAACTCTGTTTATATACGCCTAACGAAAGAATCTAACGTAATATCTATGGCGAAATTTTTGTATTCATATAGTTATAGGCAATGTTTATGCCATCGCGCTATTTTGGCGCATAGCCCAAACAAAGCGCTGACTACTTAGATCATCTGCTACCCGCTGTTCACTAGCCTCCGCTTCGCATAATTCTTGATGAACATAGCGTTCAGTGAGCTTTTGCATACTCATTGCGCGGCGGCGACAATCCATCCAATGTTTGCGATCAGTATTCATGGCAAGTTCGGTCTTACGGACTATTTCGCGCTGCTGGGTAATCGCAGTGGCCAACTTGGCCATAAAGGCGCGGGATTCTTGCAAGCGGTTTATATCTAAAAATTCACCACGCGGATTGCGACTAGCGTCTGCATATTCTTGATAATATTGCTTTAGTTCTGTTAATTTATTTTTTTGGGCCTCGCAGTGTCGCTGGCTCTTTGAGAATTTATCGGCCTGTTCTCGCTCGTCCCGCTCAGCAATGCTATTAACGGTTTGCATACGCTTGGATTTTTTCATTGTCAGACCTCTTACCACGTGACTGCGAAAATGCTACTGCGATGGGTGCCACACCGACTACTTGATTATTCGTCTAGCAAGACACTTAACTGATCTAGTGACCTATCAAAGCCCTCAGACTCGTCATAGGCCTGCTGTAGAAACTTCACCATTCTAGGCCATGCCGATACCGCCTCGTCTAGGCGAGCGTCACTGCCCGGTTGGTAGGCTCCGATCGTAATCAGATCTTTATTCTGCTGGTACAGCGAATACATCTGCCGAAAGTAGCGAACCTGATCTTGGTGACTTTTGTCGGTGACATCGTTCATGGCTCGACTCACTGACCGCTCAATATCTATAGCTGGAAAATGCCCAGCATCGGCAAGGGCCCGCGATAAGACCACATGCCCATCTAGTATCGCCCTAGCCGAGTCGACAATCGGATCATTCTGATCATCCCCCTCCGCAAGCACGGTATAGAACGCGGTAATTGATCCACCGCCTGCCGCGCCATTACCCGCTCGTTCGACCAAGGCTGGTAAGCGCGCAAATACCGATGGCGGATACCCTTTGGTCGCCGGCGGCTCACCCGTTGCCAGCGCAACCTCACGTTGAGCTTGAGCGAAACGAGTGAGAGAATCCATAAGTAGTAACACCTGTTTACCCTGATCACGGAAGTGTTCGGCGATAGATGTTGCTAGCCAAGCACCCCGCATACGCATGAGTGGCGGGTGATCTGCGGGCGTGGCGATGACCACCGCACGCTTCATATCTTCTGTACCTAAAATACTGTCAATAAATTCTTTTACTTCTCTGCCACGCTCACCAATAAGACCCACTACCACTACATCGGCTTCGGTGAATCGGGTCATCATACCCAGGAGTACGCTTTTACCCACACCACTGCCGGCAAAAAGGCCAAGTCGCTGGCCGCGACCTACTGTGAGTAAGGCGTTGATAGAGCGCACCCCAACATCCAGCGGCTCGCGTATAGGCTGGCGTAACAAAGGGTTTATCGGCACGCCTGAGATGGAGCGTGTCTGACTGCATTGCAGCGGGCCTTTGCCGTCTAGGGGTCTTGCTGCGCCATCTAGCACCCGCCCCAAGAGACCGTCGCCAACGGGGAAATCTGAGCCCTTTTCAATAGGTATCACTCGGGCATTTGGCATTACCCCGCGCAATTCACCAGTGGGCATTAATAAGATTTTGTCGGTGGCAAAGCCAACCACCTCAGTTTCTAGCCATTCGCCATCAGCCGCTTCCACCAGGCAGTAACCGCCCACTGGCGCCTTGCAACCCACCGCCTCTAGCATGGTGCCGACCACACGTTTAAGCTGGCCTTCGACCACCGGCCGATCAGCACCACTGAGACGTTGACGATACTGGGCGAATTTTGCCGTCAGTTCGCCGCGAGCTGATACTGTCATAAACACTTACTCTTATACTGCAGTGGTATTGCCGCGATGTACTCAGCCATGGGCAGGCGTTAATTCCGTTTGCTCACCCAACATTTCAGCCGTAATGCGCTGCAGTCGAGTTTCAAGCTCCTCGTCAATACGCGAGCAGTCATTGCTGATACGGCATCCGCCGCGGCTCACACTAGGGTCTTCTAGAAGAATCCATGACGATTCGATTGGCTCGCCGTGCTCCGCCGCTAGTTCACGCAACACATCAACATCTGCGGGGTTAAGATAAATATTTAAGTCGCCGCTGGTCAGCGGTAAGGCCTCGATGGCCTGATGGACTAGGTTTTCGATCAATTCCGGCCGAACACTCAACTCATGTCGCAAAAGCTGGCGAGACAAGGTCAGGGTCATGGCCAATAATTCACGCTCTAGCTCGGTATCCACCCATTTTTGCGGCTCGCGCAAGGCTGCCATTGCCAGTTGTAGTTGCTGGCTTTGTTCGGCAAGTATGCGCTTAGCCTCGGCGTGTCCCTCTGCAAGCCCTTGCTCGAAACCCTGTTTTTTAGCAGCTTCACGGGCAAGATCCGCTTCATTTGGCATGTCGCTATGGGGCGATGATTCTTTTTTCGCTGCAGCCGTGTTGGCTACCGCACCGCTAACCCGCGGTGGCACCCACGTTTGATACCCTCGCTCATCAACCGGGCTCTTCACCGGCGGCTCTTGGGCTTGCGCATCCGCGGCTACAACGCGGGGACTAAAGACCTGAAAGATATCTGCCATACTAGCTTCCTAATTCCCTATAACTCGCAAGGTGACGGCGAGACTAATCGACACCAAACAACCAATCCCATTAAACGTAGTCATCGCCACCACCGCGACCCAAGTCAATTTGGCCAGCATCTGCAAGCTTTCTTGCCACCGCCAATATATCCTTCTGGGCAGCTTCAACATCGCTTAGCTTCATGGGGCCACGTGACTCCATGTCTTCAAGCAACATCTCGCGAGCGCGCTTAGACATATTTCCTAAGATCTTCTCACGCACCTGCTCATCCGCGCCTTTAAGTGCCATTGGCAGCACATCGGAACCGACTTCGCGCAACAGTAATTGAATGCCCTTGTCAGGAATATTGATGAGATTACCGAACACAAACATCAGGTCTTGGATGCGATCAGAGAGGGATTGATTTTCTTTGGCGACCACCTCCAGAATGCGAGTTTCAGAATCGGGATCTAAGCCATTCATAATGCCTGCAACGGTCTTGGCACCATCAATTTTACGGTTTTTAAAGGTCGCGGTTACAGACAGTTTTTTCTTGAGCACGGTCTGTAATTGGCGCATAGCTGACTGGGGAATGGTTTGCATATTGGCAATACGCATCACGATATCGTCTTGTAGTGCAGGCGGCATCTGTTTGAGCACCGCGACTGCCTGAGCCTGATCCATATGCGCCATGGTAATGGCGATAATCTGGGGGTGCTCATCCTGCATCATGTGAAGCAATGCCTCTGGCTCCAACCAGCGCAGGGAGCTCATTTCCTGGGTTTCTTCATCACCGAGAACCCGATCAGCTAAGGTACTGCCTTTTTGATCACCTAAGGTTGAAGTAAATAACTTACGCACATAGCCATGCACACCCACACCTAGGGAGGTTTCTTGATGCAAGGCGCTACGGAAGTCATCTACGACGGCCTCGGCCAAACGATTGTCTACACTGCGAATAGACGCCATAGCGGTGCCGATTCGTTCAACCTCGTATGGCTCTACAAACTTTAATACCTTGGACGCTTGCTCTTCACCGAGCATCAGCAAGAATAAAGCTGCCTTCTCGCTGCCGCTACCGCCGGAATTCGTCGCCATCTCAGGATTTGCCATTTTCTTCTGCCACCCATTTTTTCATTACTTGAGCAACCCGCTGTGGATTCTCATCCACCACCGAGCGCACCTCAGTCATCTTATCTTCAAAGCCCATACGTCCCTCCATAGGTGGTGCACCTAGTGCGGCTATCGCAGGGTGCAATACCTCACCGCTGACACCAGCTTCCCCGCCACCTGCTAAGGCCCGAGGCGCGGCATGCGCGGCGTTAACCTGCGCATTCATTAATGTCCGCATTCCGGGGCGCAGGATGGCGAAAATAATAAACAATACGCCTATACCAACCAGCGACTGCTTAATCAGATTTGCAAACCATGCTTGCTCCCAGAAAGCCGTTTCAACCGTTTCCATTTCAATATTTTCTTGGGGTATAAAATCGGCAGAAACTACGGTGACTCGATCACCGCGGGTCGCGTCAAAACCGATAGCATCTCGCACCAACAAATTCAGTTTTTCCAACTCTACCGGTGACACTTCTACCAATGTACTTTGACCCTCTGCATCAGTGCCTTGACGATTAGCCACCACCACTGCAACCGAGAGCCGACGAACCGTGCCAGTCGGTGTCGATGAATAATTCAGAATTCGCTCTATTTCGTAATTACGAACAATAGACCGGTTGCCGGTATCCGCCGCCGCATTGTTATTCCCTGCGTCGTTAGTTGGCGGCTGATTACTTAAAGCGCCAGGAATACCGCTGGCATTGGCGTTCACATCACCGCTCATCTGCTCATTTATCTGCTCGCTGCGAACCACCTTACTTTCTGGACTCCAGCTTTCGCGACTTTGCTCGGCACTGGAAAAATCAATATCTGCAGCCACCTTAACGCGCACTTGACCGGCGTCGGCCAAGGGGCCCAATAACTCTTCAATATTTCTCTGATAAGACTCTTCAATACGCTGACGATAAGTAAATTGACGCGAGCTCAGCCCCAGGTCGTCCTGGTCGTCCTGAGAAGACAATTGCTGCCCCTGCTGGTCGACTACAGTAACTTGATCGGGTGATAAACCGGTGATACTTGACGCTACCAGATTCACAATAGCTCCCACATTTTGCTTGTCGATAATGCTGCCGGGGAACACATCTAACATAATTGACGCACTAGCCGCTTTGCGGTCACGAACAAATACTGATTGCTTGGGAATGGCCAAATGCACCCGTGCCTTGCGCACTTGATGCATACTTTCAATCGTTCGGCCCAACTCCTGCTCTAAGGCGTAATGAAATTTCTTAGACTGCATAAATTCACTAACACCAAAGCCTTGTTCCTGCTCTAGCATAGCCATACCAGACCCATCACGCATAACGCCCTGCCCAGCAAGTTTGATACGCGCGTCATGCAACTGCTTCGTTGGTACCATGATAGACCCAGTACCGTCTTCAATTTTATAAGGGATACCCGCAGCAGTTAGTGCATCGACAACGCCGGCAGCCCGCTGCGGCTCAACATTGGCGTATAAAGTGCGGTAATCACTACCCTGCGACCACATTACTGCCGCCACCCCGACAGCAACACTGGCGGCAATTCCCACTAATATAAGTAATTGGCGCAGAACGTCATTCCCTGCCAGCTGCGCCAACAAATTGGCGGGTGGGTTTGCTTTAGTTTCGGCCATGATGATTCTCCACCGTCACGATTACGCTGATACCTGCCATTACATCGACATCCTCATCACTTCTTGATAAGCCTCTACAAATTTATTGCGCACTTCTACCATGGCTTTAAAACTAACCGAAGACTTCTCCGAACTAACCATCACCTCGGTCAAGCTCACATCTGGGTCTCCGCGCTCGAAGGCGTTACGCAATGTACCAGCGCTTTTCTGCATATCATTTACGGAGTCAATGGACTGCTTAAGTACCGAGCCAAAATCGACTTTCGGCGTGCCACCCACATTTATAGCGCCCAGGCTATTTGTGCCGCCTTCGGGCCCAGAGACCGCAGTTTGGTCGCGGAGTGAGCGAATCTGAGTGAGAATTTGGTCTACGCGCATATCTGACATGTCTCTACTCCTTAACCGGCGATATAACGTTGTTCACGCAAGCGTGCGAGCTTGTAGCGCAAAGTCCGCGGGCTAATACCGAGGATTTCAGCTGCCTCTTTTTTAGATCGCCCCATTTGCAGGGCGTCCGTTATAACGCGGCGCTCCTGATCCCGCATGTATCCACCCAGTACACCGCCATTATCACTAGACTGCACCTCTCCAACCGTATTCTCGGCAGCAGCACGATCAAAGTGCTCGTCAAAATCACTGACAAACCTCAATCCAGTTTCAAATTGAATATCTCGCTCAGTGATGACGTCTTCCTGTCTCAAAATCAAAGCGCGCTGAATCACGTTATCCAGTTCGCGAACATTGCCAGGCCATGCATAGGCCAATAATTTATGAATCACCTCCTCATTCAACATGACAGAGGGATCACGGACACTGCTATCGCGACCCAAAAAGTGATATGCAAGAGGTAAAATATCGCCACGACGCTCAGCAAGACTGGGGACAAACAAGGGGAAAACATTTAAGCGATAAAACAAATCCTCACGAAATTCACCTTCGCGAACTGCCGCGCGAACATCCTGGTTGCTCGTTGCAATAACCCGGACATCAAGTTTCAGCGTTTTCCTGCTACCTAAACGCTCTAGCTCACGCTCCTGCAATACCCGCAAAAGCTTGCTTTGCAAGCCGAGGTCCATCTCTGAAATTTCGTCAAGTAATAAAGTTCCTCCCTGAGCCTGCTCAAACTTACCTGTATGGCTACTAATCGCGCCGGTAAACGCACCTTTTTCATAACCGAACAGCATGGCTTCAAGCATGTTTTCTGGAATCGCTGCGCAATTCAAAGCAATAAATGGCGCTTCGGAACGCCGAGACTGACTGTGAATAAAACGTGCATAAACTTCTTTACCAGCGCCACTCGGACCACTTATCAATACGGTCGCATCAGTCTTAGCAACACGAGACGCGAGCTCTTGTACTGATTTTGATGCCTTATCGGCTATAATTAGATCAGCCATCTTAACGACCTCCATTAGTAGCACGGCTATTCGCAGCAAGACGTTTTGCAATCGATAATTCCGTAAGTAAACGTTGCGTGGCGTATGTTATTTCGCGATGACAGAAATCCAAGCAACGACTATCGATAAGATTTTTGTTTCCATGGAAACTATTGTTCTTAGATTTATCTTTTGTCATCGTCGCAGGCCTACATCAATTACTTTCCAAACATAAAGCAATCGTCATGCCACTATATAAATCCGTTCAAAAACAACAAGTTACAGTATAAATTGATATTCGCGACGGTTTTTTGGCGAGCGTTTTTTGGCGCCATTTATAAGCATACGGAAGGGATAAAGTTTGGAATTATTTTATGTGCAAAACCAACTTATTATTGACGTTAGTTTTTAATGTAGGAGTTTAAATAACACTGAAAATGCACTAAGGCGGGATACTTATTATTATGGGCCCTAGCTAATAAGCAAGCGGAGTAATCATAATGGATTACAACACACCTAATTTCTTCATTTTCTCGGCTAAAGTTGTGCGCTGCAGTCCCAGCAACTGAGCTGCACGGGTAATCACACCCTGCTCTTTACGCAGAGCTTCGGAGATAAACCACTGCTCAATATCTTGTAGATACGATTTTAAATCAATGCCATCTTCGGGTAGAGGCGGCTTACCATTGCTAGCTTGCACTTCCACTGCCACATCGAGATCATCACTACAGGGACGTGCTAACAAAGACGTCATCAAAGCATCTTGATCTTCACGTTCTTCATCGATAGCAAAGTCAACCATGCCCATGGTGCGAAAGCGCCTAGGCAAATCGTTCATACCAACCAGTTTGCCGGCATGCGTAATCGCTAAACGTTCCATCAAATTTTCTAGCTCGCGGATGTTTCCTGGCCAGCCATACACTTTTAAGGCGCGCAAGGCGCTAGAAGAGAATCGGGGAGTACGCATACCTCTAGCTTCTAGCTTTTCCATAAAAATGGACATCAGGACTGAAACATCTTCGGTGTGCTCTCTTAACGCCGGCACTTCGATAGGAAAAACATCTAATCGATAAAATAAATCTTCTCGAAAAGTACCCTCTGCCACCATCTCTTCTAGATTGCGGTGAGTGGCAGCTAGAATGCGTACATTACACTTTTTGGTATCATTACTGCCAACACGCTCGAAACAACGCTCTTGCAACACCCGCAGCAACTTAACCTGCATAGGCAGGCTCATATCACCAATTTCGTCAAGAAATAGGGTTCCACCTTCAGCCAGCTCAAATCGTCCCTGACGAGTAGCTATCGCCCCCGTAAACGCGCCCTTTTCATGACCAAATAATTCACTCTCCAATAAGTCGGCGGGAATAGCGCCACAGTTAACCGGAATAAAGGCTTTAGTTGCTCGAGGAGATGCATTGTGAATACGCCGAGCGACAACTTCTTTGCCGCTGCCAGACTCACCACGAATAAGCACCAAGGTGTCGAACGTCGCTACCTGAGAAATTAACTCATCAAGATCGCGCATCGCTCGTGACTCCAGTGTTTTTTTGGCAACTAGATCATAGTCTTCAGTGATTAATTTATTATTGTTCCGCATTGAAGGTTCACTCGTTCAATGAATATAGCGCCCAGCAAACGTTAGAACAGATAATCGCATTGCAAAATAGGCCCCGGAAACAATGCCGTGATATCAATATGCATTGCCAGTGTCTCTATAATGCATAAGAAATAGGGTGGCTGTGTATACGTGGATGTCCTAGGTTATGCTGCGACAGCATTGCTGAAGGCACAATATAAGACACAAAAGCGGCGATTTTAGAAAGGGCTATTGCTCAAATAGCGATCGACATTGCGAATATTTTGACACGATTGATTGGCCTCCTGGGTCATTGTGCCGCGCTGGCGATACAACATTTCGCTAACCAACTTATCAACCAAAAGTATCTTTTCAATAACACTGGCTACGTCGCTGCTCTCCGCGGGAGTACAGGGCGTTGCAAAGAATTCATCCATTAAAAGACGGCGCCGGCGCTGCTCGTTGAGTGCTGACACCCAATCATTGTTCTCTGCAAGCTCTTGAATATATTCAGTCAAGGACATCAGGGCCTGCAAGCTGCGTTGTCTGGCAGTGAGCGCTGTAGGTATGCTTTCAATATTGTTCATTATTCACCATAGAAGCTGCTCCTGTCGTGGCCCGAGCGCCACGAACAGAGCAAAGCTAAAATACACTCGATTTCACCATCACATTGTTGATGAGGCTGCACTTTTATTGACTTCGCCATTTTGTAAGCCTTGGGGTATGGCATCCCATGCCTCCTTTAACTCGCGCAACAAAGCAGACACTTCATCTAAACCCGAAACATCATTGTTAATATTGGCAAGTAAAAGACGACGATTCATATAATCATATAGATTTTCCAGATTATCGCTCATCGCCGCGTCAATGCTGTGATCTAAACTCATTCGCAAACCGTCGACTATCGACATAGCCCGATTTACCGCATTGACTTTTTGCGGTACTTCTCTGCGTTGCATGTGACCCTTAGCGATCGCCAGTCTATCAAGCGCACCATCCATTAAAAGCTGAACTAGGCGATGCGGTGTTGCTGCCGACACCCTCGACTGAGCCCCTACTGATGCATATGCTTGAGTCGCCCTACCTGCTGAATAGCTCATTTTTTTTCCTCTTGGTAAGCTTCGTTGCTTACCCCAATTGACGACTTTTCAGTGTTTTTCTTTAGCGATTTATCAAGGTATTTATACTTACAAGCATTCACTATTTACCGTTTCTGAATACGGTGCCAGGCAGGTTCGCCAATTGCTGAGTCAAAAAATCACCAGTCGAGTTAAGCTGACCCAGCAAGCTATCTAGCGCACTGAATTGAGCCTGATAACGAGCCTCAATACCCACGATGCGTTTCTCTAAGGCTTCACGCTGCTCATTGATACGCTCAACTTGACTACTTAGGCCATCGGTACGATTCGACAAAATTCCACCGCTAGCGGTAAGATTGCCGATTAGGCTGTCTAGCCTAACCGCATAGCCGGACTCACTTGAAAAAATGCCACTGAGCTTATCGAAGTCAGAGCTCATCACTTCTGCGAACTGCTCACTGTCTAGCACCAGTTTATTTTTATCGCCAGTGGTAATACCCAGCTCAGCAAGAGAATCTAGCTCGGTTCCCAAACCACTAACGATAGTGCCCATTTCCTGGCGCAACTGATTCGCAACGCTACGTGTTGCCGAATCGCCCTGCAATAAACCAGCTGTTTTGGTCTCTGGGTCGTATGCGGTGAGATCGTTTATGGTGGTCATTAAGGTATTATAATTAGTGACAAAACCCTCAATAGCACTTTTAACCGAGCGGCTATCAACTTGTATATTAAGGCTAAAACTTTCACCCGGCAGGGCTTTCTTAAGATCTAGGGTCACACCGTCGATCATGCCTTCTATTTTTGTATTCGCACTGGTTTGAGTAAAACCATCGACGATAACAATCGAATCCAGGGCCGCGGTCTTCTCGACCATCGAGCTCAGCTGAGTCTCTAAACTATTATCATAAGCCAACTGACTCAGGTCACCACTGGCACCGTTAGTTACAGCGATATTGACGGCATTCTCCACCCCCGTCTTGGTCGCAGAGAACACCAAATGTGCACCGTCTTGGTCGTTAATAATTGAGGCCGATACCCCGGTATTATCTGCAGCGAAATTCACCGCATCACGGATATCCGCCAAACTGTCGGCCCCGTCAGCTATGGTCACCGAAAAGGACTCGCCATTGACGGTAAAGCTTAAATCACCGCTACCGACACTGGTATCACTATCGGTATAGGCTTGAGATGCAATTTTTTGGCTGGCGGCCAACTGCTCTACTTCAACAGAGTAACTACCTGATGCGGCAACATCTGTGGTCGCCGCAGAGAAGACGGTTGGATCCTGAATCGATGCACTGCGTTTGGTAAAGCTATCAGGATTAGCGAGAGTGCTAAGACTGGACTGGAAATTTGTGAGAGCGGATTTAAGGGAGCCAAACGCAGATAGTCGCGCCTGTATCAGCGATTCTTTCGAATTTAGTCGCGTTTCCGTGGGGCCGCGTTCCGCTGCCACCAATTGTGAAACGATATTATTGATATCGAGACCTGAGCCTATTCCGGATGCGGTTATAGTTGCCATGTCTTTTACCTGCCCGCTTCTTTCAACATTACATTATGGATCAATACCGTAGTATCGCCATAAACACATATACTTACTAACGCATATAATATGTCTTTAAATACATATAAAAACATTCATTAGAATACTTCATATCGGTACTGCAATGCAGGTATCGCGCCAATCATGCCTGATCATCAATCAAACTGCCGGTACCTTCAATAAACACTCGCGCTATATGAAGTAACTCTTCAGGAGGAATTTGCCGAATGACCTCGCCAGATTCCGCGTGTATGACTTTAAGAACAGTTCGCCCAGTGTCTTCATCTACTGAAAACTCTAGGTCGCGCTCGCGATCTTTAAGAATCTCATTGAGTTTTGCAACGGCCTGCTCGGTGCGCTCAACATTTCCCCGCGAACCAAGTTCAGTGACGAGGGCGACGGCCATACGACTTAGCTGATCGCGCTGCGTTACGGTGGCTGTTTTCTCTGCAGCGTCCTTCTTTTCTGCTGCTAGCGGCAATTTGAGGCCTAAATTCGAGTCCTGAGGCAATACCTTGCCGGCTTGAGACTGCCTAGCTGCCGCCGACACCTGGCCCATATTTGGCGAGGTATTCACTGCCCTCGGCGGCGATTTAGCGACCCCTGTCGCGACTACTTGTACATTTAAGCTCGTGTCCATAATCTAACCTTTCACCCATTAAAACAGCTAATCGGAGAACACAAATAGGGCCAATTGGCCCTTAAGTCTCTCCCTTTAACTCCCTTTTGGGGCCGACAAACCCCGCGCTCAAAGAGCGCGGGGTATCATCGGGTATACGCTGCTTACTGCAGCAGACTTAAAGCAGCCTGTGGAAGCGCATTAGCCTGAGCTAGGATGGCGGTACCAGCCTGCTGCAGGATCTGTGCTTTGGTCAGGTTCGCGGTTTCTGCGGCAAAGTCAGCATCGAGAATCCGGCCACGTGATGCAGACAGGTTTTCAGAGATAGTCTGCAAGTTAGTGATCGTAGACTCGAAGCGGTTTTGAACCGCACCAAACTCACTCCGCAGACTACTTACTGAACTCAGAGCCGAGTCGATCCGTTGAATCGCATCGTTTGAGTTAGCAACAGAAGAGACCGACACTGAGGATAAAGTGGTGGTATCTTTTGCCACCGTGCCATCAGTCACCCCGATTGTAGTGCCGCCGACCACCGTAATGGTGTCCGACGATGACAGGGTCACACTGCCATAACTGGTGTCGTCACCAACACCACCGACTACTGTGGTCTCGTCCAGGGCGATCTCGCGGCCATCAGCAGCAGTGAATACTACATCCGTACCCGACACGGTCGCTGTTACACCGGTTTCGACCGATTTCTGGTTTACGGTGTTTACAAAGGCGTCAATATCGATAGCCGTAGAGGCATCAGTACCCGCGTCATACACATCCACACCATTAATCGTCAGTGCGTAAGTGTCAGTTGCGGATCCACCGATATCGGTGAATGCCAAGGTGCTTTCGTTAGTCGCGGTCGCACTCAAGCCGAATACACCAGCCGAGTTTATGGCATCTGCTTTAGCAAAAGCACTAGCGGCAGTTTGACCTGCGCCATTACCTGCTACAGATGCATCGATGACCACTGCATCACCAGACCCGACTGCAATACTAAGAGTGCTAGCAGGGATGGCCGCTGCAGTTGCAGTGCCGGTTGTGCTGGCTATCTGGCCAATCTGGTTAGATTTTACGCCGGTTGCCAAGTTAACACCGATAGTTTCACCAACATTTGCACCCACTTGGAAGCTGGCGCTACCGAAGCTACCGTCGAGAAGCTTGGTACCGTTGAAGGAGGTTTGACTGCCGATACGATCGATTTCAGCTAGACGTTGCTGCACCTCTGAATCCAGTGCTTGGCGGTCAGAAGCAGAGTATGTTGAGTTAGCAGACTGTACTGCTAGCTCACGAATACGCTGCAAGTTGTTTGTAATTTCGTCGATGGCCGCTTCACCCGTTTGCGCTAGTGAGATACCGTCATTGGCGTTACGAACCGCTTGGTTCAGACCGTTGATTTGCGTTGTGAAGCGCGTAGTGATCGCCAAACCGGCCGCATCATCTTTTGCACTATTAATACGCAGGCCAGTAGAAAGGCGCTGCAGCGAAGTGTTCAATGTCTCTTGCGACTTTTCCAAATTACGCTGTGCATTCAGTGACGCAACATTGGTGTTAATACTTAGGGCCATGGTAAATCTCCTTCCAAACTATGCGGTATAAAGACTAAGAGTCTTTGATTAAGCACCAGTCTGATTGACTGTGATTTGCTTTCACCCCATATAACGGAGTTCCAAGGAAGATCTTTAAGTTTATTTAGTAAGTAGATGTACGCATTTGGGTGAGTATTGAACATCAAAACTGCGTTATTTAGCCGCTGTAGGCCCTAAGAATATTGGACTTCAGTCATATCGACCCGAAAATCGAAAACTAAAGTCACTTAAAACTCAAATATTACCTAATGGCGTCATGATTTTAATCGTTCGCGCCCTACTACTCATTCCATTCTGCGCGATCTAATAATCCCAAGGCTTCCAATAATCGCGACGATGCACCACGCGTAAGGTGCAGGTGTGCCCAAAAGCGCCTTATCACCGCCTATCGCCAAACTGACGCCGAGTAATGCGAAGCCAAAACTCATCGCAGTAGCAACCGTCGCCATCAATAAGTTATCTTGCTTTTTAGTGGCGAGAATAAATAGTGCAATCATCGCTATGATTGCGATGGAGCCAACGTGCCAAGAAAAATGGTGCAGCCATACAACCTCCGCCGGCAAATCGCCAGCAGATAAAGGAGGCAGTACCATGGGTGTTCCGAGCAATTCATGAGCTATAAGTACCAGAACACACAATACAATGGCGGCCCATAGGAACTTGGATGGTTTATACGTTGTATTCATGAAGTGACCTTCCCTATATTTCGCAGTGGATACTGCGGTAGTAAGCGCACTATGGTACTCGTGGCTTCTTGCACTGATTGTTTTCGATAGCGCTCGCTACCGCAGGTAGGCAACAGTAGGAGCATTGAAGTTAAGATAAGTATATATAGCTAATTTTCGTTTTTCCCTATCCAGAAATAGAGATAAAAACCTGTTACTTAGAATTATTATAAGGAGGAATCGGAAACTCAGTCACTAGATAAAGATATCACTGCCTTAGCTAGCGGGAAAATAAGGGAACCGAATACAGCTAGTGAGCTGGCTGTCATAAACGGCAATGTGAATTTGAGTCGAGACGAATTTGCGACTAGCCGAGATAAATTTAAATGGAGGCGATCATCCCATTACCTCAACTCACACCAAGGTCCTGTAGTGCCGATGTCTAATCTAAAATCAATTGTAAGCGTTGAAAGTTATTGGAACTATTGCTTTGCTACCCACTTACAAATAATTAAATAAAGACAAGCCCTGGGTCTTAGCAAAGGCCTGTTGCGCTGCCTGCAGCGCCGCTTGCTGCTGACTAAACCGTGAAATCGCTTCAGCGTAATCTAAATCATTGATCAAGCTCAGGCTTTCCGCGATTTGTAGCGTCGCCCCCTCGTTGATATCTACCTGGCGCTGGAGAGACTCCATTCGGGCGCCAATATTAGATTGCTTTTGTATTAGATGATCCAGAGCTTGATCGAAGCCACTGAGCGCGGTGTTTATTTCATTGTGCTGAGCCGCGCGCTCGGTGGGATTTTTTCGCTCCGTTTCCAGTGATACCGTTAGTGACTCAAGCATTGAGAATAAATCTTGGCGTCTTGAGGGACCTAAATTAAATTCATCGCCAGCCGCCGGCTGGCCTTCGATGCCAACCGACATACCGGCAACGCGGATATCGCCGCCGTCCAGGTAATCACCACTGTCAATAACAGCGCCGCTGTCATCAATCAGATCATACTGGGTGTCACTGCTAAAGCGAATGGTCACGTTATCGCGATTAAAGGCAGTGACATCAGCAACGCTGCCAGCGTCAATAATTCCGGTACCAGTATTCGTAGTGGCGGCGCTCGCGATAAACTGACCATTGCCATTAAAGATGCCCATGTAGACATCTGAGCCGGGGTCGCCATCAGCCATGCGACGTGATGGACCGATTTGTAGTTCGCGCTGGCCATCGTCACCATTATAGATATACCCATTCGCAGTTTTGGAGAATGGTGCACTGTTCTCTTGGTAACCCGCAAAGATGAAATGACCACTGCTATCCTTGGTATTTGCATAGCCAAGCAGATTATCCAATTGCTGCCGCATCTCGGAAGCGATAGACAGACGCGATTCATTACTCTGTGAATCATTATTAGCCTGAATAGTAAGCTCACGAACACGCTGAACAACATTTATAGTGCTTTCGACAATACTCTCCTCAAGGCGGAGACGACTATCGAGTAAATCTGCATTGCGTAAATACTGCGTGGTTTGATCTTGAGCGCGATTTAGCTCGAGACTGCGAACCGCACCCACAGGATCCTCCGAGGGGCTAAGAACGCGTTTACCGGTCGACAATTGTTCCTGCGTGGCCGCCAGCTTAGATTGCTGGTTAAGCATACTAGTCACGCTGTTGGTATACATTTGACTGGTTGAAATTCTCATTAGCCTACTCTCTATTTCTGCCGCTACCTGTCTTTAATGTCGATTTGCTGCAATGACAACCCTAACACTAACTCTATGTCTTAACGAAATGCGCCCAACAGTGCTTGAAATAGGTCATTCGCTACGCTCGCAGCCTGTGCTGCGGCCTGATAAGCCTGCTGAAATTTTAGTAAATTCGCGGCCTCTTCGTCGAGATTCACGCCGGATATCGATTGCTGGTTAGTACGGGTTTGATTAAGCAGGTTTTCTTGAGACTGATAATTTATCTGGGCACTACGAGTCGCCACAGCAATATCACCCACCAAGCCATTCACGGTATCTTGAATACTGGCACTGCCGCCATTAAGTACCTTACTGCTTTCCGCGGCCGCCATTTTCAATAAGTTGCGGTTATCGCCTAAAGCGTTAGTGTTTGCGCCGATAGTAAATTGATCACCCGCCTCAGGAGACCCGGTAATCGTCACTTTACTGCCGTTAATCGTAATATCTGAGCCCGATGTGAAACTGAAACTACCCGCGCCATTGACCTGATAACTAGTCGCCGACAAAAACTGAATGGCGACGGGGCTAAGCAAGTTTGGATTGCTACTGTCGATGACATCGGTTTCAGATATTTGCCCCGAGCCAATATTGTTCAAATCTGCCGTGCTGCGTGTCGCAGCGGCCGCAGCAATACCAGCCGGATCAGTCATGATCACCTTTAGGCTATCTGCCGCGCCCTGGGTTGAGCGCAACAAGAACTGATCGCCCAGCGCCGCCGGAGAGGTCAAACTAAGGGACACACCATCCACAATGAAGGGATCGGCAGCGCTACCAGTTCCCGTTACGCCGGCGACAGCGGCACCGGTAGATTCATCAAAGAAGCGCCAGCCACTGCCATCTAAACGAATAAGGGTATTGTTGCCTGTCAGCGCCGAAACATCGCTTACCTGCGCATTAAATTCTGCACCGCTGGTATTGTTTCTACTGCGATAGACCTCGGGATCTGAGACCGAGAATATATCGCCACCCTGCTCACCCTTTAAGTCCATACCAGAGCGATTAATATTATTGAGGGTATCGGCAATCGCCACCGTGAGTCGTCCCAACTCATTACGGGTATCGCTTAATACACCATCTCTGAAACTTAAGGTGCCACCCAGGCTGCCGCCGCTCAGACTGTCACTTATAACCGCGCTATTGCCACCGACTTCCATTGCAATTTCTACCCGGCCGGGCTCGAACACATTGGTCACTGCCCGCATTGCAAGTGCGCGCTCACCCAAAACCAGCGCTTCACCGTTGCCGATAAACACACTGACAGTGCCGTCAGCCTGCTCAACCGAAGAGGTGCCGATTAGCTCATTAAGTGACAATAAGGCCTGATCTCGCTGATCAAGCAAATCATTAGCTTCGGTGCCAAACTGCCCCTGAGCTTTACTAATCATTAGATTGAGTTCAGCAATTTGAGTGCTGAAGTCATTGATATCACTCACTGACGCTCGGACGCGGGTGCTCACCTCGCGTTCTAAGCTGTCCAGCTGAGATGACAAATCTGCAAAGCGATCACCCAAACTCTCCGATTCAGCCAACATCAATTGCCGTGCGGGAATAGACGAGGGGTTATCTGCCACGTCTTGCAGACTATTATAGAACCGAGACAAGGATGCACTGAGACCAAGGTCGGCATCCGCCAAGGTATTATCAACTTGACTAGCTAGTTGGAAATAACTTTCTGCTTGGGAAAATGCAGACTGAGAAGTGCGTAACTGATCGACGGTGAAGGCGTCATACACGCGACTGATCGACGACACTTTAACGCCAGAGCCAATGGTTAAACTACCGGATTGCGATGGCACACGAGTGGCAAAGTCGACTTTCTGGCGGCTATAGCCCTCGGTATCCGCATTGGCAATATTATGACTGGTAGTTGCCAAGGCACGCTGATAAGACACCAGTCCCGACAACGCATTACCTAACATATCACCCATGAACTACCCCTTATTTACTAACCGATTTATCGGCGTTCAAGCTAAAATCTTGAATACTGCGCTCAATACCACCAAGCTGCTGCAGCCGACTGCGCAGCGCGCTACCCTCGGCACTTAAGGCTTGCGGCGATTGATCCGCAGGCCCTTTTAATTGCGTTACTATCGACTCAGCCATGCCAATGCCACCTTGATCAGACAAGGTTACCGACAGCTGGCTGTCGAGCATTTCTTCATACATCGCCACACTACTATCACTAAACAAGCCGCCTTCGGGCACTGCCGCGCGCATACTCTTTAACATCATTTGCAAAAACAAGGCTTCAAACTGTTTGGCAACCGGCTCAATGGCTTCTTCAGGCGAAGCCTCGGCATCACTGCGCAGCGCGGCCAAGCCCGAAAAGTCGTGATAATTAGCTGCTGCCTTAACGTCCATTAGATTTCAACCTTGTATTAATTTAAGGCTTAAATTACCAGTAGTTCAGCGCGCAAGGCACCGGCCTGATCCAAAGCTTCAAGAATGGCCACCAAGTCGCTTGGCGACGCCCCAACATTGTTAATTGCCTTAACAATGTCTTCCAAGGTCACGCCCCCATCGAGTAAAAACATGCGCGAACCCGTTTCTTGAACATCAATATCCGATTGTTGAGCCGCAACGGTTTGACCACCTTGAGCAAACGCGCCCGGCTGCGACACTTCAACATTCTCCGAGATCGATACCGTTAATGAGCCGTGACTCACTGCGGCAGGCATAACCCGAACATTGCCACCAATAACAATGGTGCCAGTACGAGAGTTCACCACCACCCGAGCACTTGCCTGCGCGGGGGTGATCTCTAAGGTCTCTAACATAGAGATAAATGTGACGCTGCGATCAGCATTACTTGGGCCCTGCACTTTAACGGTGGCAGAGTCCATTGCACTTGCCGTACCGGCACCAAACTTGGAATTAATTTCTTCGGCCAAACGTCGAGCGGTGGTGAAGTCTGACTTTTTCAGGTTCAACATAATTTCACCGTTAGCAGACATCACACTCGGGGCCGCGCGTTCGACAATGGCGCCGTTGGGAATACGGCCTGCGCTGGGGATATTTACAGTGACCCTAGAGCCATCGGCACCAGACACACCTAAACCACCCACTAAGAGACTGCCCTGGGCCACAGCGTAAACCTGACCATCTGCACCCATCATTGGCGCCATCAACAAACTACCACCACGCAAACTAGCGGCGTTACCAATTGATGAAACGGTCACGTCAATGGTCTGGCCCGGCTTGGAAAAGGGCGGCAAACTGGCATGTACCGTCACCGCGGCGACATTTTTTAACTGTGGGTTTACATTATCTGGAACCCGAACACCAAAACCGGTCAACATATTGCGAATGCTTTGAATAGTGAACGGCGCCTGGCTGGTTTGATCACCGGTGCCACTTAAACCCACCACTAAGCCGTAGCCTACCAATTGGTTCTCGCGCACCCCGGCTACATTTACCAAGTCCTTTACGCGCTCAGCATTGACTGCTGGAATATGGCAGGAAAGTACGACTGCCACCGCAAACAATGCACTGCGGACACGATCTAGCTTTTTAAATGCCGACATAATGGCGTACCTCAAAAGGGCGATATTACCGACTGGAAAATTCGTCCCAGCCAGCCCATGGAATTAGCATCTGCCAATGCGCCTTTACCGCTATAGGTAATGCGAGCATCTGCGACTTTGTATGAAGGCACTGCGTTGTCGGGGCCGATATCTTCAGGGCGCACAATACCTTTAATTCGAATAAATTCTTCACCTTGATTAATGGTTACCCATTTCTCACCGCGCACCCGCAAACTGCCGTTACGCAGCACTTCCGATACCGTAACCGTAATGCTACCGGTTAAACTATTACTTTGACTGCTAGTACCCTGGCCGGAGAAGTCCTGATCAGAGGACACCCCCGAAGAAACAATCGGCACACCATTATGGGTAACGCCACGACCGAATAATGTCACAGTAGGAACCGAAATATTGCTCTCTTTGCCGGTTGCCGTGCTGGAAGACTTCGAGGCATCGGTTTTTTCTTCAAGGGTTACCGTAATAATATCGCCGACTTGCCGAGCGCGACGATCTAGAAACAAACTCATGCCGTAGCCGGAACGGTATATCGAACCCATATTTTGACTATCGTCGGCCATCGCTGTCGGTGCCGCAGATTCATAATCTGCAGATTGATCTTTCGCAGGCGCCGAGGAACAAGCAGACAATAAAATCACCGCGGCTGCCGCCAACAAGAGGTTTAAGCGCTGAATGTTTCTTGCTGTGATTTTAATCATCTTAATCGCCTGCAATTTGTATTTATAAGTGCCATTAATAAGTGCCTTACATTCGCTCTAGCTAGCTAACGCGCAGCCATTTGCTACTTATAAATTGTTATTAACGTACTGCATCATCTGATCGCTAGTGGCGATGGCCTTGGAGTTCATTTCATAGGCTCGCTGGGTTTCGATCATATTCACCAGCTCTTCCACCACGTTAACGTTGGAGCCTTCTAGGGCGCCTTGTTGAATAGTGCCCAGCCCGGTGAGGCCTGGTGTACCGGTCTGTGGCGCGCCGCTAGAGGCAGATTCCATATACAAATTCTCACCGCGAGCTTGCAAGCCTGAGGCGTTAACAAAATCGGCTAGCTGAAAGCTGCCTAATTGCACTGGCGCTGAACTGCCTGCCAGCATGGCGCTAACCACACCGTCGGACCCTATGGTGACACTTAATGCGCCCTGCGGAACCGTAATACCCGGATCAACAATATTGCCGGTATTGGTGACAATTTGACCTTGATCGTCTAGCTGGAAGGAACCGTCGCGGGTATATGCGGCGGTGCCATCTGGCATTTGGACCTGAAAAAAGCCCCTGCCATTAATCGCCACATCCATGGAGTTGCTGGTTTGCGTCATGGTGCCTTGTTGGAATATTTTCTCCGTCGAGACGACCCTGACACCAGTGCCGATATGCATCCCGCTAGGAGATCGGGTTTGCTGTGAAGTCTGACCACCAACCTGGCGCATGTTTTGATACAACAGATCTTCAAAAGAAGCTCGGTCGCGTTTAAAGCCGGTGGTATTGGCGTTTGCCAAATTGTTGCTGACCACTTGCATCCGAGTTTGCTGGGCATCGAGACCAGTTTTAGCAACCCATAGTGATGAATTCATAATTACTTCCTCTTATTCCAAACGCAGCATACGACTGCCTGTTTCTGCCATTGAGTCAGCTGCACTCATGACCTTGACCTGCATTTCAAATTGCCTGGCCAAGGCGATCATAGTGACCATGGCATCGACGGTATTTACATTCGACGACTCTAAACTACCGGCGATGATTCGAATTTCCGACGACGTTTCTGCAACGCCACCATTTCGCATTCGCATCAAGCCGTCCTCACCTTTTGCAAGATCTGCTGGCGCGGCATCGACTAAGCGAATTCGATCAACCGTGGCAACGGATTCTGGCCCCTGCCCCAGCGGCACGATCGATACCGTGCCGTCATCACCTATCATCAAACTTTCATGTTCGGGAATAGCGACTGGGCCACCGTCCCCCATCACCGGCTGGCCTGCGCCGTTCAACAACATGCCATCTGCGCTAATATGAAAATCTCCACGGCGAGAATAGGCTTCGCTACCATCGTTGGCCTGCACTGCAAACCAGCCCTTATCACCACGAATAGCAATGTCCAAATCACGTCCTGTGGTAGTCACTGCACCGGCAGAGAAGTCACTTGCCTGACCTTCAAGAACCGAATTAAATCGAGTTTCCATACCTGGGCCGGCAACCTGACGGGAAAGTAAATTTTGAAAGTCACCACGAAAGCCCGCCGTGCTCACGTTCGCCAGATTATTGGCGTTAGTAGCCTGCGCTTGCTGGGTGTTTTTAGCACCCATCATGCCTATGTAAAGTAACTTATCCATACACCCTCCCGTTCAGTACGCGCGCGACTATCGGATATTAATAATGGCCTGCGTTACCGCATCAGCGGTCTGGATCATCTGGGTATTCGCTTGGAAGTTGCGCTGCGCTGTAATCATTTCAACCAGCTGGGCGGTCAGATCAACATTGGAGCTTTCCAGTGCGCCTGACTGCAGCAAACCGAAATTCGAAGAACCCGCCTCACCCACACGAGCGCCGCCGGAGGCAAAGGTTTCCGCCCATGAGGTATCACCCTGTTGCTGCAAACCGTTGGGGTTAGAAAAGCTCGCCATAGCCACTCTACCGAGTTGTTTCGACTGACCATTGGTAAACCGAGCAGATATGATGCCGGTGGTATCCACTTCAATACCCGTTAAGCGCCCGGTGGTAAAACCGTCTTGCTGCAAGTTATTCACACCAAATTCTTCACCGTATTGCGTGGTCGCCGTAAAATCAAAGCTCAAGTCAATATCAGCGGCCCCACTACCTGGATCATAGGAAGGGTAGGTAATTAGACCTGAGGCTGGAACTTGCAATTCGCCGGCATTACTAAAGCTCACCGGATTAAAACCGCCGACAGGGTTATTATCGACATACAGCTGTTGATTCCAGGTATTGGGAGCCGCGTCCTTCACAAAATACAAGGTCGCGGTATGTTGAGTACCCAGGGAATCGTATACCGTAAGCGACGTTGCGTGGTTATAGCTTGTTGCCAGTGTTGGATCGAATGGCGTTGCGGTTGGCACTGGGGCATTGGCGGGCAAGTTCACACCGATCTCAGCACGTGAGGTGGCAGCCGGCGCATTTTCCGAGACCTGCAATTCCAAATCACTTAAAGAGCCAGTAGAGAAGCTGCCATCTCCAGAGGGGGGAAACACCTGCAAACGCTCTAAATTATTGTTCACAACAAAGCCATCGCGATCGACACTAAAAGAACCTGCGCGGGTGTAACTTACACCGCTAGACCCTTTCATGGTGAAGAAACCTTCACCCGAAATCGCAAGGTCTAAATTGTTATCGGTGAAGTCGACATTACCCTGGGAAAACTCTTGGGTAATCGTATTTAAACGTACACCAGCGCCCGGCGTGGTCTTGGTGACATCGTTATTGGATGTGGCGTATACATCTGCGAATGCCACCCGCGACCCTTTAAAACCAGACGTATTCACGTTGGCGATATTGTGTGCGGTTACATCGAGATGAGATGATGCGGCGTTTAATCCACTCAGTGCAATACGAAAGCTCATAGGGCCTACTCCTGGTCTAAAAACATCTAATTTGTACTAAACAGCGTCATTACTGCTTAGCTGATTTCAAGAATCTGTGACATGCTGACAGTGCCTACGCCCTGGACTTGTACCTGGGGAGTGCCACCGCCAGCCGGCACACTCACGCTCATGACTTCGCTGCGAACTTCAGTCGCTGCGGCTTCCAAGGTATTGCCATTCAAATAGTTGGCGCGAATCTGATAAGTACCGGGTGGCATGCGCTCACCATTGAGACCAACACCATTCCATTCAAACGGAACGGTTCCAGCGCGCTGCGGACCCAGAGGTACTTTGCCGATAACCTCGCCACTGGGCGCAACAATTTCTATATCTAAGGCCGTGGTACTGGTGGCCAAATTTACCTGCCCCTGCACACTGCCACCTGAGGGCAGCGCTGCAAATTCGGTCTCTAGCAACACGTCCTTGCCAATTAATGAAGAGGCATCTAGCAATTGAGCCGAATACAATGACTTGGTTAATCCAGCCAAGTTTTCGTTCATTTCACTAATACCACTCACCGAGGTCAGCTGCGCCATTTGGCTAATGAATTCGGTATTATCTGCCGGATTAAGCGGGTCCTGGCTCTTAAGTTGCTGAAGCATAAGTTTCATAAAGTCATTCTGATCTAGCGAAGACGCATCTTTCTTGGTCTTACTCGCTGAGGTCTGCAATTGCAGCTCTTCTAAAGTGCGAAGTTCCATAATCTATATTCCTACTGTTGGCCTAACTGCAAGGCTCGCAGCATCAAGGTTTTAGTGGTTGAGAAAACTTCTGCATTATTTTGATAAGCCCGTGATGCAGACATCATATTCGCCATTTCTTCCATCGTATTGACGTTCGAGCTATAGATATAACCCTCGGCATCGGCTTGTGGGTGTCCAGGCTCATAACGTTTAGTTACTGGCGCGTCACTTTCAACAACACCGGTGACCGCAACACCAATAACTTCACGCTGCTGATCCATCATGGTTGCAAATACCGGTTGGCGAGAACGATATGCGCCCTCTTCTGTGCCGCTCACGGTATCAGCGTTCGCCATATTACTGGCGACGGTGTTAAGCCTAAGCATTTGCGCATTCATTGCTGATGCGGCGATACTCAATGGATTAGCCATAACTTAGCGACCCCCTTGCAAAATAGATTTTAATCCGCTGAAACGGCTGCCTAAGAACGACAATGTAGCTTGGTAGCGAAGGGCGTTGTCGGCAAATTCAGCCTGTTCAATATTCATATCGACGGTATTGCCATCTTCCGATGGCTGGCTGGGCACTCGGTACTTAAGATCCATCGGCAAACTTTCCGCACTGACACCTGAAGCTGCTTGTATGTGTCCACTATTGGTAGTGCGCATCGCTAGTTGCGAGTGACCTCCAGCTGCCGCAGACTGTGACAAGACTGCTTTAAAGTCGATGTCTTGTGCTTTGTAGCCAGGGGTATCAGCATTCGCTATATTGGTAGCAAGCACTTCATTGCGCCGCTGGCGCACTTGCAATGCCTGATCGTGTATCCCTAATGCTTTATCAAAGTTAATAGCCATTTTTAATACCATTCTTTCTAAAGTTTCTATGGCCACTGCCGATGTATTCAATAGCCTTGACGCATACCGGCTTTATTCGCCGCGCACTAACGACCAAGGCAAGGCTCGTGCCACAAAAAATAACCTATAAATATCAATGTGTTGCAAACCATAAAATTATCATTTGCCAAAAAAACGGCGCCAATCTTCCAATACCGGCAAAATTCCGGCAGGCTTCATCCTCCGTATAAACCCCTACCTTTTCTGGCTAACTGAATTGTCACTTTGGCATAGCCATTGCAGCCATTTAGCAAATGACAAAACTTTGACAGTTTGAATGGCTATGAAAAAACAAGGACATTACTGCGCACTACTGCTAAACGGCATGCTACTCACTGCGGTGAGCCAGCCGCTTATTGCCAGCGCGACAGAAAGTCACAAGCGTATCGCCGACACCGCTCGCGCCTATATTGCAGAACGTCACCCTTGGCAACAGATGACGACCAAGATTACCGTGCAATCTTTAGACCCTCGTACCAAGCTCAGGCAATGCCCAGTAAAACTTGAGGCATTTTTATCTGCGGGAGCAAAAGTAAAACGTCGGACCACCGTGGGTATTCGTTGCAACAGCAATAAACCCTGGAAAATATACTTGCCAGTAACGGTCGAGGCTTTTGCAAAAGTGATGGTGGCTCGCCATCCCATCGCCCCTAATACTGAGATTAGCGAGCGCGATATTAGCTGGAGTCAACGTGATATCTCTGCACTGGGATATGGGTATTTACGATCCTTGGGTGATCGCGGTGGCTATCGCAGCCGGCGCAGTATTGCGCAGGGCGCAGTACTCACTCCTAATATGGTTGAGGCCAGTAGTATTGTTAGTAAAGGACAGCGTGTGCAGTTAAATTCCAAGGCCGGAGCAGTCAATGTGAGCATGATGGGTATTGCCATGGAGAGTGGCGCCCTGGGGGCACGAATATTGGTAAAAAACCTCAACTCTGGCAAGCGCCTAGAGGGTGTGGTGGAATCAGAAAATGTTGTACGACTTAATTAAAGTTTTTTGCCTAGCTGCCGATACAATAGGCGTAGGCATATTAAACGAGAGGATTTTGACATGATCGACCGATTAGATGGCTCTTCACTGGGCCAGCTCCGCAAGTTAGAGAGCGGCAGCGCTGGCGGTAGTAAATCTGAAGGTGTCGGCGCGAGCACCGCTACGGCAGCTAATAACAAGGCATCATCTACTGCGGAGACGCCACTTATGGAGCGCACCCGCACGCAAGTGAATAATAGTGATGGTATTGACCGTCAAAAAGTAGATGCCATTAAGACTGCTATTCGCAATGGCGAGTTTAATATCGATGCCAGCAAAGTAGCGGAAGCCATGGTAAATATGGAAGCACTGACAGGCGCCTGATAAAAATGACTGAACTTAGTGATGTAATTCAACACATTCACAGCCATGCCTGTGAACTTGAGTCCGTACTGCTTAGCGAAGCAAGCAATCTGAAACGCGCGGACTCCGCTGAAAACATTGAAGCCATCGCCATCCAGAAAATGGACCTAGTGCAAGCCCTCGATCAACTTGCCCTGCGTCGCCGGCAACTAATAGACGACTCCAGCGATGGCGATCAATATGACAGAGATCCTGTTTGGCAAGACGCTCTTGCCATTCTTTCACGCTGTCAAATGTTAAACAATCAAGCCGGCGCAGATATCACTGTGCAATCTCGATACAAACAACGCGCTCTTGAAATACTTGGCACTCCACACGCACAGACCCAGCTCTATAGTGCCAGCGGAGCGGCGCAATTTGCAGGCCCAAAGCAGGCGCTGGGAAAAGCCTAGCCAATGACTAAATTCAGCCTCTTGCTAGCTATGATCATTCGGCGCTGCTAAATCTAATTCCATATAGAGATGATTATCTAGCACCGAGTTATAAGTCTTGTTTCTATTTACTACCTCAAACCCCAACTGCTGGTACAAACGCAATGCCTTGGTGTTCTTCTCAGCAACATC
>TARA_R110001592_G_scaffold361413_1_pt1 | contig 30260 bp, 37 predicted proteins | sample TARA_R110001592 | Tara Oceans TARA_R110001592 (sample SAMEA4398387) | marine metagenome | biome: Polar Biome; feature: [SRF] surface water layer (ENVO:00010504); material: water (ENVO:00002006), including particulate matter (ENVO:01000060) such as... | depth 5 m | reverse complement strand
CTGGGAGTACAGCGGCTGCAGTTGATTGATTTCGATAACGTTGAGCCGACCAACATCACGACTCAGGGGTATCTGGCAGCGGATCTGGAACAACCCAAGGTGGAAGCCACTGCTTGTGCCGTGCAGGCCATTGATGACAGCCTGGAAGTGGAACAGGTAATCGATCGCTTCCGCCCCGGGCTGGTAACAGGGGAAGTGATATTCGTCTGTGTGGATTCCATCAGCAGTCGGACTGCCATTTGGCGGACACTACGACATCAGTGCGCGTTCTGGTGCGACGGGCGGATGCGGGGAGAAGTGCTGCGAATCCTGACGGCCGTTGATTCGAAGTCGCGGGACCACTATGACACAACTCTGTTCGCCCAGGCGGAAGCACAAACCGGTGCCTGCACTTCCCGCAGTACGATTTACACAGCCAGCATCGCTGCCGGATTGATGCTGCATCAGTTCACGCGTTGGATGCGCAGTATTTGCACAGAGCGTGATTTGACCTTCAATTTGCTGGCCAGTGAACTCTGTCTCTAAATCCAGAAGTAATAATATGTTCGGAACAACTAATTCTAATTCAATTTCAACTCCATGCTGAGGAACGCTTTTATGCCCAAAACAAAATCAGATGATCAAGCAACTGAAAACGCTGATAAATCCAGCACCGAACCCCAAAAGATTGCTCGAGCCCAGATCGAGTGGTTAAGGATTTTAGCCCGGTCGGTCGTTCAACTATTTTCGAAGTAGAAATAAAGGTTTCGGAAATTCCTGTTGCAATTCAGTTGAGATCATCTATATTGGATCTGGGAACGGAGCAGTAGTATGCTCCGTTTTTTTTTTGATACCTCGCCATGTATTTATGGAGAAAACCATGGTTAATCAAACAACAGCACCGAATGTCTGCGATAGTTCACCCCGCAAAACTGAATTTTGTAGAAAACTAAGTGACCTTAATTCTTCTTTAATTGGTGCCGCACTACTAGAGGATGTTTGGAAACGATTGCTTACCGACGAGGAACGTGTGCAATGGGACTCACCGAAATCTGCTCATGCGAACTGTGGTAATGCAGTAAATTTATACTCCAAAGCGAAAGGTATCAGTTTTTATGCCAGTATCATTGAATTATGGCGGAATTATAATTTACCTGATATCGATTACAACTGGCTCTGTCGTGAACTATTTCACTTCACGGGAGAAAGGGTTGGGCCTCTTGCAGTAGAAACAGATTCCTCAAACTTTACAGCTGTCTCAGATAAACCAGTGTGGGACTCGGATCGAAATGAGCTCTGGTTTCAGGGAAAGATAGCTCGAACAGTGAGAGGGGAAGCTGTCTCATTTAATATTCAGTTAATATTGGATTCTTTTCAGAAAAACGGATGGCCAGCTCGGATTGCAGATCCGTTACCCAATGGACCAGATCCGGAACGATTGCGAGCAACGATTGCATCGCTCAATGGTCGAAAAAATACAAATAGCCGAATTAAGTATATAAAATTTATAGCTGACGGGTCGGGAAAAGGAATTTCATGGAAACCCTTCAATGCTTCGACAGACACCGAAAGTGAAGCCTCAAACTAACCTTGGAACTCCTCATCTACAGCGCATCTACAGCGCACTGCATATGGTCACCTGAGTCTCTATCCGCCATCCTACGGATCAGAAAATAAACCTTGTTGGTTGTTCTGATCTGGAGTGAATGGTGTCTAAAAAGTCTGCATTGAATCTGACCAGCAGGGAAATCTCAGCCCCTTTCCAGGAGGGGATCTACGCTGAGAAATTCCCTCCCATACTGACGATCAACCAGGCGGCAGAACTTCTTCAGATCCCCGTTGGCACGATTCGTGACTGGCGTTCGCGCGGTCTCCTTGATGACTGCAGCGCGAAAGCAGGGAAGCATATCCGCTTTCATCGAGACCGTTTATTCAAGCTGATTTTTAATGACGGTCTGCGCGCAGACTAATTTATCCCCATTGATTCTCAAGGTGTAATAAATGATAAGAAAAAAAGATCCCGATAAGAAGTCACAGAAAGAACGTGTAGGTGAGCGTGTTACAATCCACCTGCGTGGTAGGATGTGGTGGTGTTATTACCAGTTGGATGGTCGGCAGCGACGGGAGTCGCTTAAGACGTCGAACAAAAAAGAGGCCCGGCGCGCAGCTCTGCTGATTGATGCCGATCTGATCCGCGGTGTACACGAGGCTCAACCAGAGCCCGCATCGATCAGTGAGGTCGTTGCGATGGTGTTATCTTATATGGAGCAGGAGAACAGGGCACCGAAAACTCTGGCAGCTTACCGGCATGTTTATCGCGATTTTCAGGAATTTGCACGTGCCAGAAATAAATCAAAAGTCCATCAGATTAACCTGCGGCTGATAGATGAATATCGCGAAGCTCGCAGAGCCGCGGGTAAAGCGCCCAAAACCATCTGGAAGGAAACGGCCATCATCCGGAGACTGGTTCGCTTTGCGTTGTCGCGTAAATTGATCCTAAGAGATCCACTAGAGGGATTGCAGAATCCACAGCCCCGTCCCACGGAACAGCCCTGCTGGTCACCTGAAGAACTGGAGCAGATCATCGATGCCGCGGGAGGGACTTTGAAACTGATCTTTATCCTGCTGGCTGATACCGGCATGCGGCTGGGTGAACTGCAGTGGCTGGTATGGGAAGATTTTATTTTCGATCAGAAGTACATCCACATCCGCCCCAAGGAAGACTGGTCTCCCAAAACCGGAGAGTCCCGGAGGGTTCCGATGACAGAGCGAGTTTATGAGGAATTCCGTCGACTGCCCCGGACACATCGCTGGGTCTTTACCCGGGGAGTTTCTCTCCGCTATCCGGATGGGGGGCGACAGATCAGTCCTACGCGAACTTTGCGTGCATTGAAACGCCTGCTCAAACGGATTGGGATGTCACAGGACGGGAAGGTGCACACCTTCCGGCATAGTTTTATTTCCAAGGCACTGGCCAAAGGGATTCCCGCAACTACGGTTCGGAGTTGGGTCGGACATGTTTCCGATGAAATGCTTCGGCGGTACACGCACGTTCTGGAGCAGGACTCTCGTGCCGGCATCGAGCGGTTTGCTGCTAAGGAGACAGACAGTAGTAATGACCAGGCAGACGAAGCATCAGAGCAGGAGAAAGACGGTGGCTCAGTCGAGGAAGGCTGAGGCCAAAACAAATGCCTGCCGGCTGTAACACAGCGGACAGGCATCTATCACAATTTTAACACAATTCTAAAAAGGAGCAGAATTATGAAGTTTCAAGTTCTTACCAACACAGTAGTTAAGAACACTGCAGGTAAATTAAGCGGAGAGAGGGGGAATCTCTGAACGCTGATTCGTTGCCGGGCTTCCTATGTGTTTGAGACTGTAATAATAGACTTATTCTGACAATCGTCAAGAACTATTATCAGTCGTTGATTCATTTAAAGCAAAAACGAATGCCACAAAACTGCCACAAATATTTTGCGATACTCGGTAGTATAGTAGAATGAGTCCCCTCAGCGATGATCCCAGTGTTTCATTGCCGAAAGTACTGGGCTTTTCACAATTGCGAGAACTCGCGCAAAAATGTCTGGAATGTCGTGACAAACAGCAGCGGGAAAATGCTAGTGGCATAGTGATTATGAGTTGATAGAATAGGCATTTTGGTTGTTACAGGATTTACCAGAGTTTTGAATCATACGAGATTGAGTACACAGGGGATTTCAGTTTTTTCCAGAACCCATTGGACCGCGTGACGGGTCAATGCAGTTGCGTTTTCCAGATTCAGTTTGTGTTTAATATTTTCCCGATATGTTTCCACAGTCTTCGGACTCAGTTTCAGTTTTTGGGCGATTTGACGTGTGGTTTCCCCTTTGCCAATTTGTTCAAAGACCTCCAGTTCACGGTCAGAGAGGCTATCGATCGGCGATTGGTCTGGGTAATTGTCTGAACCGATATAACGACAGATCATATGTTCTGCGATGGTGGAACTGAGATATACTTTCCCTTCCAGAACACGGTAAATGGCTTTAATTAGTTGTTCTGAAGTCGCTTGTTTATTGACATATCCCAGAGCGCCTGCACGAATCGATCGTTCGGCAAACAGATTTTCGTCATGCCTTGAAACCGCCAGCATTTTGATCTGTTTAAATTGCGATTGAATATACTGGATCAGTTCCAGACCACTGCCATCTTTCAATGAGATGTCAATAATGATCAGATCAGGTGAAGCATTTATGATTTGCTTGATGGCATTGACCTTACTGTCTGCTTCAGCGCAAACTTGCAAATCCTGCTGTCTTTCAATCAGTCGTGAATATCCTTCTCTGGCGATGGGATGACCATCCACAATCATGACTTGCATTTTATACTGATTTGATTGGTAGACCATTATCATTGCCCTTTCAACAATTTTATTCACAGAACGATCGAATACCTGTTATGAAGAGGAGTCCGACTTCTGACTATTCGTAGCTTCATTTGTGTTACTCTTGTACTTAAATTATAAAATCAGACCCTTTGTCTTATATAGCAGACAAAGGCGTCAAGGACTTCATCAACAACGGAATCAGCAGGAAATACGATCCCATAACCACTGCTGGCTAATGCCCGCTAAATCTGAACCAAGCTGTTCCTCATTGACTCCTTTTTCAACGATGTCCTTGTCGTAACGACGAATGAACTCATCGATTGGAACCCTCCAGTTGGTACATAAAACTACCTATCGTGCGATAGGGGGTATCATCACGCAAGGATTAACCATCCTTAGCGACTCTGTCGCCAGAAAGGTACCAAATATCCTAGCTCATCTTTCATCGGTGAACTCAATAATTAAATTACAGGTGTGTGCTTAAAACCTCAAGCTTTAAATTATTAATTATGATACTCGGATTTACATGAGTCCGAAACTCCTGTGTAATCAGAGTTTGAATGCATCCTCAGCTTCAATAATCGTGTGGGCGATCTCGATCATCTTCTGGTTTTTTGGGCTCGAAAGGAATTGAAGTCGGCGAAACGCATCTTGCTCACTCAACTCAACGCGACTCATTAAGATTCCTTTGGCTCGTTCGATGATTTTACGGTCTTCAAGAGTCTGCTGAAGGTCGACAGCCTACTGCTGCAATACTTGAAATTCCTTAAATCGATGCATAGCCAAAGTAATCGAGGTCTTCAAACTTTGGTCGCTGAGGGGCTCTACCAGGAACGCCAAAACATTCTCTTTTAGTGCGCGTTCCACGAGTTCTGAGTCATGATAGGCAGTCAGAATGATAATCGCGGTAGGGGACTCACATTGTGAATCTGCACTGCTACCTCTGGGTCACGGAACAGACTAAAGCATTCGTAAACCACCTTCGCTATCGGTTTCCTCCCAGGCACCAGGATGACTCGGTCAGCCGTCAATCCATTCGATCCAGTATTGTCGGCTTCACCTGAAATCGATTGAAACAGATGCATTAAATACTAAGCGTCCAGAGACTCTGAAGAAAAAATGGATGGGGTCATATGCAATTACCTTTTAAAATTTGAATGCTCAAATATTTGTATTCACACTTACAACTTTCGCTGATACTCTTCTTTATGTCGAGTTCAAATTCAATGCTATTATGATGATGCTGTAAATCGATAGTCTATACTGAGCGACCAATAGATGAGTGATCATAATTTATTTTTCCTCAATCACCTACATGATTGCAATCATTCCAAAGCCGAATGACCGGATCATGCTGGCCGTGGTGATAGCCGAGGATGCTCAACGCGGTCGTGTTGAGAAAATAATGTCGGCCGCTCGCAGCATCCTGGTCCAGCCAGCGCGCAGCGAGGATAAGCAGAAAATGACCGTGGGAAAATAGCAAGACGTTACCATCAATGGCGCGAAGCCGATCAATGACTCGATCTGCCCTGGCGACCACGTCTTCGACCGACTCGCCGCCCGGACAGCCATCGCGAAAAAGCTCCCTGCCCGGCCGTTGCAGATCAATCTTCTCTGACGTCTTGCCTTCGTAATCGCCGTAGTTCCATTCGACGAGGTCATCATCCACGCTGGTGACTGTCCCGAAGCCGGACAGCTCACATGTTCTGGATGCGCGTTGTAGCGGACTTGAGAATACGCGGGCAAAGGTTTCTGTTTTGAGTCGTTCACCGAGTCGACGGGCATTTCGCTCGCCGCGTTCCGTCAGCGGCAGATCGGTCAAACCGGTATGCTGACCTGAAATGCTCCAGGCTGTCTCACCGTGTCGAGCGAGATAAATCAGAGGCAGTATTTGAATTTCGTCGTTCATTGCCGAATCACCGTTCCCTTCACTTCTTCAAAAACCGAATACAGAAAAGCAATCGAATAGAGTTTGACCGTGGCGGCAGGCACTACTTGAAACCAGGGCGGCTGGTTCATGCCCACTCTGGTCCGATCCTGGATTATGCTCTCAATTCTCAATATTGTGTTGCTCGTTCAACTCGTTATTCACAGTCTGTTGTCCGTGGAATATGTGAAGAATACGGAAGTCAGGAATGCTGTCATCCTGATCGTAAACAGACGGTGAGACAAGAGTCGCCGAAAAGCGTCTTCAAACTTTTCTCCTCGCTTTCATTCCATTGCAGTGTACCTTTACCTTGAAACTCCATCAGTGAAAAAATTTCTGATGAAACGGCTTTCTTAATCCGGCAATGTGTGCGCGAGTTCTGCTCTTTGTTATCTACTTGTGCTGCAGGACCAGCGTCAGTAAGAGTGAAGAATCTTTCACGGCCCGCACGGAATGCGGTACTCCCGGAAGCAGAAACAGCAGCTGACCTGCTTCCAGTTTCTGTTCCTGCCCCATTGCAGAAAAATGTACCTCGCCTTCGATGCATTGCACTGTGATCTGACCTGGTGTTCTGTGTGTAGGGATTATTTTCCCGGCGGGAAGAATCAGACGGATCAGTTCCAGGTCTTCCGTCTTGGAAATGGTATATGTCTTCTGGTTGGCCAGAGCATCACCCAGCGGTTGAACATCTACAAGCTCTCCAGGTTGACTGTGAGGAATCGCCATTATTTTGTACTCTTGAATGAATGACCTGTTTTCAGGCCTGCTATAAAAATGACCAAGGCAACCGCGCCCAGGAAAAAAATGGTATCGCCGGGGACGCGCATCCAGCGAAGAACCTGCATCAGATCACTTTGCATGAACTCACTGCTGCGGGCAAACCAGTAACCATGTTCCACTGAAGCTTTGGTCTGCAGCAGGCCGACGGGCAATAGACTTAACAGACACATTGTCATCAGGCCGATATTTAACGACCAGAATGCAAACCGCAATGTACCCTCTTTCCATTCCTTTCCGGGAATCAGTACCCGCAGGCAGAGCAGCATAAGTCCGATGCCCAGCATCCCGTATACACCAAAGAGGGCGGCGTGTCCATGCAGTGGCGTCGTGTTGAGCCCCTGCATGTAATATAAGGCGATGGGAGGATTGATCATAAATCCGAACAAACCCGCGCCAATCATATTCCAGAAAGCAACCGCTATGAAAAAGTAGACAGGCCATTTATATTTCTGCACCCACGGTGAGGATCTCGAACGCCTTAAATCTTCGGTTGCATCGAATCCCACCAGAACCAGAGGCACGACTTCCAATGCACTGAAGACCGATCCCCAGACCAGAGCCACAGTGGGGGTTCCTGCAAAATAGAGATGATGACAGGTGCCGATGATCCCGCCTGACAGGAAAATGGTTGCAGACAAGAGTGCTGCCCCTGCGGCGACCTGGGGACGAATCAGATTCAGTCTCATAAAAGTGAAGGCGATGACGGTTGTGGCAAAGACTTCAAAGAAGCCTTCCACCCATAAATGCACTACCCACCAGCGCCAATATTCAACCATTGATAAGTGGGAGTGATGCCCCCAGGTCAGACCCGCACCGTAGAACAACGCAATGGCACCTGCTGCCACTGTTAATAACGCGACAAGATGTTTCTGTTCACCGGACTGCTTGAGCGCCGGGAGTAGAGCACGAATCATCAGCCCCAGCCAGAGTAGAAGTCCGACCATTAATCCGATCTGCCAGACGCGTCCCAGGTCGACATATTCGTAACCCTGATGGCCAAAATAAAATGAAACCGTGTCAGTCATTTTGTTATGGATACTGAGCCATTCGCCAGCCAGAGAACCAAATACGACGATTAATAAGGCACCAAACAGAATATTGATGCCCAGTGTCTGCCCCTTTGGTTCATGGTTACTGACCAATGGTCCAATAAACAGCCCGGCTGCCAGCCAGGCGGTGGCAATCCAGAACAGACCAATTTGAATGTGCCACGTGCGGGTCACGCTGTAGGGTAGCCAGTCGGATAGTGGGAAACCATAAAATCCATCTCCTTCCACCCCGTAGTGGGCAGTGATCACTCCCAATAGCATCTGCAGGAGAATTAAAGCAGAAACAATCCAGAAAAATTTAATCGTCGCCCGTTGCGAGGGGGTTGCTTCCCAGAGAGCCAGTGGATCAGATTCGGGAATATTTAATTCGGGATCTGTTTCCCCCCGCTTTGATGCGTACCACGAGGCCAGTGCGGAAATACCTGCCAGCAACATGATGATACTCACGCCAGTCCAGACAATGGTATCTCCTGTGGGGCGATTACCGACCAGTGGTTCATGAGGCCAGTTATTCGTGAAACTGATCTGTTCGTCCGGGCGATTCGTAGCAGCTGCCCAGGAGGTCCAGAAGAAAAAGGCAGATAATTTATGCAGCCGATCCGAGTCAGTCACGGCGCCTGCCGGGATCGCATAATCAGGCTGTCCTGTCGAAAAGACATCTGTGTAATGCTTGAGATTGGATTCAAAAGCGCGGGCACGTACTGGAGCGACCGTGACGGTACCGCTGGCAGGATCGAACGTATTGGTGCGCATTAATTGTGTTAAACGTGCCGTCAACTGGGCCTGTTGTTCGAAGGACAGGTTCCCAAATTCGCTTTCATATTCAGCCTGGGACCATTCATTGAGAATGAATACCACTTCGCGATGCAGCCAGTCAGCCGTCCAGTCGGGAGCGACATAGCTGCCGTGCCCCCAGACTGAACCGACTTCCATCCCCCCCAGAGATTGCCACACATTCTGGCCGGCTGAGATTTGGTTGGGCTCGATCAGTAACTGGCCGTCGGTTGTTACAACTCGTTCAGGAATCGGAGGCATCTCCTGGTAGATGCGAGTTCCGATCCATCCAAGAACCAGAAACGAAAAAACCATAACGCAGGCAAAAGCAAACCAGAGTTTGTTCACGGCTGTCGGCTCTCTTCAAAATGAGGGGGGCTTACTACACAATTTGATCCTGAGTTAATCGATGGGAACGGTGTAGGTCATGGCGCCGATGGGAACGCCTTTTTTGACATCCGCATAATGGGGATGGCACATGACGCACTTCTGCATAACAACGGGAACGGGAGTCATCGCACGCAGATATGGTTTGCCTTTTTTGTAAATGATCTTCTCGACATAGGCTTTACCAGATTTCAACTGCTTTCCGCCTTCTTTCTCGAATTCATCTTCCGCGACGTTCGCTTCTTCAAAAGGTTCGCCTGTCAGATCGATCAGACGCACTTTGTGGTAACCTTTTTGATCCATGGATTTGAAGAGCGCTACGAATGCACTGCCTGCCGGAAAATCATTGTCATCATTAACATATTTGTCGGTAATCAACACGATGGACGTTTTATAGATTTCATCGAGCATGTTGACCATTTTTCGGGTTCGTTTGAGGGCGGCTTCACTGGGAGCTTTCTCACTTTGTTTGTCAGGAGGGTCAGCCGCTGCAAAACCACTTCCCACGAATATAAAGAGTAAAACTATTGTGCCAAGCGCTGTCACAATTCGTAACATGATTCTTCCTTTCAGTGAATTAAGCGTATAAACCGAGATTTCCCATATGGATCAGCCTGAAACCACTCCAGGCATGCATTTTCTTTGATTGTAACCACTGCGGTCTCCCGTGTCTAAAACGAAGTGAGTTTTCGCCACTTTTGTTGTCCCTCTGTTGTTGAGATCAGGGAATCGCTGCCGAGCGAATCATTTTTCAGTAGTCAACACGGTTTCTGCGCAGACTTTCTCTGTGAGGAACCCCGTTTTCCGCTATTTGATCAACTTCCGCTTCACATCATGCGTGACTGGCGTTGGAATTGACAGTCATGCAATCCGATCAAGAATTGCGGCGAACAATCTCCGTGGCACAGCCACTTCGGCCAGTTGAAAGAATACGTACTTGGCATGCCGGGTTACCTTGGTCCCAACCTTGACCAGCTTCTCCCGCAGCGTCGTCAGCGACCAGTTCTGTATAGTCTTGGGCAAGGCCAGCCGCCGCAGGAAGTTGCCGAGGTTATAAGCTAAGGCGAACAGTTGCAGCCGCGACTGATTGTCTTTGAATGTACGGCAGGAGAGCTTCGTCCATCTGACGGCGTTCTTGCCTTCCTTAATCCACTGCCCGGCCGTACCGCGACCGTTGTAGAACATCACGACATTCTTCGAGTGTCGGCTCAAGTTGGTCACGATGAATCCAACACGCGGGAACAGTTCGCCTGCGTGCCACTCAACTTTGGCCACCACGCGACGCGATCGCTGCCATGATTTCGCTTGATATTGGAAGCGATGGAAGAAGACTTGGGGCTTGGGGGAAGGTCGTCCGACTGGACGGGTGAGTAAATGTTCGATTTCCCGCTCCAGTACAGCATTGGACTTGATGCGAATGGTGTAGCGATAGCCTTCTTTCTCCAGCACACGATATAGCGCTGGAATGGCGAACGCCGCGTCGCCGCGAAAAAACTTCGGAATGCTCAAGTGGCGATACCGTTCGATCACTGGCAGCAGCACCTTCCGCCAGTATTTCGCGCTGGCCTTGTTTCCACGCCGCAGCATCGCGTACTCCAGATCACCATGCTGGTTGAACAGAAACAGCGGATGGTAACAGAAGCATGCAAAGTGACCGTTGTTAGCCGTGCCCTGTTGCCGACCGTAAGTCTCACTGACGGAGCTGTTCAGATCCAGGATGACTTCTTTGAGCGGTCGCCGCCGGTGGACGTTGTTGATCCAGCGTCCGAAGAGCTTCATCAGTACCGTGAGATTGCGATTCGTGCTGAGTATCTGCGTCTCGAAGCGGCCCACCTCGCTGCTCGAAGCCGCTTGCTTCTCTGGCAATGTCGCCCTTCCACCAACCACGTGACGTAGTGCCGGGGCCACACACAACCGCTCGGCGTCGTTGACATCTTCGTAGCCTGCCAGTCGGCTGTAGATCGACTGACGTAACAGCGGCACAAGTTGGTGCTGCTTGTTGCGGCCCTGGCGTGAATCGCTCAGCACTTCTCCGCCCATTTCCGTCAGACCGAGCGCTTCATCCAGTTCACTGTACGCCAGCAGTCCCGCATCGGTGGTGACCTGACTGCCGCAGAACTTCAGCTTCAAGCGGCTGTCAAAACCAACCCGCAAATCCTCGTTTTGGCTGTTACCCATCCGGTTCCCTTGTCAGCATGGCATGAATTGGCAGAATCCCCCTGCTTTGTAGAAGTATGGCGCAAATTACGTGCCAAAGTGTGGAAGGTCATCTGGGAAATGCAGGATCAGAGTTCTTTCCCAGCAAGTGTGCGGCAGTGGGATCGAATACTCGATACGCCAGCAGTTTTACGCGGTCGGTCACCACAAACCACGCTAGAGCGTAGCCCCAGACAAACAGCGCCCATCATTCTCAGAGTATGGCTCATCAATTTCTCCCGTGGTTCTTCGGGGAAGATTTCTCGAACTCCTTCTGGAGGAAAAAGTTCAAGGCCGTCCGGAGGACGATGACAGCGGCCAGTTGGCCAATCTCATTCCAGGTGGGGGCGACGGCAGTGCGGAGAATGTCTGCCGCGACCTGGAACTCCAGCGCGAGAACCAGCCACCGACCCAGCCGCAGCCTAACCTCCTCGGTCGCAGCCTCTGAAGCGCCGCGCCGGAAGAACACGACGAGGGACCGAAACGCGGCTTGCGCGGCGGCCAGCCCGATCAGGATTGCGGCACAAAACTGGATGGCATCGGCCAGGTAGAGCATCGTGTGCTGCACGTACTCTATCAACAAGGACGAAACGAAGGGGCCGCCCGTACTATGTATGCTGTTACCGCTCAAAACACTCTCCTACTGTGTATGCTGTTACCGCCCAAAACACTCTCCTGGGTCATGACGTACTCTCAATTTGTGAGCCTCGTCGATCGCCGCCTTGATCGTCCACCGTCCCTCCTCGATGGCGGGGAGGCCATCCTGAGTGCCCGGAATCTTGATGAAGAGATTGGGGCGTGCCGCACGGGCGTGAAGTTCCTTGGCTGCGGCGAGGGTGCCGACCGTGTCATGGGCCAGCAGGGGGAGACCTCCAACGACACCCAACCGTCCACGCCGTTGGTCAGGCCGTGAATCGGCGCGAAGAGATCGGCGGCCTGCGTGAGATCGTCGATCGCCAGCTCGAAGAACAGTGTTTCGCCCGATTTGCCTTCCTCCGATTTTCGCCGGATGGCGTCGTCGTAGTCGTGGCTGTTGCTGATGGCGTGTTCGAAAATCGTGGGATTCGAGGTGAGCCCCGTGACCGAGAACTCCTGGATGTAGCGACGGAGCTTGCCGCTGCCCAGCAGATCTCGGGTGATGTTATCGAGCCACAGGCTCTGGCCCAGGTCGTGAAGTGTTTGGGTCGCTGTCATAATATTTCTCCAGAAAAAGGCTGCCTGTACCGGCTGACTGGACGTCGGCGAGCAGGCGGGGAATGTCGTTCCATTGTTTCGTGGCTTACCAGGCTTGCCGCCGCCCGATCCACTAACCAGCGCAGCTCACCGCCCGTTGAGCAGATAAGTTGCGCGGGCAAACGAGAGGGATCCCGGAGACCTTCGAGCACGTCTCGCAAGACTGCCGCCTTGGCAGCGACGGCGACGAGAAACGACACGACCGCAGCGCAGTTCAGGACAAACGCGGTCAGAGTCACCCGACTTACGTCTTCGTCCCGCCCAGGCACCTCGACATCGGCGACCCAGCATTGCTGCTCCTCCAGCACGGGCGTACTGGGGACCGGCCGCAGCAAGTCATGCGTTAGCTTGCAGACATTCTCCACGGTGAAGCAATAGTGGTGCATCACGACCGGCCCGGGAGCTGATGCCCCGAAGATGTCCATCCCGATCACGGCGATCTGGGGACCGACGTAGGATCTCCAGCCGAGGGACGAACTGGCCTCGATGGCCAACAGAGGCACACCCGGGGGCAAGACTTTGTCCCGAAACAGGTCCGACTGCATCGCGAAGATGTTGGTGCTCGGCAAACTTACTACCCTGGCTTGGACGCCCTCAGTTGCCAACCGATCACGCGACTCCATCGCCAGATGCACTTCGGAGCCGGTCGCGATCAGAATGATGTCGGGCCGAGCACCCGGCGGAGAGTCCACGAGGACATAGCCGCCCATTGGCACTCCTGCGGGGATGTCCACGGCTAGGAATCGCACCGTGTTTACGCAGAGTTGGTCCAGTTCAGGCGGAGTCATGGTGGCTGAGTGTGTCATGTTGGCGATGAACCTCCTCTGATTGTGATCGGGACCCTGGGACGACTCTCTGTTTGCGATTGAACTACGGTCTGAAGTGAGCCCTTGGCTCGGGACGGTTCGGCGAGTGCTTCTTGCGGCAGAGAATCCGATACATCAAGGCGTGCTACGTCATATTTCCAGCCTTCCGCAGCCTTCAGTGTTTTGGAGACCATTTTTTTAGCCGTCATTGATGCCCCTGATGCAAATCCGCGAGGGCGTTCTTGGCCCGTGCCCAGAATCTTGACGTGCGAACCGCCCACATCAATGACCAGCACTTGCATGAAACTCTCCTCCGTTTTGCCCCGCCGTTGAAAATACGGGTTGTCATTAGTTATCTAGTTATCCGCAACAACCGCCCGACTTGCCCTCTGTCTTGTCGCCAGCTGGCGTGGATAAAAACTTTTGCCGGCAGTGTTCGCTGCAAAAGTAGTAAGTCTCGCCATCGCGCTCGCTTTGTCCACGGTCATTCCACAGATCGGGTCTTTGGTTGCGGATTCAGATTCTTTCATGGTCAGGTTTCCTTCTTGGTTGATTGATTTATTCACATCGTTTTCGCCTGGATACACGCTAGCCAGATCAGTGCGCGTAACGGCGACTACGTTTGCCCGCAGGCCAGCAGCCCCGTGGCGGTTTGCACCATGTCGCGCCCAGACCAGATGATACCCGCCGCTGTCGCTGTCATCTTTGGTATCGCCCCAGGGAATGCTCAGCGAGGCCACGAACGCACCTTGAAAAGTCTTGTCCTCATGTGCCAGCAACACACACTGGCTCAGGCACATCAGCGTCCCACCATCCTTGGTGTGCGCGCTCCAATCAACTTCGGAGCGAGTACGCTGCCATTGGCGGATGTACTTCTCGCGCTGGTCGGCGAAAGGAGTGGCGAGCGCTTGCAGAAGGTGGGTGCAAGCGCTGTGCGAATTGTGCCCGAAACCCACGCCCAGCGTAAACTCCTGGACGTCCGATAAATCAATCTCTCCGATCAGTGCGACGTTGCCGTCCTCGGCCTGTCCGAATTCCCAATCCATGTTGAAGTTGTCCATCAAGTCCCGCCAGCCATCGCTGAAGCCGACGTAACCGACAGAGCGTCGCGCGAAATCAGGCGCGCAGCCGAACGACATGTCAATGTCCTTGCGCTGCACCTCGAACAGCTTCCGTCCACCCAATCCACACAACATCGCCGAGTTATTTTTGCCAGTGCCTTTCACGTGTGGTGCAAGCAGCGCAAAAAGACGCAGCTTGCCGCGCAGTGACTCGTCCATGATTTCCAGCCGCGTATGCATCAGCAATACCGATGAGTGCGGGGCGACGACGATCTCCTTGACAAGACGATGGCGGCCCTCACGGTCGGAGTTCGTGAGCCGGTAAAACAAGGAGTTCTGCTCCGGGTATTCAGTTTGGTGGAGCAGGTCGCGACGTTCCTCGTGGCAGAACGATTCGCCATCGGTGATCAGAAACTGCAAGTCGCGTGTATTGGGCGTATCGACGTGAGGGAAATAGATTTCGTTGACGATGCCGTGGCTAAGCGTGAACCAAACGCGGGAACTGCTGTGATACGCAGTACCGACGCCGTCCTTGGCGCTGGACGTCCAGCGCGGCTCAATCCCTGGCATTCCAAAGGCGACGGATTTCTCATTCATTGGTCGGAGTTCCTTGTCATCAGTCAAAATCATTTCCCGTGGGGTAGTAGCCCAACCGGGCTGTCGCAGCCACAGATATCCGCCGCAAGTTTCTCGGCTTCGGACGGACCCCAGGTGCCGGGTTCGTATTCATGCACCGGCGTTGCCAAATCCAAAATCGGCTGAACGATCGCCCATGCGGCTTCCACGCCATCCTGACCCGCGAAGAGGGTGCCGTCGCCTGCCATGGCATCGCCCAGAAGTCGCTCGTAGGCGGCCATCTCATCTCCCTTCGGGCGGTCGACCACTTTGAGTTCCTCCAGATCGCCAATCAACTCCTCGCCGGGGCGCTTCACGCGGGCACCAATCGCAATCGTCACGTCGGGGCTTAGCCGGAAACGCACATAGTTCGCCTGGCCTGTGCATAGATTGCTGAGCGCCGGAGCTTTGAACATCACCAGCACCTCGGTCATCGTCGTGTGCAAGCACTTGCCCGCCCGGATGAAGAACGGCACGCCGTCCCAGCGCGATGAGTCGATGTGAAGTCGGGCGGCCGCGAACGTTTCGACATTCGAACCACTCGCGACGCCGTTCTCCGCGCGATAGCCACGGAACTGGCCACGCACCACGTCCTCGGGGTCGAGCGGACGGATCACCCGGAACACCTTCGCAAGCTCTTCGCGGATCGACTCCTGATCGGTCGTCTGCGGCGACTCCATCGCCAAGAATCCCACGACCTGGAACAGATGGTTTTCGATTACATCGCGAATCGCGCCGGACTCTTCATAAAAACCGCCGCGTCCCTTGACGCCGAAGTCTTCGGCCATCGTGATCTGCACGCTCTGGATATAGTCGCGATTCCAAACCGGTTCGAGAAAGGTGTTCGCGAAGCGGAAGACCAGCAAGTTCTGCACGGATTCCTTCCCCAGGTAATGGTCGATGCGGAAGATGCTTGATTCGTCGAAGACCGTGTGCAGCGTCGTGCTAAGTTTTTTCGCAGACGAAAGGTCACGCCCGAAGGGTTTTTCAACGATCACTCGCGCGCCCTCTGCGCAACCCGACTCGCCGAGGGCCGTGATCACTCTCGGAAACACACTCGGAGGGATGGCGAGATAGTGCAGCGGGTGCGCGGCATCACCGAGTTCCTTGCGAAGCGCGGCGTGCGTGGCCGCATCACCGTAGTCGCCGCTAATATAACGGAGGTGTTCCACTAATGCCGCAAAAATCGCGTCGTCGAAGTCGTCTTGTTGTTCGACGCTCTCACGGGCACGTGCGTGGAACTTCTCACTTGTCCATTCGGACCTCGCGACCCCGATCACGGGAACGTGTAGATGTCCCCGCCGCTGCATCGCATAGAGTGCCGGGAAAATCATCTTGTAGACGAGATCCCCCGTGGCGCCGAAGATGACCAGTGCGTCGGACTGTGGTATATTCATCAGATGATCCTTATTTCGCTGAGCAAGCACGAATTATCGTTCTCCTCGTCCACCCATATGATCTGGGCCGTGCTCCTGGCCACCAGACATATGCCCCGGCCTCATTCCCCGGTGTTTCCTCATCTCCTCCCACATGTGGCTGTGCGTCTGGACCCCCTGCCAGCAGCGACTCCAGTCGAACGTGCGGTGGTCACCCGTACCACCCCCGTGCATCCAGCCGCTGTGGATTCCCCCGCCGCGCACCCAGTCCGCTTCTCCGTAAAACCGGCTGCACGACCCCGAGGGATCGGTTTCCATCGGGTGCGGCGTCAGCTCCACGCTGTCGTCGCCACTCCCCACGGTGATCGGTTGGCTCTCGATAGGCCGTCTGGTCTTTAGGTCTTTGTCCCAGGTATGGACCATCACCTCCCCAGTGTCCGCATTCGCCAACAGTTCTGAGTACGCTGTCCCGTCTTTGATGGCTACCAGGTCGCCGCCGTTGGGGCCTGCGGAAGCAGATTGTTCTGCGGTTTGCGAACACCCGGTCAGGCCGAACAAACCTGCAAGGATCACTCCGGTTAAGATTGGCTTCATCATTTGTCTCCCTTTCTGAATGTGGACCATACCACCTTCCGTTACAGTTTCGGAGATGCCGGGCTAGGATGAACCCTCATGGCCCGGCATTCCACTCATGGTTCAATTCCCATTACTTTCTCGACTTGGCATCAATCTTCGTGACCACAAACTTGTCGTCGAGTGTCACCTTGACGAGGAAGCCTTCCTTCAGCTCTTCGAGCTTGGCTTTCTTGTCGTTCAGGGTGATTTTACCGTCGCCTCTTGGGCCAGTAGCGGCAGCACGGACAGCGCCAACAGCGAGACTGTCACAGTCGTCAGGAATGGAATGCGAGACAACATCGGGTTTCTCCTCGTCTAGTTTGGAAGGTGCCAAGGAAGCGCACGCGGCTCCCTTGTGAAACGCCTTCCGGTTTCTGGTACTTCATTTATCAAAGTGCGACTCATCGCACTTCACGCTCGTTAGCTTGCAGATATTCCATTGTGGACACAATAAGCACGAGCTACCGTTCCTATTGCCCGTCCTGATGACCGGGGCCATGCTCCTGGCCACCCGGTATGTGCCCCGGCCCCATTCCGCCGCCGTTATGGCCTGTCGTAGTTGGTGTCTCCGCGCCGTTAGACCCTGTCGAAGCTGGTTGCTCCACGGTAGTTTGAGAGCACCCGGCCACGGCGAACAGGCCCGCAAGGATTACCCCGGTCAGGATTGTCTTCATCATCGTCAGTATCCTTTTCTGGAAGTGGACTGTTAGGAATGGAATGCGAGACAGCATCGGATTTCTCCTCTTCAGGACGGAACATGTTGAAGGAACACAGTTGCCTCCCATTCGACGCACTGCACTTCGATGTCGAGTCGTGCCTGTTCATCGCACTGAAACTTCGGTTGCTGGATCGAACCACAAACAATAAAAAAAGCCGACGTGGCGGAACACCCGGAGGTGTTTCACGACGTCGGCTTACTGAGTAATGCACCTTCCGACTGAGATCGGGTTGCGATTTATCAAGTCTTCCGAAAAATTGAGGGGCTACACAAAAGGTTTCGCGACCCTCAACTGTCAAATATTGTATCCGTTTGCCTCCGAGGCGTCTAGGCCACATGATGTTCTCCCAGTTTCAACTAAGTTTCGCTTGCTTGCCACAGCGCTCATTCGTAGACGGGCGTCCGGGCGAGCCGGTTGTAGAGCCAAGCCATTGCGCCAGCCACGACGTCCGTCCCCAGGCTCCATCCCAGGAGACTGACGATGAAGCTCTCCCACGTGATTGGCCGGTAGAGACCACTTACGTCAATGTGAAAGAAGACCGTGGTGACATAGGCCAAGGTGGACTCCGACACGAGGACGCAGAAGGCCGTGCAGAGCGCATAGACCAGGGCCGTGATACTCCCTGCCGACAAGGCGGCGGCTCGAACGCCGAGTTTCATAACCAACTTCTTGTGATCGTGTGACGTCTCTAAGGGCTAACGTCGATCCGACCATGAACATCGTCTGGCGTAGCATGGATAAGGTTTTGAACTCTTGCATGGTATTCCTACTTTCTAAAAAATGAGGTGGTCTTTGGCGACAGTTGTATCCACGAGGAATCGGGCCATTCATTGCAGGTATACACCGGAGGTCTTGCGAATAATCGAGTTGGTGGGTGGCGTTGTAAAAATGTCCAAAGTGATCTCAGTTCCCATGAAAACACCGACCCAGTACATGGCGACGAACCTCCCGTTTTTAACATCAACACGACCGCAGGGAAGGTTTTCCACCTTCCCCACGGCGAAATACAGATACTGTCCGGTCAGGTTACTTTTTGCCTGTTTCGTGCTGCTCGCCGTCGTTGCCTGGCTTCGTCGCGCAGACAAACATGGCGTCGTCACCACAGTTCGAACAGACGTGGTTTACCTGTTCGTTCTTTCCTTGGCCTTTTCCGGTGCCGACGACCGTGACGGTACCGCCGCATACGCATTTGTGTTTTTCTCCAATAGTCATCAGCTTGACGTGCGAGCTATCCTTGGTCACGTGCTGGACCATCACGTGCTTGCACTTGCTGCAGGCCATTGCGATCGTGTCTCCCGGCTTTAGAGCTTTGGCCTCGGCTTGCGTCGTGATGTGGTTCATATGCATCATGTGATGGCCCTGGTGCGCATCGTGATCGTGCTTGTCGTCCGCGGCTTGGGCTGCAACGGACCACCACACTGCCAACGCAACGGCGAATGCGAGTCCCGAGGTGAGGCTGATTTTGCTAACGAGGTTGGTTTTCTTGGTCATGAGTGTCTCCTTCGTTTTTGGTTGTGGTTTTGAAATTGTGGCAGGCTGAACTCGTGCGAGCCTATCTACGGCAGCAGATCGCTACATCAATTCGATCTTCAATCTCGATGATGGTTTAACATTGTTCGCGAAGCGTTTTTTCGTCTCTCCTTTCAGATTGGGGCGTGGAAAACTCAGGCGACATCGACGAACCGGTTCATCGAGCCGAAGGCATTCGGAACGCATTTGGGACAGTCGGCCGCCCCCTGACAACCCGGCTCGCAACACCACTGGCCGCCCACGACGAACTTGAATTCGTGGCGACCGGCAGGTAACTCTAGTTCCGCTTTCCAGTTCCCTTGGTCGTCCTTCGCCAGGGGCGTAGTATCCGTTTTCCAGTCATTGAATGTGCCGGCCAGAAACACCGCGCTGGCATCTGGCGCGTGGCAACTTAACTCCGTCGATTTCGCTTTCTGTTTTGACATTGATCTGGTCCATTCATGTGTTAAAAGAGGCTATTCTTCGAGAAAGGTGATGATTCCTGAATCCACTTGGTACACTGCGCCCACAACCTTGACGTTCTTCGTGTTGGTCGCGGCGGCGATTGAGGAGACTTGGCGGAGCAGTTTCACCGACGCTCGGGTATTGGCCTTGATGGCGGCCGCAACACGTTGCTCCCGTTCCTGCTGTCGATCAACCAATTCAATGGCCGGACGAATTCGACCCATCATTGCCATGCCGCCGCCGTCCATCGCAACCATGCCTTTATCGCCGGACGCATCCTTGCCGACCGTGCCCGGGTAACGCTTCCTCAAGGCGGCTTCCAGTGTGGAGCCCCTGGCTTTGAGTTCGCGGAGTTGCGCGGGCAGGTCATTGTCCGCATCGGTGGCTTGGCCGACGTGCTTATGCGTGCCGGAGTCCGGTGTCTTGTCTAGAGCCGCGCCCGCCAGCGGCCATCTCAGGCTGGCCGCCAGTGCACCGGCAACGAGGAAGAGAGCAGGGGAACGAGGATTGAAGTTCTTCATGGTTTGTTTCTTTTAATATTGGATATCTCTAACTGATTTCGCTTCCTGAGTATTTGATGCAGGTCAGGGTCAGAATCTTCACCAACAACCCATTTCAATTTCCTTTTAGACTTAGATTTCGCCAAAGCTCCCGCCGGAGTATCGGTGGTGCAAGCGAGTCTTGTAGATGTCACAGCCTCAATGTCATCGATTCTACACTCACCCTCCCCCAAGGGAGATCTAGTGTGTCATGATCGAATCGGCCTGATTCATGGGTTCGTCCTTGGTAACCAAGGTGTAATCCATTCCACCGCAAACGAAAAAAGCCGACGTGGTAGAACACCCTGAGGTATTCTACCACGTCGGCTTACTCTCAAACGGGCCTCCCGCCGCGGACGGGTTGCCCTTCATATAGTCATCCGAAAACTTCGTAGCAGTCTTCAAGCTACGGCTTGGAACGAGGGAAAGCAAGCAAGAAGCAGGACAATCGAGAGACTTTCTCAAAATGACTCTCACGACCGTGTTTCAGTGTGGCGCTTTGACTGTGAGTTCTGGTCCTGACTCGATTTGAGTTGATAGACTTGGGAGCGGACGGTTTTCTGTATGCCAATTCTCATGGAGGCTGGAAATGTCGTACGCTTCACTCCCCCAACGTTGGATGAACGCAGCGATCGTTTTTTGTGCAACAACGTCTGGTTAAGTGATCAGGTCATCTGAATCCTGCCTGCGTTGAACCAATACACTCGCGGCCATTCGCGAGGGCTTCAGATTGACTTTACAGCTGCAATGCATCGACCAGTCGGAAGATCAGACGGCGGCCGGTCTGCACGATCTGACACGGGATGCGAATCATGGCTGTCACGAATGTGTGGAACTCCATCCTGAGCAGCTCATACTTTTCTTTGCGACGCCTGTCTTTCCATCGACCCGTTTCCGGAAGACTCAGAGCGACCCATGCTTTCAACGTCCAGCCCAGCAACGCCATCACCCGAAACCCTTTTCTGCTTCTTGTATTGTGTTGTCGTGACAACACTCAATACACGGAAATTAGCAGGGATTCCGAGTGTTTCTTCTCATTCAGGCCAAGAGGGTCGCTTGTCTTGGGACTAGTTTCGATTGGTGGAGTTAAATATCTGGCTGTTCACAGAGCTTAGCCAGCCTGTTAATTTCATTTTTAAAATATCTGTCAAGAATTGAGAACTTGTCATTGACAGACAAATTTGCGTTTGGGAACATACTTTGAGCATTAAGTCCCGCTTATGACTGGCGGAAAAAGCAGGCAATGATAGCCCCTTTGTGCGACGATGGCACAAAGAGGTTTTTTTATTGCGCTAATGACAAATCAAAGATGGAATGAAACATGAATGCAACCCTGGTAAAACAAGAAACGAACTTAGCCTCACAACCAAAGTTAAATCAATCTTTGACAAAAGATCGGTTTTTACCTGTATCATCTGCGTCCATGGTTAAAAGTATTTTACTGAGAGATGCTGTGGAGCAACTTATTCAGAGTGTAGGGAACTTCATGCTGAAAGACGTTCGCTACCTCGTCGAAGATGGGGTGGTGCTGTTGTTGGGATCAATACCCTCATTCTACCTGAAGCAGATTCTCCAGACCGCCGTGATGAAGGCTGTGAAGGATCTGAAAATGGATTACCGGGTCCAGAATTATTGTCAGGTTGAATATGTCTCAAATGAAAACTCTGTTTTCTAGGGTGATAACAAATCGTCTTGTGATGAGTTTATTTCACTCCCAGTATCAGGAAAAGTTCACATGCCAGTTATAACCCGTCGTTCTACGGAACAAAATAAAACCGCTTATTCGAACCAGTCCGTTAAGAGTTATTCCATGAAATATTCGAAAAACACAAAACCGGAAATATTATCTCTGCAGGAGGAGCATGCTGCTCTGAATCGTGAGATCCAGGAAATACAGGAGTGGTGGTTTCAACTTCATGAGCTCGGTAAACCTCACTTTGGTGAAATGGCAGATCGGATTTCAGCTTTGCGTGATCTCCTGGCTGCCCACTTCTGTCATGAAGAAAATACCTTCGATCTCCCCATGGTGCTACAGCTTTCGACCGACAAAGTATACCAGGTCGCTGATCTGCAAGATGAACACGAGCAGTTTCTCAATGATCTTCGGGATATTGTCGACCGCTTAAAAAAAGAGAGTACTGAGTATCAGTATTGGGGAGATGCCCAAAATGATCTGGAGGCTTTTATTGATCGTTTAAGTGCCCACGAAGCAGCTGGAGAAGCTATACTCGCGGCTCTGTCCCGAGATGAATCAGTAAACAACGGCCAGAAATCGTAGCGACCAGATGACCATCTGTTGGTTTTGGGTCAGGCTCTCAGTATCTGAGTCAGTTCTGATCCGGAAACAGCGGGGGTAAGGGTGTATACAGACATGGAGTTTTGGGGCTGAGATCCGTTAGCACGTCTTGAACGGAGAAATCAGTAGACGCGGTGCTTGTGCCGCTTACGATGTTTACTGGGATACGCTGCAAAAAATTCTGACCCACTCGGAAACGCCGGGATACCGATTGAGTAAGTCCCGACCTTCCAAACTGGAGCCTTCCCTGCTTATCATTCATGAGATTCTGCAGAGTGACCGGAACGCTCATCGCAAACAGCGACATACGGGAGACGGGACGATCGCTAGCTTTCGGCAATTCACAGGCAATGGCGATAAGTACCACGATCTGGTCGGGAGAGAATCGACCGGGGGGAACCGCTGCGCGGGGTATCACTTAGCAACTCGATGATCGCGCGTCGAAAGGCACTGGGGTGGAGTGCAAACTGCATCTGCAACAGACCCTGATCAGGATTTTTTAAAATGAGCTTTAAGCGTTTTAATGTACGACACAACGTCTGACAACAGAGTGTTGTGCCAAGCTATCCTTCAAGTCCTGCAGAGTAATATCCGGTTTATTTGAGACTGCAGTTTGGATACAATCTGCCAATGAGTGCCACTGGGGAACTCGTTTAGGCCTGATGGCAGGACTGGTTTTCCCCTCGTCAGCATGGCAGGCGGTTGAAAGCGAAAGTTTACATCAAACCGAATCCAAGTAGAAAGGTCATGAAGGGATACGATCGGAAGATCTACAAACATCGCAACCAGATCGAACGGTACTTTGGGAGAATCAAAAGCTGTCGACTGGGAGAATCAAAAGCTGTCGACGTAACTCCCCTGCTCTCGATTGCTAAATCATTGCTCGCCGCACACACCGATACTTTATTCTATTTTCTGCAGGTGCACGTAATAGTCAGACGCACGCCTTCGCCTCGGAGTTTCAGGAGCTGCGCGTTACAGAATAAAATGTCCTGATACTGCCCCTGAATGACCAACACTTGACAAAAGATCTGGATAATCAAAACTTCGATACCAGCAGTTTGGTAAACGAAACAGTCATCCGCGACGGGACTCCTTTCGCACAGGCGGAATTCTACTTCAGTGGTCCTAAACCTTTTATCCAGAATGCTTATGCGATCCCGATGTTTCTGAATGTGTCTGCTGAACTAATTCATTTCGAGTTCTTTGGCCTCCGTCATGATATCGAATCTACCCAGCCCATTGGAGAAACCTGATTTTAAAGTCTCTCTCTGATTCGTGAATTTTAATCTTTTTAAATATCAGACTAAATCCATGAGTGCTCAACGACGATATCAGTATATATGGTCTCCTGCTCTTACTGAATTCCAGGAGAATAATTGAGCGCTGACACTACGCGACTTCCATATCCATAATTGATGCATTCTCGTAGTGTATGAATGTGTCCGTTTCTTCCAATCACGGACGCATTTTTTATCTTTCGTTTTTTGCATCCCTGTTATCTGAATACTACCAAAATTGGCGCGCGATAGAACTTAAAGGTAGTTTGCGAGATCCAGATTTCCGAGACAAACCCACTACCGCTAAATACGCTAACAAGCAGCGGAAATAGGAGTGACCTGCCCCCACAAATGACACCAGGTGGTGCGGATATTCAATCTTGCATTTTCCGTGCTGTTTTGTGAGGATTATGTTTTCTCAAGGATGAGAATAGATGGTCAGGCGTCATGAGCTCACTGATACTCAGTGGGAAGCGATCCAGGAATATTTGTCAGGCAATGCGAGCGATCCGGGACGCACTGCGGTGGATAACCGGCTATTTGTCAACGCTGTTCTGTTTGTTCTGAAGACCGGAATTCCGTGGGAAGATCTCCCCGAGCGGTATGGCAAACCGAATACTGTCTGGAAACGGTTCGATTGCTGGTGTGCGAAGGGAGTTTGGGAGTAGGTCTTTCGAGACCTTGGTGAGGAAGAACTGGAAGAGGAACTCGCAGAAGTTCATCTCGATTCGTCGATCATCAAGGCACACCAGACCGATTCGACTGGCCGCCGGGAACCCACTGAAAAAAAGTGATGCCGACGAACGACGCTGCCTCGGCCGAAGTCGCGGAGGATTGACAACAAAAATCCATGCCGTCACTGGTGAGTGTGGGAAATTAGTTCATTTTCTGCTCACTGTTGGGCAACGAAGTGATGCTCCACAAGGCGAACGTATTTTTGAGATATTTAAGCCAGGAGAAGTTGGCGGCATCGTGGCAGATACCGCTTATGGCTCCGATTCGATTCGCTAGTATGGCAGGCGGTTGAATGCAAAAGTTTGCATCAAACCGAATTCAGGTAGAAAGGTCATGAAGGGATATGATCGGAAGATCTACAAACATCGCAACCAGATCGAACGGTTCTTAGGGAGAATCAAACGCTGTCGACGTGTGGCCACTCGCTACGAGGAAATGCCACCAACTTCGCCGGCTTTATCTGACTGTCAGCATTCGTTACAGATATCATCCGAATGTCCGTACTATCTAGAGCGCGTCACAGAAGGGCGCATAGCAAATTGAAGCAACAAATATGCTCAAGAGTCGCCAAACGCTTCATTCGCTGTAATGATGCTCTGGGCAATTTCGGCCATCTTCTGGTTCTTCTGACTGGAAAGCAACTGTAGCCGTTTAAAGGCATCAGGTTCATCTATGCCAGCGAGTTTCATGAGGATCCCTTTGGCTCGTTCGATTAATTTACGATCTTCAAGGGTTTGTCGCAGATCGTCGGCTTCCTGCCGGAGCGTCTCAAATTCTTTGAATCGTTGGACCACCAGACTGATCGCCGGTTCTAAATCCTTTTTCTTAATTGGCTTGACCAGGTAAGCTAGAACATGATTTTGAATCGCACGTTGGATGAATTCGGGATCATGATGAGCAGATACTACGATCACAGGGATCAGTCCAGTACCTTGAATCTGGGAGACTGCATCCAGACCATCAATGCCGGGCATAGTGATGTCCGCAATAATAAGGTCGGGATGCGTAGTCCGACACTCTTCGATCAGCGCATGGCCATTCCTGGCTTGCACTACAACTTCATGGCCCAGTGATGTGAGCGCCATTTCCAGGAACTGCAGCATTTCCGGTTCATCATCTGCGACGGCAATACGAAGTGTCTTTTCCATTTTCATTCCTGTAATCTGATCAATGCCTTAAGCTTTTCAAGTTCGTGGAATTGATGGCGATATTCCGTGCTTGTATCCCGGAAAATCCTGGATTTTTTATAGTGTGTCGCAGATAAACGGGGGTGGGATTCTTCCTTTCAGCTGTTCAATCTTAGACAATAGTGGACAGTTTCTCAAGATTGTGTATTTTGAAAAACTGATTTGTCCGGTGATTCCTTCATTGCTGTAACTGTAAGATGGACTATTACAGAGCCATGGTTAAATTAAAAAATTAAAAGATTGCTGGAAGCCAAAATGGATTCGAATGCTATTTACCTGCGCTATCAAGAATTGCAGAGGTATCTGGAATGGGGTGAGGATGATGCACAACGGGTGCTCTCCGCTGTGAAAATTGTGGAACCCTGTTTCATTGCCTTGATAGATGATTTCTATGCAGAGATTGAGCGGCATCCCGATGCGCGGAAAGTGATTCGTGGAGGAGCAGAACAGGTAGCCCGACTTAAAGTGACGCTCTTAGGGTGGCTCCGGAGCCTGTTTTCGGGTTGCTATGATTTGGAATACGTGAACCGTCGCTGGCAGATCGGACGGAAACATGTTGAGATCGGCCTCGGGCAGGCGTACCCCGACGCTGCCTTATCTCGCCTGCGTAAAGGACTGATCAGGGCTCTGGCAACTGACTGGAAGACTGATACTGCAGAACTGATTCAAACAGTGGAATCAGTTAACACGCTCCTCGATCTTGACCTAGCCATCATTCATGAGGCATACGAAAATGAATATATCGCGCAAATTCAACGTAGCGAACGGTTGGCAGCGATTGGACAGGTTGCGGGAGGCATCGCCCACGAACTACGCAACCCCCTCAACGCGGTTAAGACCTCTGCCTACTATCTGACTCATGCACGCAATCCGTCACCGGAAAAAACGAAGGAACATCTGCAACGGATTGACCGTCAAGTCACATTGGCAGACAGCGTTATCACCACGCTGTCTGATTTTGCCAAACTCCCCTCTCCGGACCTGCAACCCTTTTCTATTGCTGAATGCATCAATGAAGTGCTCCAGAGCTATCCAGTCTCCGAAACGTTTCAAGTGACGTTCGATTGCCCGTCATCATTGCTGAACGCTCAAGGAGATATGAAGCAGATCCAGATTGTCTTTGATAATCTGATCCGCAATGCACGGGATGCAATGCCGGAAAAGGGCCACCTGATCATCACCGCGACACAGGAAAACCAACACGTAGATATTGCCTTTGCCGATAATGGCACAGGAATCAGCCCGGAAATTCTGAATCGGATCACGGAACCGCTTTTCTCCACCAAATCGCGGGGAATTGGACTGGGGCTTGCCATTGTGCAGTCAATTTTAGACAAGAATAAGGCAACTTTGGATGTCAAAAGTGAACTGGACCAGGGTAGTGTTTTCACCGTGCATCTTGAAAAATCAGTTACATAAGGAGTAGATAGCATGGAACCAGCTATACTTATCGTGGATGACGATGTAGATACCTGCGCGAACCTGTCGGATATTCTCACAGATCTGGGTTATCGAATCGACATCACCCACAATGGCCTGGAGGCATTGGAACTGGTCCAGCAAACTCACCACGATGTCGTTTTGCTGGATTTCAAAATGCCGGGAATGGATGGACTCACCCTGTATCAGGAGATCAAAAAAATTCACCCCGGTATCGTAGCCTTTATGGTGACCGCCTTTGCGAGCGGTGATACCGCAGAAGTTGCCCACTTGGAAGGAGTCTGGGACATCCTGCGTAAGCCTGTCGAACTCCCGGTACTGTTACCCCTCATTGATGGCGCAGTCAATCAGCCGTTGTTACTGGTTGTTGATGATGACATCGATTTCTGTGAATCGATGTGGGATATCCTCCACGAGAAATCGTACCGGATCTGTCTGGCGCATGATCTGAAAAAAGCCTCTGAATGCATGCAGCATAAAGCTCACGACATCATGTTGCTGGATTTGAAACTTTCAGACAGCAATGGAAGTGACGTGTTAGAACTGGCGAAAAAAATGAATCCGGATTGTCGTATCATTCTGATCACCGGATTCCGTACGGAAATGGATCAAACCATTCAACAGTTGATCAAAGGAGGGGCGGATGAGGTCTTCTACAAACCGTTGAACTTATCGAATCTGTTAAATATGTTGGAGAGTCTGTCAAAAACCAGCTGAAGAGTAATCGGGTACCATGCGCATTCTGTCTATAGAAGATGATTCCGACACGCAGGCCAATTTATGTGATATTCTCGAACTCGATGGATATCAGATTGATACAGTTGGCACGCTTAAGGACGCTTTGTCCAGGGAAAACTGGTCAGACTACTCGGTCATCATTCTCGACCGTAGGCTCCCTGATGGAACTGCTGAAGAATTCCTGCCCCGACTGAGAAGCCTGGCTCCCGAAGTGGCCATCATCATTGTCACAGGGCATATTGATATCGATGGTACCATTACGGCGCTACGCCATGGCGCTGCGGATTACATCCTGAAACCAATCAACCCGGATTCGCTACGGATGAGCCTGGCCCGTGTCCTGAAGTTGCAGGAAGTGGAAAAACGGGCTTTACAATCGGAACGACTGGCTGCCATCGGCCAGATGATTCCGGTATTTGCCCATGAGAGCCGAAATGCGCTGCAGCGGATTCAGGCAGGAATCGAAATGCTGCGAATGCAATTCAGCGATACGACCAATGCGATCAGGATTGTGGACAGAATCGAACAGGCCGTTGATGATATCAACAAACATTTTGAAGAAATTCGCGGCTTCGCCACTCCGATTAAGCTGAAAAAAGAATTCTGTGACCTGTCGCAGGTCTGGCAGAAAGCGTGGAACAATCTCCAGGCATTATGGAAAGACAGAAACGTCGTCTTGCGGGAACAGATCAAGAGTGAACGTGTGAGCTGTTCGGTAGATGCATTTCGACTTGAACAGGTATTTCGCAATCTGTTCGAGAATTCGCTCGCAGCATGTTCCGACCCGGTCCGGATCTCTGTGCAGTGCCTGACAGAGCAACTGGATGATGGTCAGTATTTTCAGATTCAAGTCTGTGACAATGGTCAGGGACTGACAGACGAGCAGCGCGAGAGAGCATTTAATCCCTTTTACACAACCAAAACGCAAGGCATGGGCCTGGGTTTGCCCATTGTGAAACGCATTATCGAGCATCACGGAGGCCAAATTGGAATCCTAGAGAACTCTCAGTCAGGCACAGGTTTCCTGATTACACTCCCCTGCCAAACACTCTCATAGTTTCGGCTTGTGAGTTGGCACGCCTGCTACTGTCTCCCCTCATCTATCTGAGGAACAATGTACCTCGAATTTTCATTTCTTTCTGTACATATCATCCACGTCGATTGGAACATTGGTTCTACACCAGGAATTTCACAATCGAGTGTGGAGAATCTCTGACGGATACAGATCTATTCAGCAAATTGTGGCACCAGCACTTCATACTCGGAACAGATTTTCGGTCTCGTTTTTAATCCGCAGACTTCCTGTCGATTCACATCGACTTCCCGTGGAGCCTGAATCCCCAGCCGAACGCGTCCCCCTTGAATGCCCAGGACAGTCACGGTGATTCCTTCACCAATACAAATCTGTTCTTTGGTACGACGGGATAGTACTAACATGAAATTCCTCCCTGAAATTTTAAAAAGGCTCGTAACGAGACGATTCTGATCTTCGCTGCTGAAAGTGACTAATATTTGTTGTTGGAGCTGCAGACAACCTGACAATGATTCTCAATCTGGATATCCGATTCCAGATCCCGGACCACCTTGATGACAGCGGTCTGGATGACCTGCTTGAGATAGTACGACGGTACCACCCCCCCTAACATCACTACCCTGTCTTCGACGAAACAGCAAACGGCTGGCAGTGCGAGGTGCTTTAAGTCTTGCAATCTCTGCTCTACGGTGAACTGAATCAGGCTGTCTTCCATGAGAGTCTCAGCTGATGCGGGCAAAAGCTGCTCTGTCAGAGGAACAGGAACTGAATTTGACAGTAGTGACAGGTTCGTTTCTTTTTTCAGTAAAGTCGTAATCATGTTGCTTCTCATACTATTGTTGTGAATTTTGCGTTCGCGCAATAAAAAAACCCCTTTGTGTGTATGGTATCACACAAAGGGGCTGTCATCGCCTGATTCTTCCGCCAGTCATAAGCGGACTGTAATATGTAAACAATTTACTCACACACTGACTTGTCTGTCAATGTCAAATGTTAAGTTTCTTGCCAATAGCTGAAAACTTGGCCTGATGGAATTACATCTGTTTACAAGAACTTATTGATTCAGCTGACTTGTCTGGCATAGAGTCAATAGGAGATACGCATTCATCTTTATTATGTAATCAATGCAGAAACTGGTGAGATGAAAACTCTCCAATC
>TARA_R110001592_G_scaffold158951_5_pt1 | contig 30309 bp, 26 predicted proteins | sample TARA_R110001592 | Tara Oceans TARA_R110001592 (sample SAMEA4398387) | marine metagenome | biome: Polar Biome; feature: [SRF] surface water layer (ENVO:00010504); material: water (ENVO:00002006), including particulate matter (ENVO:01000060) such as... | depth 5 m | reverse complement strand
CAAATATATATATATATATAATGAAAATCAATTACAAATTAATTACAGTTATTGTAGCGTTTTCCATTGGACTCTTTTTCTGTCTAAGATACAAGTCTGAAGATTTATTGGAAAATTTTGAAGGTATAGGTCAATGTCCTAATATGTTAGTTAAAAAAGGTAAAGAATTACATTTAATAAATACAAAAAAAGCACTTATTCCTGGAGTAAATCCTATTAAATTTAATAGTTTAGAAGATTATGCGGAATATGTTGAATGGAGTAAAAAAGTTGGGATAAAATGTCCTATTTTATATTACGAACAAACATACAATACACAAAATGAAAGAGGATTTAGACTATTAGATGATCCTTTAAATCCTTCAGCAGGCTTGCCAAGTAATCCTCCCGCTACTAGACAACCAGCACCAACACAGATGCTAACAGACGCAAATCGTGATGATCCACCGTATAATGAAAATAATTTTTCTGGCTTTGATGCGGATAATCAATATATAGGAGTCAAAACACCTTTAGATAATATTACACTTCAACAAGAGAACGGTAGTTTATCAACTATGGATTCTAATTGGGTAGGCGGTAAATGTACCCAAAATGCTATTAACGCAGGAAAATTTGAGGGCAGAACTCGTGATATGAAACCAGACAGATTATAAATAACTTAAATAATATCTTTAATTGTAGAAGATATTACTTATCATTGAATGAGAGCAAGTCAATCTTCTACTATTTTATTATTAAACTGAATTTTATTAGGCTCAAACTGTTCAAGATGTCTTTAAAAGGAGATTATATTTACAAAACAACTAGTTCTAATTAAATAATTAATAATTTATTAATTTTATTAATTATTCTTTATAAATTTAATAGATGATTTATCATAAAATCTAAATGACATGTTGAAGCTGTTAATGTTATTTTTCCTTGATTATTCAAATTTATATGTTGATAAACCCTAACTATAACATCTATAGTTAATTCATCAGGCAACTCTACATATGTCGAGTCTCTAAAATTATTTTTAATACTAAATCTACCACCACTGAATGAATCATTCTTTGTTATTGTTAAAAAATCACACCCAGTATTAGGTGTAAATCCAGAACCTGAACCAGCTAATCTAAATGTAACATAACCTGTAGCAGGATTCATTGAGGAATCAAATTGAATACAAGAAGAAGTGTTACTACCACCACTACCGACAGGTCCATAAAAAGCACCTCCAACTATATGTCCTTTTGAATTTGATTGTGGCATTTCATAGAATTTTTTAGTAATATTAGTTGCTGCATTGAGAGTTACATCACCTGGTTCAACAACAAAACTATTTTTCCATTCAATCCAGCCAGAAGCGATACCACTACCTTTACGACCAGCATCAAAAATAATACTAGTTCCACTTTTAGTTATTGTCGGGGGCGTTGAAGAATTGGCAATAGTAGAGGCCGGATTCTTTGTCCAGAGACTAGTTTCTCCTCCCCCAGATAATCCACACGCATTTCCATTTATTGCACTTATAAATCCAGCAGCACTAAAACTATATCTTGTTATATTACTATTAACCATATTTAATTGAGCATTATTAAATTGAACTAACCCACCAGATGGGTCATTTACAAATCCAACATCTCCTACAGAATTAAATAAATTACCTGCTTCTGTTGGTGTTTTTACAGTAAAATCTAATTCAGGAACAAATATTTTATTTGTTCCCATATTCAAATTTCCTTGTGCTTCCCTTTTCAAAAAATAATTGTAAGTAGAACGTAGATTCATACCAACTAATGAACGTCCATCTTGAATTATTGCGTTACTATTCATTTGATTCCATGGACTAGTATTTGGCAATGTAAACATATTAACCGCAGCTAATCCCCCCATATCGACCCATCGTCCTACTTTAATAATAGTATTCCCTCCAGTTAAAGAAGAAGAAGAAGATGGCCAACCACCATTACCCGATAACCGAGCATCATCTTCTCGTAATTCTGCGTATCCACTTCCACCTATATTTTTTATCCATATTTCATTTGTAGATATATCTTGTTGTATTTTCATATTACCATCTCTAATATCTATATTATATGTATTAGCAGATAAATCAATTTTAGACGCGTTAATAATTACATCTCCACTAATATCAACATTTCCGTTTATATCTACGTTCCCACTAATATCAACACTACCACTAATATCACAATTACCGATTATTGATAAATTATCATTTACATACATTGGAGAATTAATATTAATAACTCCTGTGTTTGATGATATATCACTAACCAGAAGCGGAACATTCAAATTTACTGTGTTATTATCACTGTCTACCTTTAACGCATCGGCTTCTAAATCTGTGCTGACAATAAAATCAACTTTTGACGGAGATGTTCCACTCGCATTATCTTTATTAATTCGCACTTCTCCTGTTGAAAATTTACCCCCTGCAGTTTCTGCTGTACAAGTTAGCGTTATTGCTTTTCCTACTCCTTGATTTGATGTCCAGTTTGACGAACCAATATACCAATTTGATTCGGGTGTCTCACCTTTAATTCCTATTATAAAACCTTTTTTTGTTCCATTCGAACTAGATATAATTTCAGTATTTCCATTATTGCTTGTGTTAAATGATGCCGTATTTTCTCCACTATTACATCTTGCATTAATGCCTGCTCCACCTGAGCTTGTATTATTAATAAATAAATTAGTCAGCACGGCAGCAGAACCTGTTATGTGCATATCATGTTTACCAAGTATTATATTAAAATCATCGTGTGTCTTAGCGGCTTCAGGATAACCCGCACCGCTTGGCAAAAATGGTCCTATTCCACCAACAACTATACTTTTATATGTTTTTAATGTTTTGGGGTTGTTTGAACCATAAAGATTATTATCTTGAAATTTTATTGCTGGAAATCCTAAAGCATCAAACGTTCCATTCGTTGATGAATCAAGAGGAAAGTCATTTTTTATAAAAATCCCGGAATTATCTTGACTATTTACCTCTACATGCAGACTTTCGTTTACTGTTAAATTTCTATTTATTATTGCATTATTATTTACAGTTAAATCATTTCCAATTATTAAATCCTGACCTATTATTGCATCATTATTTACGGTTAAATCATTTCCAATTGTTAAATCCTGACTAACATTCAAATCTCCTCTAATATCTACATTATTTAAAAAATATTCCTCCAATGTAGTGTGAGCACTGGGTCCTATTTTTAGTTTGACATTCAATAAGGTCTCCCATCCAGGTGTAGTGTTATTTGTAGATCCATTATAAACAGACTTAGGACCTGTCATAATTCTACGAGTAACTCCTTGTTTAGTATCTCCCATTAACCAATCATAACCACCCTTTGGAGGGGAACTTTGAGGGAAACTTTGTTCTCCTTTACCATTTTTATACATTCTTAATTCACAATCTTTTAGAGCATCGACTCTATCATTATAAAACCCTAATATAACATAAACTTCCTGACCAATTAATGGCAAAAAATATGGAGGAGGAACGTTGCTGAGTCCTCCATTATCTTTTACTATATGTATTTCAACCAATCTATTACGTTCATCCATAGCATTATTTGCCAAAACCTTTATATATGGTTTATAGTCGTCAGTATTATCGCTTGTAACACCTGCTAAAAAATGAACTCTATGTCCAGCACTATTTGGAGTCACATCATCTTCCATCGCATTATTTGTAAAGGTAAAATAAGCACTTACATTATTAACAGGTGCTTTATTAGGCGTAAAAGCAACTTCATAATAAATAATACCACCACCACTAGTTTGTGCAATAGTCGTTGGTTTATCAGATTTAACTACTAAATTTGTTTCTAAAACACTCACTTCACCTAAATCATAAGATAGATTATTTCCTGTTTGCGTCCAAAATGAACCTCCTCCTCCACCTCCTCCTATAGCATCCTGAACCTGACCCCAACTAGGAACTCCAGAAATATCAGTAGCATCACCTATCCAATTTATTTTTCCACCATTCATACTCATGTCCCCAAACAAAAATATATCATTGCTTACTTCAAGATTATTACAAGAAACGTCCACCAGTTGTGTATGACCCAATACATTTAAATTTCCTGATAAATCCAAATTAGTGGCAGAAACATCTACAAGTTGCGTATGACCTAATACATTTAAATTTCCTGATAAATCCAAATTAGTGGCAGAAACATCTACAAGTTGCGTATGACCTAATACATTTAAATTTCCTGATAAATCCAAATTAGTAGCAGAAACATCTACCAATTGTGTATGACCCAATACACTTACTTGACCTAAATCATAAGATAGATCATTTCCTGTTTTCGTCCAAAATGAACTTGTTGTATTTCCCGATAAATCATCTATCGCATCCTGAACCTGTCCCCAACTAGGAACTCCAGAAACATCAGTAGCATCACCTATCCAATTTATTTTTCCACCATTCATACTTATGTCCCCAAACAAAAATATATCATTACTTACTTCAAGATTATTACAAGAAACATCTACCAATTGTGTATGACCCAATACATTTAAATTTCCTGATAAATCCAAATTAGTGGCAGAAACATCCACCAGTTGTGCATGACCTAATACATTTAAATTTCCTGATAAATCCAAATTAGTGGCAGAAACATCCACCAGTTGTGCATGACCTAATACATTTAAATTTCCTGATAAATCCAAATTAGTGGCAGAAACATCCACCAGTTGTGCATGACCTAATACATTTAAATTTCTTCTTACAAGTGTATTGCCAGATATATCTAATTCAAAAAAAATATTATTAAAACTTGGGTCTTGAGTATGATCCACTCTGGAAATATCAATAACAGGCTGTGTGGGAAATCCTATAAACAAATTTTTTCTAATGTATTCGTATTGTGTTCTTATAGCGTCATCAGCATTTAAATCTAAAATATTTGATGAACCGTCCGGTAATATCATTCTTTTTATATTATTTATTTCTATTGAACTATTACTAATATCACCAACTTGTATCTGTCCAGACACGTCTAAATTTGTTATACCTGTTTTTCCAGAATAAACAAAACAAGAAATTTTGGGTGCCTTAAGAGGATCTTGAATATTTGTTCCTGAATTTATAACATCTTTTATATTTAACGTTTCTAAATCCGTTGTAGCTGCATAAAAAATTAAATATCCAGAACCAGCGTCCATTAACCAATAAGTTGGGTAACTATTCAAATTTTCTTGATTTTCAGAATAACTTCCAGTTGCATTTGCATTTCTATATACAATAGGTGAATAACCACCATCTATATCATCAAATTTAAATGGTATAGCATGTTCTAATACACTATTTTTATTAGTTACTGTAGATCCTGAATAATCAGTAAAACTTCCCCAAACTCGTCCATAAGAACCAGATGTAACTGGAACTAACGATAATCTTTTATAAAATTTTAAATTAGAAGTAGGAAACATTTGCGAATATGTTGTATATGTTCCAGCTACCGAATCATAATATGTCGATTCCTCGACTGAATTAATAACATAATTACTTGACGAATCTAACCATGACCCAGAACTGTCCAGTACATTACAGGTAAATGCGGGAACAGAAGGTATATCTTCTATCATTACATCTTTGCTAAATATATTCGGCACAAAATTAAATGTTTCCGCATCAAATCTTTTATCCAGTTCTGTAGACGCAACACCCATAAATTGTTTAAACAATAACCTGGTTTGTGCATTATTATCAACAGGATTACTCATATAGATTATAATAACAAATTATTATAATTTATTAGACTAAACGGATAATATCATTGTAGATATGTAAATACTTTTTCTGTATGTGTTCCTGAAAGTGCTGTAAGAGTTGGCGCGTTCCAATCATAATATTTAACCTTTAATTGTGAAATGTCATAGTTAGTACCATTAGGAAGTCCTATCCTAAAATATATATCAAAGGATCCAGCAGATACACTAGGTACTCCAAACAATCTAAGAACTTTTTTTGTAGTACTACTCGCTTCATAACATCCTGAATTATTGTTTGCTTTTTGATTTTGACCCGCGGAAGAATTAAATCGCAAATGACTGGCCATCCAACCTGTTTTTGCTAATCCAGCAAATGCTGTCGGTAATTTCGCGTTTGGATGAGTAGAACTTGTGCCAACTTCCTGCATCCAAACAACTGGTTCCATTGTGGATACAGTAGTAGGGGTTTGTAATTTAGTGTGTGATATAATAGGTATTTCTTGGTATGAACCGCTTGATTTTTTTATTTCTAAACATACAACTAAATCATTTGTTGGTTTCGCTGGAACAGGGCATTTTATAACCATAAATTTCCATTTTATATTAGGCCATGTAAATGTTAGAGAAGTTGTTGAATTATTCCACCATTTATGAACAGTTCCTGCTATACTAGAACTGATATTATATTGTGTTGCTAGAGTACCCAATACTTCTCCGTCTGTGTTTAAACTTGTGTAGTTAGGAGTAAAAGAAGTTGTATGATTTCCAAACCAATATTCACTGTTATAATCTATATATGGATTTTCAGATGGAGTCCCCCAACTTCCTGGTTTAAACCCATCTTTAGCCCATATTAATTGTCTATCTCCGCCAGATAGGGCGCTTGTTCCATTATGTAACAAAGCAGTGTGTTGATATGATTGAGTATAATCCGGTGCGGTTCCACCGTTTACAAATGGATATTGTTGGAAATTTCCTGAATTTATAGTTGAACCAACTCGTTGTAAATCAGTAGAAGTATTAAAAGTATGATCCCAAAATAAAGTGTAATTTGAACCTGGGCCTACGCCAATTATTCTATTTATTGGATTAGAACTGTTATTTAATGAACAAGCCGCATCTAAACTTCTTCTTGTCCCTGCTTCTAAACTTCCAGTAGACCCACCTCTATCTGTTCTCAATATATTATTATCATAATCTGCTTCTATATAAAACATTGGAGTTGGTACAGTAGGACTATAACCTGTATCCATCAAATCTCTGCTATAATTATGAGTTTTAAAAGAGGTTGTTGTTGTTCCATTAAAATCAAAATCACCAATTAAGGTTTGTATTGGATTACTACCAGAATCTAATTTTGGAAAATCATTAGTTCCACTACCAGCACCAGACCATGGTTTATTTACTGTCTGATTGTTCCAATTTATATGTCCTGAAACGCCAGAGGAATTTGTTCCTTTCACATATAATTTTAAATTTCCTATTAAATTATTGTTTGTGGGCCACCAATCCTGATCCGCATTTTCAATACATATTTCATATTCTATAATTGATTGTGAATTTTTAGTTAACAATGGAAGCCCAAAGAAATTTGAAGTTGGATCTATCCCACTTCCGGATCCCGGTCCAAATCTAAAGTTATTATCCGTATTAGAATAAGAGGCAGAATTACCACCATTATATCCATCTTTCAGTATAAATTTTGTATTTCCTGAAAATAATATTTCGATATCTTCAACTGGTCGTGTCGCTATATTGAATATTTTATTCCATCCGTGTCCTATAGTTGTTGGATGTCTGGACCAAACTGAATTTCCGGACAATTCTTGATATATTACTGCTTTGTATCCTGCTTCACCTGAATTATTGGATACATCAGGATAATTTATTAAATTTACATTTGATATATCTATATTCGATAATGTTAGCCCACAATAGTAACCACCTTCCCTATTTAAATCTCCTTTGTCATAAGCATTTACTATATTTGTTGTTTTCCAACCCAAAAAATTATTAGATACATCTTTGGCTTTTCCACCTGAATTATAACCACCACTTCCTACTCCAGTAGAAACATCACCTTGAAATCCAATATGAACGCTGCTTAAATCTGAATCTGTTGAAAAAGGGTTTAATCGATTTTGTTGTACTATAGTTTCTCCGACTAAAAAAATATTACTGCGTATTTTTACAATTTCTCCGCCTATTGTGTCGATTCCACGAATCGTATCTGAATTAGCCCTTATATTTTTTGTATATCCCGAATTTAAGTGTATTGTTGTTGCAGTATTAAAAGGAGAAGTTGTATCCAATCCGTTATTTAAAAATAACAACTCTGTTTTTATTGTTTTGGAAGAATCACTTGCTTTTATGGCTCCAGCAGTGACAAAATATTTACTTTGTGTCCACGAACTACTTGTAGTTTCTTGCCAAACAGTATTATCAACTATATTTGTAACTGTTTCATTATATCCGTTATTAGAATGATTATTGGTGGATTCAAAGACAGTTGGGATTGGTGTTGTCCATTTATTTAAAGAAGTTATAACATTATTGTCACTGGCATCCGTATATCCAACAGGCTTGTTTCTGCTAGGATCAAAATTATACCGCATACTATATCCATAAATTTCATATTTGTGTTCTGGAAATGCTATATTACGACTTCTATCTATTGTATCAGTCCAAGTATTTGGATTAGAATTTGTATTTGCTGTAGAAGGAAACCAATTTGCAGACACATCAGTATCCGGTAGATTTTTAGATATATCTATATCGATAATATTACCGTTTACTTGTTTAGAATTTGATAATCTATGACCGCTTAAATCATATCTATATCTTACTTTAGGTAATGAAGGGTTTGATAATGTTAAACTATTAAATGGTGTAAATAATTCTTTTTCTACTACTGCTGCCAAAACACTTATATTTCCAGTACCGTCATTATCATTTTGACCATTCAATATAAAACTATCGTATAACGGAGTTGAAGGTATTGTAAATGTTAATGGGGCAGTTGGTGCCCCATAATTTCCTATACCAATCCCACTTATATCCGGCATATATACCCAATTCCACGATACATCTGGACTTGATAACCCGTGACCTGTATTATAAGAAGGGTCATTAATTGAAGTCATTGCTCTATTTATCATAGCAACTCTTAATTGAATTTTCTTACCATTTGTAGAAACTGTGACCCCCGGGACATTTGTTGGCAACGCAAACGCATATGAATTTTTGTCATTTATAGAGAAATTAGTACTGCCTGAACCTGTAAAATCTGGAAACAAAATTATACCAGTACTGGCATTTGTAATAGTGGAAGTATTTGAATAAATAATCACTTTTTTAATAAATCTTGGTAAAAAGTTTTCACTTGTACTATTCCAAAAATTTACACCTCTTGATGTTGGCAAACTATTTAAGGATGTATTAGGAACATCTGACCAATCGGTTCCAATTACTTTAGTACCATCTGTATTGTAACAAAGATATTGTATTTTTAATCCTTGAAAATAAGGTAAATAATTGAAATCATCCTTATTATAAGGATTATTACTAAAAAGAGCATTGTCGTCTTTTTTTGGACCAAGAGTTCCCAAAAAATCAAAAGCTACTCTTCTTTGAGTTGGGTTATTCCAAGAAGCGTCTAATCTTGGGGTATTAGAACTTGTATTTAATTCTATATCACTATTTGTTATTTTTTTGGGAGGGTCAAAAAACATTTCATCAATATAATCCTGTGTTAAACTTGTTCCGCTAGATTTTAAACCAACATAAATATTTTCTTTTCCAGAAACTGTATTAAAACTTACATCAAATTTATTTGTATCAAAATAAATGCCACTAATATCCCTTTTAGTTGGAGGTGTTACATCAATAAAATTTCCATTTGCGTCCTCTTCATATTTACCAGAATTTACAGAACCAGACCCTCCTCCACCGCCTCCACCTCCGCCATTGCCTACGAAATTATTTGAAAAATCTACAAATACATCCCATCTTACAGCTGCAGATGAAATATCCTGATATTGTTCTGCCCTATCTCTTCTAGTTGGTTGTGGCGGTGGGTTTACTAATCCATAAATATTATTATTTGTTATCAATAACCCTTTCTTGTTTGACATAATATATATTTATTTATATATTATATTACCATTTATAACATTTATATAATTGATGAAACTTCTTCACTAACAAAAGATAATGCTCCTAGTGGTGCTTTGGACATAGCCAATCCTAAACTTCCAAATATATCATTTTGGTTAAAATCTTTACTTTTAACAAGCATAGAATAAAATGTTTTTTGGAATATCTCTTTTTCTATTCCTTGTAATTCTTCTAATTTTCCTTTATATTCTTCTATATCAATATCTTCCTCTAATTTATCTAATTCTTTTTGTCTGTTTTTTAAAACTTTATCTATATTTTTATCGAATTTTTCTAATCTTTTTTCCTGATCTTTATCTGTCATACCTTCTATTATATAGTTATTTTCATATCCAAGGCTTGCTAATCCTTCACCGCTTATTTTTAAAAATCCAAAAACAAAATAAATACCAATTAATACCAAGGCAAAATAGCCTAAATATAAAACCATTTTTTCTTTATCCATATATACTTTCAAAATATTTAATTTGTGTCTATAACAATTACATTAGATTTTTGATAAAGCAAGAATTGCACTATATTTCTTATACTTGTTTTAGATATCCTTCTAATTATGCCTTTATCTGTAGTATAAGATAATTCATCCAAACATTTTTGATTTGTATCTAAATCACATAATAAATTATACAATGAACCATATTTATCCATAATAACCTGCGATGTATGAGAACTTACTCCTGGTATTTGACTTAAAATAATTTCTCCAATATTTTCTGGAGTAATATTATCTTTTTTTACTTTTTTTACAACTTCACAATATTTTTTTGGTGTTTTCTCTCCACTTTCATAATATGAAACTTTCTTTTTCTCTCTATTTAGTTTGTCACACATTCTTAATAAATACTCTGCTGTCTCCGTTATGTCATGTGTTTTAATAACAGAAAATCCTTTATAGTAATTTAAACTAAAAATAGCCGAATGTAATGTATTTGCTTTAACTTTATATATATTTGTCCAGGTTGATAGATTACCTTCAATTAAATAAATTATATTATGATTATGCATTTGGTTATTTGTTAATCTATGAGATTGTTCTACATATCTGCCATCTTTTATAGACGACGCAAGGTCATTTAACGATTTTCTCTCCACTATTAATTTTTCATTTCCATTTTTATCACAAATAATTGCATCTCCTAACGGTAAGTTTTCTATCTCTATATCTATTTTTTTCAAACCAAATTGTATAATATAAGCTTTCAATAATTCTATCAACTTTTTTTCTCTATAATCAATCTTCAACTTCATTTAATTTAATAAGTATTTACTCTTTTAAATGACTTATTAAATCAAGTTATTTGTTATTAATGATCTAAATAATACCCTAAACCATTCTCACCCATTTTAAACACATATCCATCCATCGCTCCATCAAATTTGTCACTAGCATAAAAGTTTGATTTACTTGTATATTCATCTTTTTCTTGAATCTTTTCAGTTTTTTGAAAATAAAAATATATACCAACTAAAACAGCTAATCCTACTAATACATACGCTATCATATATTAAGTTATTGTTATTAGAATACTTAATATATAACTTATTAATAACAATATAAATAAATATCCCTTTAATTTGTTAAGATGGATAATAAAACACTTCTACAAGATGGTGACATTCAAACAGATAATGGTGATTTAATTTTTAATCCCTTTAATTTTAAAAACAAAGAAATTACTGAAAGCGAGGTATGCGATATTTTAAAAAAATATGGCGTACCAGATAAAGTTCATAATCTAAATCTTTATAAAAGAGCATTTATTCACAAATCATATTGTAAAAGACCTGCCATTGAAAACGAAGAAAATGGGGTTATTATAGAAAAAAGACCAAATGACTGTATGACATTAAAAACAAAATCAAATGAAAGATTGGAATTTCTAGGAGACGGAGTATTAGAATGTATTACAAAATACTATTTATATAGACGATTTCCAAAGGCTAATGAAGGGTTTATGACTGAAAAAAAGATCGCACTTGTTAAAAACGAACATATCGGTAGATTAGCATATGAAATGGGCTTGAATAAATGGTATATTATATCAAAAAATGCAGAAGAAAAAAAAACTCGCACAAATTTAAAAAAATTAGGATGTTTATTTGAAGCATTTTTAGGAGCATTATTTTTGGATTTTAATAAAATTACAATAAAAGATGAAGGAAAATGGTTTGAAAATGTATTTGTAACTGGTCCTGGTTTTCAAATAGCACAAACCTTTGTTGAAGGAATATTTGAAAAACATGTAAACTGGGTTGAGTTAATTCAAAATGATGATAACTATAAAAATATATTACAAGTCATTCTTCAAAAGGCATTTCAGGTTACACCAGTATATAGAGAAATTACTGAGTGGGACGAAGAAACAGGATATCATATGGGGGTTTATTTATGTTTAAATAAAAAAAGTCATCAATTCACTCCACAAGATAGCGATATTAAAAAATTAGAAGAATTTGGAACATTTGAAAATTTTAAACAAACTTGGAAAGACAGAGATACAAAATGGGATTCTGGTTTGGTTTTATTTTTAAGTGAAAGCAAACATAAAATCAAAAAAAAAGCGGAACAAGCAGCATGTAAAATGGCAATTGAAGTATTAAAATAATTATTTATGTTTATATTTACCTTCTTCTTTTTCTTTTTTAATTTTATTAATTTCATCGGTTACTTCTATTTTACTTTCTTCTACTTCTACTACGCTAATTCTATGTTTAATACTTTGAGGGGATTCTAATGGCATAGGAGAATAATCTTTACTTCTTAGTAGAATAGGTGTTTTTATTACTTCGTTACTAGATATAGAATTTAAATTAATATTTAATTTTAATGGTTTACACTTCATTTAATGTATTTATTAATAATTTTTTAATACATTAAATTATTAAAAGTATAAAACTTTTTTATACTTAATGTTTATAGATGTCTCAATTACTTTTAGAAAGACTATCCAAAAAAAATACAAAAAAGGCGAAAATGAAACCTATGGAAATTAAATTGGAAAAGGGACAAGTAAACTTAAAAATTCAATTAGTAAAATCAGACTCAGGATATGATATAGAATCTTTAAAACAAAAACTAAAAAATAGAGGATTATCCGCTCCAAAAATACCCAAAGAAAGTGTTGAAAAATTAGTTAATACAGTTATTGAACAAGAAGAAAAGATAGACCCAAAACCAAAAAAATTAAAATCTAAAATACGTCTGACCGGTAAAATAAACAAATCTAAAATAAACAAATCTAAAATAAGAAAGAAACGCGAAAAAAAACCAATTGATGAAATTATACTTGATATTCCAGCAACACTTATACAGATAGAAGATAGACCTCTAGGAGATAGATTAAATGAAAAAGAACCAAGTGTAAACATAAAGGCATCAGCTTATTATATGAATAATCGTGAAATGTTTATTAATTTTATAAATTCAACATTTAGAAAGTATGGAAAATTGTTGAAAAAACAAGACGAAGACGGTGGTATAACTTGTGATTCATTAAGTAAACTTAAATCTAAATCTTTTTCACTTATGATTCATCAACAAATTGTAAGGGATTATATAAATATATATAGTCCGTATAGAGGTCTTTTATTATATCACGGTTTAGGCGCAGGTAAAACATGTGCGTCAATCGGTATCGCCGAAGGTTTAAAAAATACAAATCAAGTAATAATTATGACACCTGCGTCTTTAAGAATGAATTATATCAGTGAATTAAAAAATTGTGGAGATCCAATATATAAATTAAATCAGTACTGGGAAAAAATAGCAACAGCAGGAAATCCTCACCTTGAAAAAGCTTTATCTGAAATTTTAAATTTACCGGTATCTTTTATAAGAAAACAAGGGTGGGCGTGGATGGTTGATGTTAAAAAATCAAGTAATTTTGATAAATTAAATCCAGAAGACCAAAAATCAGTTGATTCTCAAATAAATGAAATGTTACTTAAAAAATATAAATTTATCAATTACAATGGTATGAGAGAAGACCATCTTGATAAAATGATAACAGAATCCGAACAATTAAATAATACAAGTAACCCATTTGACGATAAAGTTATCATAATTGATGAAGCTCATAATTTTGTTAGTAGAATTGTAAATAAACTTAAAGTTAAAAAAGCTTCACTTTCTACAAAATTATATGAATTAATATTAAGTGCTAATAATTGTAGGGTTGTTTTTTTAACAGGAACACCCATTATTAATTATCCAAATGAAATTGGAGTATTATTTAATATGTTGAGGGGATATATCAAAACATTTTATTTAAAACTTGATACATCAGATACAAGAAATACCGTTAATAAAAAATTTATGTTAGACATTTTTAAAAAAGAGAAATTATTAGATTATATTGAATATAATCCTTCTAAAAAACCACCTGTTTTAATTGTAACAAGAAATCCGTTTGGATTTACAAATAGAGTAAAAAAGCACGGAGATAGTAAAATATATGCTGGTATAAGTTCTAGTAAGCTTGGATTACGCGATGATAAGACATTTATTTCATTTATTACAAAAACTCTTAAAACACACAATATAAAGGTTTTACCAAAGCAAACTCAAATTGAAAATCACAAAGCTTTACCTGATTTGTTAGAAACATTTAAAGATTTATTTATTGATTCTGTTACTGGAGAGATAAAACAAAAAAATTTATTTAAACGAAGGATATTAGGATTAACCTCATATTTTAGAAGTGCATCAGAAGCACTTCTTCCAAAATACGAAGATACTCCAAAATATTATCATATAGAAAAAATACCAATGAGCTCATATCAGGTTGGGGTTTATGAAAAAGCAAGAGCTGCTGAAAGAAAAGAAGAAGATAGAAATGCTAAAAAAAAAGCTAAACAACAACAAGGAGTTTATGCCGAAACTACTTCAACTTATCGTATTTTTTCAAGAGCTTATTGTAATTTTGTTTTTCCAAATGAACTTGTAAAAGATGATTCAGATCAAATGGTACTTTTATCTAGACCTATGCCAAAAAGCGACCAAACATTAGAAGAAGCTATTTCTACAAAAGTAACAGAAAGTGAAAGTAAAATAAAGATTAAGAAAAAAAATGTAGATGAATTAGATGAATTAGATGAAGATATTATGGACGCGGTAGATGTAGAAGATAAATTAGAAAATCAAGATGGTTTGTATACTCAAGATGATGTTGAAATACTGGAACAACAAGTAAATCAACAAACTGATTCTAGTTATAAAGATAGAATAACTAAATCAATGAATTTATTGGTAAAATACGGAGATAAATATTTTAGCTCAACTGGATTGGCGTCATATAGTCCTAAATTTAAAAGACTTGTTGAAAATTTAAAAAATCCATCTACTAGCACTACTTCAAGTGAAGGTCTCCACCTTATATATTCACAATTCAGGACTATTGAGGGTATAGGAGTATTAACATTAATTTTAAATCAAAATGGATTCACGAGATTCAAAATATCTAAAAGAACAGGAACGTGGGCTTTAGATATACCAGAAGGTGATAGAGGAAAACCAACCTACGCATTATATACAGGAACAGAAACCGCAGAGGAAAAAGAAATTATTAGAAATGTTTTTAATAGTAGTTGGGATTCAATACCAAGCACTCTTGCTAGACAATTAAAAGAAATTAATCAAAATAATAATCTAGGTGAAATTATAAAAGTTTTGATGATTACAAGTAGTGGTAGTGAAGGAATTACTTTAAAAAATACGCGGTTTGTTCATTTAGTTGAACCTTATTGGCATCCTGTTAGAACAGACCAAGTTATTGGTAGAGCTAGGCGTATATGTAGTCATAAAGATTTACCTGAACATCTTAGAAGTGTAGAAGTATTTGTTTATTTGATGACTTTTACAGACAAACAAATTTATGGAGATAAAGAAGCACCAAATAAAGAAGATAGACAACCCATTTTAAGTTTAGCATTAAGAAATTCTAAAGCAGATAAAAGTAAAATTGATAGAATCACACCCTTAACAAGTGATGAAGCTCTTTTTGAAATTTCAAATATCAAAAAAACTACTACAAATTCTATTTTGAGAGCTATTAAATCTTCTTCTATTGATTGTGCTCTTCATTTTAATTCTAATAAAAAAGAAGGATTTGCTTGTTATTCTTTTGGTTCTCCTTCGGTAAATTCTTTTTCATATAAACCAAATTATTCTACTGAAGAAAAAGATAATGTCGCGGCACAAAATTTAAAAGGCGTTACTTGGAAGGCTTTTCCTATTACTATACAAGGAACTAAATATGCACATAAAAGAACAGACCCAATAAATAAAAAGATTGGAGAATGTTATGATTTAGAAAGTTATTTGGCAGCAAAAAATAACCCCGAAATTAATCCTATTTTAGTTGGAAGAACCGCTGTTAATCCTAAAAATCCAAAAAAAATACAATTTTTAGATATTAACGATGATAGATTTTAACTTTCTTTCATAGATTTATTATATAACATTTCCAAAATTTTATCTTGATTTGATATTATTGTATCTAATCTAGAAATAATATTTTCATTTTGTGGTAAAGATTTTGGTTTTTGTTTTAATTTTGAAAATAAATTATTTAAGCCCAATGGAACATCTTTTTCTTGTTCTTTTTCTTTTACTTCAAAATGGACTCGTTTTTTATTTGAAACATTTATTGCATTATCTAATTTTAAATTGCTATTTTTTTCTATTTTTATTTTTGGAGTTGATTCGTCATCTCTGTTCAACCATTGCTCTGCTTTTTTTTTATCATTACTTGAATATTTTTGAGTAATATTTTCCAATTCTTTCTGTCTATCAGCTAAAGTTTGATTTATAATTTGATCTAAATTTTGTATTGGAAAATCTTCACCCGCATCACTGAAATCTATTTCTTTTGGTTTTTTTGGATTAATCATTTTATTAAATTGTTTTTCTTGATGTTCCAAACCTTTTTCAAACATCTCTCTTTTTGTCATTATATTTTCATTATTAGCAGGTTGTTTATCTTGTTGAACATTTTTCCTTGGTTGATTACTCATTATAAAATTATATCCTTCATCTATTATTTTTTTATTGGTTTTATTTAAATCAGTACCAAAACCAAATTCATATCTATTTGTATGAAAATACCCACATCGTTGATTAATAAAATTATATAATGAGTTATCGTTTATTACAAGTTTGTTATCGTTGCCTATTGATTTTAATAAATCAAATAGCATTTGTTTATTTGAATCTTCAACTACTGACATTTATAAAATAAATAAATTATTGTTTAATTTATTTATTTATTATTGATTAAAATAAATTTTTCTTAATTTCATCATATAACTATCTTTTATTCTTTTACTTGTAAATTTTTTAAAAGTAACACCTTTTAACATCTGTATTATAAAATATAAACTATACATACCACATTCACTTTCACTAAACTGATGTCTTCTTTTATTTTCAAGTAACTTGTATTCTTTCTTTTTACCTATTTTTAAGGATTGTTTTTTTACCTTATTAGCAAATTTTTTAATCTGTCTTGGTATCTTTTCACCATAACTATCTAAATAATATATTTCACCTCTCTTTGTATCAATAAACATTGCTACCCAATGACTTCCTGGTTTATTATGAGGATCTAAATTAAATATAATACCTATTTTGGGTTTATTTTCTTTAATTTGCTCTTCTAAACTAAATTCACATAATTCTTCCCATACACATTCACCGTAAGCTATATGTTTATCATAATCAATAGGTGAAGGACCAATAAATTCAAAACAAGAATATGTTTTTTCATATTGTTTCATTACTTCTAAAATATCTATACTTGTTAACCATTCTGTTGGATTTTCTTTCCATTCTTTTGGAGCCTCGGGAGCAAATGTATATTCTTTGGTTTCTAAATCTATATCTTCCTTAATTGCTTTATGTCTCAACCAACAAGTCTCTTTATTACAACTTTTATTTAAAACATAATGTAAAGAACGCCAAATATTACGCGGCTCATTACTTACTATTTTTCTATCAGGATGCTTCATATTCCAAATATTTTTTATTTTATGAAGCCCCTTGGAAGTATAACAAGTAAAAGGTAAAGTCTCATTTTTTAATTTTGGCGAACATTTCACCTTTAATTTCAACTTTTTTGTTTTACGACTTTTCTTTTTCCTTTTTTTTGTTGTTTTTCTTTTTCTTGTTCTTCTTGTCATTAGTTATAGATTGGTTAGATTTTTCTTTCTCTCTATTTTTAATATTTTTAATATCATATTTTTTTAATCTAGGAATTATTAAATTTTTATGACTTCTTTCCTTTACAACTATTGGTATAAAATCCTTTATTGTTTTTTTAATCATTTCTGGTCTTTTCATTATTAGTTCGTTTTCTTCTAATAACTTAAAGTCTCCTGGTTTTTTTGCTTTTTTTTCAGGTAAATCCTTATATTCCTCTTGTATCAACTTTTTTTTATCTATAAATTTATAATAATTAATCAATTCTAGGGCAAAATGTTCAAAACCACTAGTAATATCAATTGTTAATCTATTTCCTCTTAAATAATCTTTTGTATCTTGTAATATTCTTTTTCTATAAAATTTAACCTCATCTTCCTTAACTAAGCTTATTTTTTCTTTATTATATTTAATTTTAAAATTTGGGTTTGTTAAATATAATAAATCTACTTGATTATTTTTTGATAAATCCATTTATAAGTTTAATTATTTTTTTTTTCTGTTTTTACCGTATCATTACTAGTTAATGTAATATCTTTTGTTTGTTGTCTGATATGATTATAAAATAGTTTATGTCCTAAATTACATTGATTGGGGTTAAAAGCCGAAAATTGTTCCTTTTTAAATAACAAATTATTTGTCATTTTTACAGGTTTTGATGCGGGTATTAAATAATTCGCATTATACATATCACTTCTAGATCCTGGTATATATTTACTTTGACCACATTTTTGATTTGGATGAAATGAATTATGTAATATTGATTCTACATCCACATTTTTAGAATATCCTTCGTATGGTGCTGATTGTCCTGGATTAAACATTTTTGTTTGACTATACTGTGGAAATCTAGCTTTTGCTACTGTAGTAGGTTTATGACATTCCAACATTGGAAAAACTGTAGCATATGTGTCAACTGGTCGTGAAAAATAGGCTTGACCCATTTGATGACTTGGTATATTTCTTTGATACATCCTATCACTTAATTGTTGGTTTCTATTCATTTGACAATAATATACATCGTGTAAATTTGTTCCCATTTAATATATATTATATAATTATTTTATTATATTGACAAATAAGTTAAAAAGGTTATCCTAAATTTAATATAAGATGTGTGGTATTTTTGCGGTGTTAAATAATAAAAATTTAGATAAAAATATGTTAGAGCAAGAATTTATGAAAGGAAAAGGACGAGGTCCTGAATATAGTAAATTTCAAAATATAGATTCAAATATATCTTTGGGATTTCATAGACTAGCTATAAATGGTGTTCAAGATAAATGTTCTAATCAGCCGTTCTTTATCGATGGTATATATTTGATATGTAATGGTGAAATTTATAATCATAAAGAAATTGCAAAAATTCTTAATATCACACCTAAAAGCAAATCAGATTGTGAAGTTATTATTCATATTTATAAAAAATATGGGATAAGTCAAACTGTACAAATGTTAGATGGTGTTTTCGCATTTATACTAGTAGATACATATACCAGGCAGATTTTTGTAGCTAGAGACACGTATGGTGTTAGACCTCTTTTCGTAAGTATATTTAAAAAAAATATGTCTATTTCAAACGAACAAGTTAATTACAATACCACATTTGCGTTTTCTTCAGAAATGAAATGTTTAATTAACATCGGACAAGATGTATTTGATGAAAAAATTGATCAATTTGAACCCGGATGTATATCAACATTCAAATATAATAACAATTATATTGAACACATAGAAGATATTACTTTTTCTTCTCCTAATAGTTTTTCAACATTAAATAATAATGTCAAGGAAGATGTTCTAAAAAATATTTATAAAAAATTATATCAAGCCGTTGAAAAAAGAGTTGATAATACTGAAAGACCGATTTCATGTCTCTTATCTGGTGGATTGGATAGTAGTTTAATAGCTGCATTGGTAAAACAAATACACAAAGGAGACATACATACTTGGTCTATTGGATTTGAAGGAAGTGAAGACTTAAAATACGCACAAATGGTGGCTGATCATATAGGTAGTATACATCATTCAATACAAGTAAGCGAAGAAGAATTTTTATTTGTCATTCCTGATGTAATTAACGCTATAGAAAGTTATGATACTACTACAGTTAGAGCAAGTGTCGGTAATTGGCTTATTTCTAAAAAAATAAAAGAATTAAGTGATACCAAAGTTATTTTTAACGGAGATGGCGCAGATGAAGTTATGGGTGGATATTTATATTTCCATGAAGCTCCAGATAGTATTGCTTTTGATAAAGATTGTAGAAAATTATTATCTGATATTCATTATTTTGATGTTTTGAGAAGTGATAGAAGTATATCCTCACATGGATTAGAAGCTAGAACACCGTTTTTAGACCGAGAATTTGTTCAATACTATCTATCAATTAGTTATAAATTAAGAGACCATTCTTGTAATAAATCGGCTGAAAAATATCTTATTAGGGATGCTATTAATAAACATAATCCTACATTATTACCTAAATCAGTCTTATTCAGAACAAAAGAAGCATTTAGCGATGGTGTAAGTAAGCAAACAAAATCTTGGTTTGAAATTATACAAGATTTTGTAAAAAATGATGTATTTTCACATATAGGCTATAAAGAAAAATATATATTGGAAAATATGAACCCGTATGTTCATAACAGACCAAAAACATTAGAACAATTATATTACAGAGAAACATTTCAACGATTATTTCCAAAAGTTGGTGTAGAAAAAGTCGTGCCTTATTTTTGGATGCCTAATTTTGTTAAAAATGCAACAGATGCATCTGCTAGAACATTAAACGTTTATAAACAAAAAATAAAAAATAACCGGTAATTATAATGAGTTATATTAGTTGCAAAATCTGTAGAGGTTCAGGATTTGTAAAACGAACAAAAGTAGAATTTTGTGTTAATAACACTGAAAAAATATCTTCACATTATTGTTATAAATGTGAAAATAGACAAGAATACTTAAAAGGACCATTTAGCATATGTAATAAATGTTACGGAGATGGTTATTATATAGTAAAATTACCAAAATCCTCCTAATTTTCTTGTTTTGTTTCTTGAGTTCTTTTTCTTTTTCTTCCTTGAAATATTATGTTTATTTTCTTTAACAAAAGATTTTAATTTACCTAATATTTCCTTTTTATATCCATCTAGCGAGCTTATTTTAGATTCAATATAAACAAATCCCAAGGGGTCATCCTTTGAAAATTGTATTAATTTAGATGTAAAGCTTTTATGTTCTTTTTTTTTTATAAGTTTTCCAATATTAGATTTTAAAAAAGTTTTACACATTTTTGTAAATAATATATCGTGTTTATAACCTTTTAAATGTAAAATAACTACATTATTGTTTTTCATACATGGATGAACCATATCATCTAAGAATATGATTTTATCTTGTTTTTTTAAATTTCCACATTTTAATAAATCTGTATATTTTTTTTCATAACTTGTTCTACATTTTTCATATACTTTATTATTTACTTTCCAAGCTGCTATTGTTCTGTCAAAAAGTTTATATTTGATTTTTTTTTCAATATAATTTTTTATATCATGTACCCAGGACTTTGGACCACAATTATTTGTATAAATTAATACCTTTGTCGTTTTTGTTTTTTGTTTTATTTTTTTTAAATAATTGAAAATAGACATCATATCTGGTCTAAAAATTTCTGGGTATAAATCAAAAATTTTATACAATTCTTTTTTTTTTAATTTTCGTCCAATATAATCCTCTACGCCTTCCATAAAAATGGCTACTTGTGTAAAATAACCTATTGTTTTGTCCAAATCAAATACAAATACCATTTTTTCCTTACTCTTTTTCATAATATATTATAAATATATTATTATTTCTCCAAATAATCTAGTACCCCTAAAATAACTCTTTCTTGGGGTGTAATTTTTTGAAAGATACAACATTCGTCTAATTTTATTTGAAATATTCTATTCATATTATTTTTTATTCTTAATTGAACGCAGTCATTAATTATATCAATATCAATAATTATACCACCATTTGTTAATTTTATATTATCAGGATTTTTTAAAGATATCCATCTTATGTAATAACCATATTGTGTATCATTCATATCACTACAATATCTATAATTTTTTAGTTTTTTGTGTAATAATTTTAAAGTTTGTCTGTCTAATCCTAATTTTTGTAAAATATTATTTTTGATTGTATTAATCTTTTCTGTTGTTAAACTCATAATAGAATTGTTTGATTCATTCTCTAAAGCAAATAACAGGTTGTTTATTTCTAGATCACTCATTAATATATATATTATGGTGCTATTTTTAAATAGTTCATTGTACTTAAAAAAAGGCACGACGCTTTTTTTATATAAATCTTTCCCTATATATTGCATTTTGGACATTTCAAAAATGTCCATTTTCCCAAATTTCATTAAAGTTTTTTCTGAAAAAACGTGCAAAAACTGCAGAAGAGCATCTTGTAGGGGAATATACAAATCTTATATTTAGAGTTGTGACTGAAACAATTTTTTATATATTTGCACAAAGTATTTAGCAACTTTTTTGTTATCCATATATATATAGAAATGGATAACAAAAGTTGCAAAGTTGCTAAAAGTTGCGAAAATAAACATAAATTTATTTGTAAAAACTGTGACTATTCTACAAGTAGAAAAAGTAGTTGGGTAAAACACCTTAAGACCAAAAAACATATTTCAAAATCGTTATCCAACAGTTATCCATCTGTAAAATCTAAAATGGATAACAAAAAAGTTGCAAAACGGCATTTATGTGGATGTGGGAAAAGTTACCAGTTCCAAAGCGGATTAAGTAAGCACAAAAAGAAATGCTATAAATTTATGGTAATACCTGATGGTCACAACTTAAAAAAAGGCACGACACTTTTTTCTAACTTAAAAAAAGGCACGACACTTTTTTCCAACTTAAAAAAAGGCACGACACTTTTTTCCAACTTAAAAAAAGGCACGACACTTTTTGAAGAAAAATTGTCCAAAGTTGAAGAATTAGAAAAAATAGAAAATTTAGATAATAATCCTGAAATTTCTTCATTAAAAGAAGAAATAAATGATATAAAATCTGTTTTAAAACAATTTATTACACAATCTACTGAAAATTTGAAAACACAAAAACAAGCTATTCAAAAATCACAACAAACTATTTATAACAATTGTAATAATCAAAATATGACTATAAATGTATTCTTAAATGAACAGTGTAAAGATGCGCTTAATTTGACAGATTTTGTTCAAAATATAAAGGTAACTTTAGAGGATTTACAATATACTAAGGATAATGGATTTGTCAACGGCGCTGCTCATATTATTACAAAACAATTACAAGATTTAGAACCAACCCAAAGACCAATTCATTGTAGTGATAAGAAAAGATTACAGTTCTATGTTAAGGATGACGATAAATGGGGAAAAGATGTTGATAATAAAAAATTAGATGAAACGATTAGGGATGTAAAATTAAAATTACCTAAAAGTTTAACGGAATGGGAAAAGATGAACCCATCATATAAGAAAGATCCCAAACTTATGGATGAATGGATGAATATAATGGCCGGTATATCAGAAGGAGATACAGGTAGTGTATTAAAAGATAAATTAGCATTAAAAAGAAAGATCGCAACATATATTGAATTGAAAGAAGCGATGGCTGCGGAAAAAAAATAAGTTAATTTCTAATCATTATATAAGTATATGACTAGAACTAAGAAAAAAAGAAATAAAAAGAGAAATTATAAAAAGGCTCCACGAAATACCCGTGTATTTAGGTGTGTACAAAAAGTAAAAAAAAAACATAAAATTGGGGATGCAATTGCTATATGCCAAAGTTCAACAAAACAGAGTTATAGAAATGGTAGGTCTTTAAAAGGGGGACGCCTCAATAAAAAGACGCTTAAGAAAAGAGGGGGAAATAAATCAAAAAAAATAAAAAGTTTTATAAAAATTTTCCAACAATATCCAGAAATTTTTCCAAGTGGTTATTTTAGATTTCTAGGTGCCAGATTACAAAATCATATAGATAAGAAAACATTATGGTATAAAAATGGTGTAATATTAACTTGGATTAAATATCAAAAAACAGTAAAGAAAACACCAAAATGTATAATAAAACCAGGAGATATAAAATTAGATCAAATAGTAAATAAGAATCAAGGTAACGGGGCAGCTAAAAAAGTTGTATTACAATTTCTTAAAAAGTTTGAAAAAAATAGAATTTGGCTTGAGGTTAGAGCAAATAATAAAAGAGCTATTAAATTCTATAAAAAGAACGGATTTAAAAATATTTGTAATATTAAATTTGGAGATATACCAGGAATAATGATGGTTAAGAAGTAAATATTATTAATAAAATTGATTAATAATATTCATCTAAAAAATGAAATATATAATATATAATGGCAGCATTAACAGAAAACACAAAGATTACTTCAGAACTTAAACAAGTAGTTATCAATGAAGATTGTATTACAGGTATGAAAAAACTGAAAGACGACAGTGTTGATATTATTATTTGTGACCCACCATATAATATTGGAAAGGATTTTGGAAATGACAGTGATAAGCAAAAAATGGATGACTATTTGATTTGGTGTGATATCTGGATAAAGGAATGTATTCGTATTTTAAAACCCAAAGGAACATTGTATATTTACGGGTTTAGTGAAATTTTAGCTTTTATAAGGGTAAGGATAAATATTCGTGTCAAATGGGTTGTCTGGCATTATACAAATAAAGTCACACCATCTCTTAACTTTTGGCAAAGAACACACGAAAGTATATTGTGTTGTCATAAAGATAAAAAACCTGTATTTAATAGAGATGATGTAAGAGAGCCTTATACAGCAGCATATTTAAAAAATGCTGCTGGTAAAGTAAGAAAAGCAACAAAGGGTAGATTTAGTAATGGGGAAAAAGAAACAGTATATAAAGCTCATAAAAATGGAGCGTTACCTAGAGATGTTATAAAGATATCGGCATTAGCAGGTGGCGCAGGGAAAAAGGAACGAGTAGACCACCCAACACAAAAACCGTTGAAATTATGTGAAAAATTAATAAAAGCAAGTAAAAATAAGACAGGAGAAACACTATTAATTGTGCCATTTGCTGGGTCAGGTAGTGAATGTGTTGCCGCAAAGAAAGAAAATATTAATTTTATAGGATATGAAATTAATGAAAAATATGTGCAATTGTGTGAAGACAGATTAAATAGTCTTGATATGTAAATTATTTTATAATATTAAATTTTTTTTTTGAATTTTTATTTTTTGTTTTTTAATTTTTTATTTTTTTGTTTTGTTTTTGATGAGTTTAATAGCGTGTTTACTTGCCTTAATAGCTGTTTTTTTTGTTTTTTCGGCATCCTTAATCTTGTTTGCTTTAATTTTAGCCCGAATTTTGGAAGCTCTTTCTTCTGCCTTGCGCTGTTTTTCAGCTTCCTTAACAGCTTTTTTTGCGAGTCGTTCTTCAGCTTTTCGTTGTTTTTCAGCCTCATTAACAGCTTTTTTTGCGGCACGCTCGTCGGCTTTGAGTTTTTTTCCCGCTTCTATCACCAAACGACCTTTTTTAAGCGCTTCATCAATCTCTTCTTTTGTTTTAGCTTCGCGAGAGCTTGGGTATTCATTAAATAATTTTGTGGTATTTTTGTGTAACTCTTCCAGAGTATCTCCCGTAATGGGGTGGAGAAATTGTGCTGCTTTTCGGTATTCCATCCAACAACCTTGACCTCCAGCTCCACCCTGTTGTGTGACAATACCTTTTTCCATAAGCGCCATAAAGGTGTCTTTGGTGAGGAGAAACAACTTTATTTCTTGGAAATCAACTGCTGCCAAAATGACATGAGACCAATCGTGATCAGCTAAAATGTGTTGCCATCTCCAGTCCTTTACGCCCTGCCAATAGCGTGACGATTTAATTTCCGGAAAGTTTTTGGTTTCTTCGTGTTCGCAATCCCAACCAGTTTCACCAACTGTGTCAGGGACTTTTTTACAACCGGTGAGTTTGCAGACGATTGTTTCCATATCGGTACCAAACCTTTTGTTAGAAAGCGCCACCAAATCAACAATTTCTGATGGAGCACCATTTCTTTGGTAGAACACCGGTAGAGTTGGAGTGCCACCGGAGAGAAGTTTATTAATTCCACAGATTTTGAGAGTATTGAGAGACATTATATGATTTAAGTTAAGATATGTTAATATTTGTATGTTTGTGTGTTTGTGAGGTTATCTTGTCAGAAACAAAAATATTCAATTTTCAAAAAAAATAACACAAATGTAAACCCAAACAATATTTTTAAATATAAACTTAAAAAAAATTACACACATTATGTAAATGGAAGCATATATGTATAAATATTCTTGTCCTGGTCAATGGTGGGGTTCATATGAAGGATTACGAAATGTATATACAAATTCACAATTAGACGATGAACAAGCAGTTAAAATGGCAAAAGATGATATAAAAAGGTCAAGTGGGTATAAAGATTGTGGTGTAACTCTATTGGTAAAGTATAAATTATCAATAGAATCTGTAAAAACCTATCCTGATATTACTAAAATTCCTTTTTCAGAACCTGCTAAAAAAAACAAAAAACTTTCTTTAGATTAATTTACCATGAAGAGAATCCTCCAAGAGCTGCGTTAGCGGCCATAGGTTCTTGAGACTGAACAGGAGAGTTAGCGTCAACTAACCCGTTAAATCCCCCACTATTGTACATATTATTACTTGCTCCTGTATCTGGTGTAGGGATTTGTTGTGATGGAGGGTTTTGGGGCGGCAACATTTGTGTTGGACTAGACATAGCATTATGAGACTGTAAATAGTCTGCGCGACTTGGGGCATGTGTTGGCATACCTCCTCTTGATATTGGTTGCGATACCTTTACAACTGAAGGATCTTTTTTGCCTTTCTTTTTTTCAGTCGTTTTACCGTGCCACATATCTCTTACTCTATTCAAAAGTATTTTGGTCTTTTCACCTACTTTTGTATGACTTTCGTATAATAATACAAGAATTAGGAGAATAATGCTAAATAAATTCATATCACCCATAGCTCTTCCACTGTAAGTGGGAACGAAGGTAATTAATCTATGAATAAAAAACATACCCACTAATACAAGTGAAAGTTGTCCAACAACTTCTGCTAATATTTCTAAATTACTTTTACTTTCATCTACTTCAGGTATAACAGAATCAACCATATAATTATAAAATGCCATAGGAATAATGGCTAAAAGTAAATATTGTCCAACATTTAATACTTCAGTTTTAGTTTCGTTGTCAAAATTAAAAACGTGATTTATAAACCCATTTTTAATAACTTTATTTGTAGTTTCAACATCGTCCATATGATTTATAAAAAGAAATTAAAAATAAAATTTTATAAAAAGTATAATGCCTAGATTTCAAGAATATCAGTATTTATCTCTTTTAAAAAATATAATTAAAAAGGGAGTAAAAGAAAAAGGGAGAAATGGCGTGACATATACACAAATAGGAGGAATGATGCGTTTTTCTCTAGAAAATAATTCAATACCATTAATAACAACAAAAAAATTAGCTTGGAGAGTTTGCCTAAAGGAGTTATTATGGTTTATGAATGGAGATACAGATAATAAACTATTACAAAATGACAATGTAAAAATATGGAATGGAAATGCTACAAGAGAATTTTTAGATTCAAGAGGGTTAAATTATTTAGCTGAAAATGATTTAGGACCAGTTTATGGTCATCAATGGCGTTTTTGGAATGCTAAATATCATAATAGTAATACAAATTATAAAGAAAAGGGAATTGATCAATTGCAAAATATAATTGATGGTATTAATGAAAGTAAAAATTCAGGAGAATCGTCTAGACGTTTAATTATGTCAGCTTGGAATCCAGAACAAGTTGATGAAATGGCTTTACCACCATGTCATGTTCTTTCACAATTTCATATTACAGAAGGTAATAAATTAAGTTGTACTTTATATCAAAGAAGTGCTGATATGGGATTGGGTGTCCCTTTTAATATTGCATCTTATTCTTTCCTAACGCATATACTTGCTAAACATTGTAATTTGGAAGCAAAAGAATTTGTTCATTTTATAGGTAATGCTCACATATATGACGATCATATTGAAGGTTTAGAAGAACAAATTATTAAAGAGCCATATTCTCCTCCATTATTGTCTATTAAAGATAAAAAAAATAAAATAGAAGATTATACTATTGACGATTTTGATATAATTAATTATAAATACCATAAACCTATAAAGATGACAATGCGTTGCTAATAACAAAAAAAAATTATATTTATCTATAAATGAACAGAATAGAAAGACGAACAACAGGAACTAGACCAGGTGCACCCGTTTGTAATCCGGGAAAACCAACACGTAATACAGGTATGTTAGGTGGTTCTTATTTATATCAAAGACAACCAAATCAAATTTCTCGTCAGGTTAGCAGAAATACCACACAAATAAATGGTATAAAGATTCTTCAAAATCAAGGAGATAGACTAAAAAGAGTTGAAAATAAATTAGAACAAATAGAAAGACAACAAGCAATAGGATCATCAAATATAGATTTGATTAATGACAAAACAAAAACAACTATTGATTTAATGAATGGTTCATATAAAAAACAAATGCAAACAATGCGTGATTATATAAAAGAGCTTGAATTAAAAATAAAAGCATTAGAATCTAATAAACCTATAACTGTAAAAGCAGTAAAAAAAAATAGTGATCAAGCAAATGTCACACTAGAAATCTCAGAAAAAAATTAGAGATAAAATTGAAAATAATATAAATACACTTAAATTATATTATTAAACCATGAAGTTAGTTTTAACAGACTCCAAGAAAGTAGCACAGTTTTCAAGTATTCTTAAAAATTTGAAAAATTTTAGTGGTGACATTGAAATCCATATCAATGAAAATAAATTATATGCACAAGGTATGGATTCAAGTCATTGTTGTTTGTTTGAATTAGAGTTATTGAGTAGCTGGTTTACAGAATACGAAAATAGTGATATCATCAGGTTAGGTGTAAATTGTGAATTACTTGCCAAAATTTTCAGTATGTTGGGGGAAAATCAATCAATTGAGTTAGATTATAAGAGAGGTAGTGATAATTTGTATATTACGTTGTCTCCAAAAGACGATGAATCTGGTATTGTAAGGGAATTCAAACTCCCTTTGATGGATTTACAAAGTGCATTAATGGAAATTCCTGACGAGGAGTATGATGCCGATATTGAAATGGTTTCTAGCGATTTCACAACCTTAATAACACAATTAAACACTTTTGGCAATGAATTAAAAGTTCAGTGTGGCAAAGAAATGCGTTTGACAGGTAAAGGAGAACTTGGTTCAATGGACGCGGTAATGAAAACAGAAGATATACTTTATTACGCTATTGGTGAGGACACAGAATTAGACTTAAATTTCTCGTTAGGTTATATTAATATGATGGTTGCTTTCGGTAAAATTAATAAAAAGGTTCAAATTCATATTACAAAAGATATGCCTATGAAAATTCAATATGGAATGGATACATTTATGGATAATGATGACGATGATGATGAAGAGGAACAAAAAGATAAAAATTATATTAGATTCTTCTTAGCTCCTAAAATAGAAGATTAAAATTATAAAATATACTATTTATTAGAAAAACATATGATGAGGGCTTTTGTCTTCTTTTTCAGAAGGAGATTTTTCAGGAGTGGTAGTAGGAGTAAAGTTCAATAGACCATCAAATTGTTTTTTATACCAAAACCCACAAGACCATCCAAAAGTAATTATACATAATAAAACATACCAAATATCACCTAAAATACCACCGCCCTTGCGAGATTTCTTTTTCTTACTTTTTTTAGTTACAATAACTCTAATTACAATGTTAAAAATAATAAGAATGTAAAATATTATAGCAAAATATTCTTTTACAAAATATATTATAGAGTCAAACATATGTAATATATTTATATTAATTTATGTCACTATCAAATCCATGTCTCGCCATCTCTATAAATACGTCTACTTCTTCCATCATTTGGGTCCATTATAAGCGGTCCTAGAAGTGTGACGAGGAGTCTGTGTGGCGAAGTTTTCGAATGTATTTCCAATTTATTATACACAGTTTTACCTAGTTTTTTAACTGCTTGAGGGTCTTTTGCTTTTGCATTCCAAAACCC
>TARA_R110001592_G_scaffold162962_1_pt1 | contig 30397 bp, 26 predicted proteins | sample TARA_R110001592 | Tara Oceans TARA_R110001592 (sample SAMEA4398387) | marine metagenome | biome: Polar Biome; feature: [SRF] surface water layer (ENVO:00010504); material: water (ENVO:00002006), including particulate matter (ENVO:01000060) such as... | depth 5 m | reverse complement strand
CGGGCTTCACCCGTGGCTATTATAGTTTCAGCCCTTCAGGCTTCTTCATTTTGATTTGGGATACCAAAACCGAAACCAAATAATAAATTAGAAGGAAGGGAAACCCATAAAGAACACATAATCAGAAGGTGAAATTACTAAAAAAGAACACCACCCTATAAGCCGCTCAAAATCTAAATTCATGCGACTCCCCCTTAGCGAAAGGGGGCAGGGGGATTTGTTGGGGAAAATCGAAATTCTTTGACGAATCGTATAAGCTTTAAACCCATCGTTTAGTCCCTTAAGGCGCTTTCGTCAATATGATTTTGTCAGCATTGTTGCAAAAAAGGCGCAACAATACCGCCAAAATCAAGATCGTGTAGCTCTCCATTACCACGGGCTTCACCCGTGGCTATTATAGTTTCAGCCCTTCAGGCTTCTTCGTTTTGATTTGGGATACCAAAACCGATGCCCAATACTAAAATAGTAGGAAGGCAAACCCAAAGAATCACCTGATCAGAAGGTTAAATTACTAAAAAAGAACACGACCCTAAAAGCCGCTCAAAATCTAAATTCACGCGACTCCCCCTAGTGAAAGGGGGTAAGCCTGTCCCGACTATAATCGGGAGGGGATTTGTTGAATTTGTCATGACAATAATAGGGAGGGGATTCATTGGAAAATCCGAAATCTTTTGACGAAAATATAGCGCTTTCGTCAATATGATTTTGTCAGCATTGTTGCAGAAAAGGGGCAACAATACCGCCAAAATCAAGATCGTGTAGATTTTCATTACCACGGGCTTCACCCGTGGCTATTATAGTTTCAGCCCTTCAGGCTTCTTTGTTTTGATTTGGGAATACCAAAACCGAAACCCGATAATAAATTAGAAGGAAGGCAAACCCAAAGGATCACCTAATCAGAAGGTTAAATTACTAAAAAAGAACACGACCCTAAAAGCCGCTCAAAATCTAAATTCACGCGACTCCCCCTTTCTTTTAAAGGGGGATCAAGGGGGATTTGTTGAGTATTTTTTAAAAAAAAGAAATTCTCATAGCCCTATTACCAGTCTATATGTGGAGCCAATTACCGATTTTGCATGCTAAAAATGAAATGAATCTCCCTGAGTCCCCCTTTCTTTTAAAGGGGGAGTTTGGACAAAAGGCATTTATGATGTTCAGCTAAATTAATCGTTTAATCGACTAGAGTTAAGGCGCTATTTTTATGGTCTCGGGATATTCATCAATGATTTTTCCATTTTCATTGATCATAAGAAAGTGTTGGTGTGGGCCTTGTAGGGTGGCAATGATCGCTGAGTTTTCCTCTGCAGATTTGGACAGGTACCAAACCTCTTCAGGAGTTTTAGGCTTCTTTTTTTCTACGCCCCAAGAACCATCTCCCAGGTAAACGATGCCGTCAGGATGTACGGCATTGTTTCTTAAAGGCAAGGTACGCTTGTAGGTATGGTCATCATTTTCAAAAGCCACGCGAACACCATATTCTTCAAATAATGGTATCCAATTGTCCAATACCTCTTCCGACCAGAATTGAATACGCTTTCCACCGGGAAGGACCCTACCGGAAGGGTAGCCAGGTTTATGATATACAGGAATTACATGGGGTATATGAGTGCGACGGGCCAATTGTTTTTTTAACCAATCAGTTTGTGTACCACTGATCAAGTTGCTATGAGAACTGTCTAGAATAATCAAACTCAGGTAATCTCCAAAATCAAGTACGCCATATCCAGGTTGACCGGGAAAAGCAAACAAGGGATAAAAGAAGGGCGCTTTTTCCAAGCGCATGGCATCCGTAGGTTCTTCCATTTCGCCTTTTTTCACTTTAGAAATAAAAGCAGGCATGCCAATGTCTTTGTTGATATTGGTTTCTGAGGCAGGGTAGTGGTGGTTGATCACATCATGGTTACCAATACCAACTACCAATGGTACCACACGGCCATCTTCAGTAATCAGGTCTCTTTTTACACCATCAAACCACTGGTACCAAGCGGCTATATTTTCCTTTTGGCCATTGGCATAGGCCAGATCCCCTCCCCAAACGATGAAATCAGGATTATAACGCATGGCAGACTGGTTCATTTTTCTAAACATTTCTCCCTGAGAGGTATCTCCACCGGCAGCAAATCGAATAGGGCGATCATTTTTTGCGGGCATGGTGTGGAATGAATACACCCGAGTAAATTCACCAACACGAAATTCATAGTTTGAACCAGGAGTGAGGTCTTTGATTTCTACCCGATGGATGCTGCGGTCAGAATGAGGGAATTCTTGGATTCTTGGGTAGACTTCCAGCCAGGTTTCATCCCCATCTTTCCTATAATTTAAAGTGTTTTTAGCTTTATCGGAAGGCAAAGTATGCCAGTCAATGGTCATCGTAGTGGTGGGATCCTGTTGCCAGGTAAGGAGAAGGCCTACAGGTTCTGTTTGTGCAAAGGCTGCAGAAAAGAGGGAAAAGGCCAGTAAATGTGTAAAAATTAAGCGAAGTAATAAGCGGAAAGGGTATCTGGAAAGCATGGGTATACTATTTTTTTAAATATACCCAAATTTATAAAAAAGGTCTATTGTCAGTTAGGAATCCTGGGTTATTAATTGATTAATATTTGACAGAATTTTTAACCCCTTAGATCCCAAACATCAATTTACTGTAGTATTTGAAACGATAAAAACCTCCCCATTTCCACATTTTGGAAAAGTCTTTCTTTTCGATCTCTCCCAAAGCCAGTAGTCTGTAGTAGTCAACAATTGGACGGAATAGGAATGGATAGATTATCACCCCAAACATAAAATATGGGAGTGTATTCCTGTAATCTCGCCAGTAGTAGGAAATAAAAACTATTGGAATATCTACGATCAAGTGATAGGTCCAAACGTTCTTAACATACTTTTCCATTGGGTTTTTTGGATTGATTGAATAGCTTACAAAGAGTAACCATTAAAAATAAAGAATTATTTCTGTTTTTCCATTCTAATTCGCATTTAATGGCAAAGCCTAGAGCTGTGGGGTAAGGGGTTGGGTTTTGACCAAATTGGAGCATAGTATTTAGTCTATTTAACATAATATAAATTATATAACATCCGCAGTGATTTGTGTTCAGCTTGCCTGATTAACATAAAATCAGTTATGTCATCTAAAGTGACATAACGGCCGATTTTATGTTAAAGCAAATCACGGTTCGTTTATACTGACACGTTACTGATTTGTGTTCCTGAAATCTCAGGATTACATAAAATCAGTTATATCATCTACAGTGATATAACGGCCGATTTTATGTTAAAACAAATTACGGTTCGATTATACAATCGTTAGCAAATTGAAATACAGTTTAATGTTCCGTAAATATACCAGATCGTTCCTATATCTCGTTGCTAATGAGGTAAATACATCAGGGTTAAACTTACCATAAACCTTAATAGAGCGGAAAATACTAGCAAAAACATTTCTCATCTATGTACTTTTCATCCTCGGCATGAAACATTTGCCATTAAGATGAGTTCTTGAGGTAACCTTTACATTGAATAATTGCTTCGATAAATGAATATGTCAATAGATGATAAGCGTTTGGATGCTTTGCGACTTCAAGGAGACTTGCTTGCAGACAATCTGGTAGAAGCTTTGTTAACTACAGATCAGAAACAGGACTTATATAGGGCCCTGCGCTGTAAGTCTTGGGAAGAATTCAATGCTTTAGAAAGTTATGAACCATTGGATGATTATTTCTTGAATGGCAATGAACTTCCCAGATGGGCAGATAAAAAAGAGATGGACAAGGCCACGGCCTTATTCAGAAGCAATGGCAATGAGTTTTTGTTTATGCTTGGAATTGTTTCCCTTCCCTATTGCTATGCCGCTGCTAAGGGGGCGCTATCCCTATACTATACAGAAAAAATAAGAAAGAACACCGATGCCAGACTACTGGAAACCACGGCCTTTATAGTAGAAATCATGAAACCTGATGCCTTTGAAAAAAATGGGATAGGTTTTTTGGTGTTAAAGCAACTCCGGCTAAGACATGCAATGGCCAGGTTTTATTTAAAAAATATTCCTGCCATCAATGAATTGGACGAACTACCTATTAACCAAGAAGATATGGCAGGAACAAATCTCGCCTTCTCCTATATGGCGATTCGGGCAATGCCGAAAATTGGGGTCCGAATACCTCTTGCCCTTGCCAATAGTTACATGCACCACTGGGCGGTTGTGAGTCATTTGATGGGTATTGAGGAACAATTACTGCCAAAAACGATGAAAGAAGCTTTTCATCTGGAAAAAATGATTTCAGGGCGACAGTTTAGGCCAAGTTTCGAAGGGAAAGAGCTAACCAAACAGCTTATAAGGCACTATAAGGAAAATATTCCCAACATCGCTACCGTTCAGCTCATCAGGCCCCTGGTTAGGTACATGATTGGAGATAAAGTGGCAAAAACAATCGGGTTGAAAGACAATACAATATGTGATTCGATGGGTGGATTGATGGGACTGTTGCCACTATTCAAGCGCTTTGTTTTTCCTCCGGTTCAGTCCTTTGAAAGTATCGTGAAACAAATAGAAAACAGGCTACAAACGCTTTATCAAGTAAATTAAAGAGGTTAAATTAAAGTTGCTCTAAGTAACCTCTTTAATAGAGTTGGTCTAACAACTTCCTAAACTCACTCCAAAAACAAATTCTCATTTATCTTTTTAAGGTTTTCTAAGTTAACCCGATGAAAATCAAAAAAGCCCTTGTTTCCTCCAAACCACGCAAAAACTTCGGCCTTATTTAGTTTCGTATTCTTCTCCATTTCGCAATATGCATGGGAAGAAGAATATGGATATTTCCGATAATCAGCTATAATGCCATGCTTTTCAGGGTTGAAATGGATGTAAATCAGCAATCGTGAAAAATAGACTTCCTTTGATACGGCTATTCTTTTAAATGGAGATTCGAATAGCGGTCCCGTACGATTATACATTATGTTCATGGCCCGAGTATAGCTCTGTAGAAAGCTACTAAAAGCATTACTTATATGCCAATAGGCCTCCTTTTCTTTATTATTCTTAACGACAGACCTGATATGATCTTCACTACGGATTCTGATCAGCAAATGAAAATGATTCCCCATTAAGCAATAGGCGTAGGTATGTACAAATGGATGGACATACCGAATATACTGTTTCAAAAAATAATGATAATTCTTCTCCTCAAAGAAAACTTTGGCTCCGTTGATTCCTCTATTGAAAATGTGAAATATCATATCAGGATGTAACTGGGTGCCTCTGATATCCATAACTAATACCATTAATGATTTCAATAAACTAGATTACTTTAAGAACAGCTATATAAAATAAACAGGTGTAAGTAATATAGAAAAAAATATTATATTAGTCAATCTATTATTAAAAAAAATAAAATTTTACAATTTATCTTTTTTTAAAACTTTAAACCTGTATTATACAGGAACTGACCCAGAAAACCGGAAGATCTATTAAAAAGGTTACTCTAAGTAACCTCTTTAATAGATCGAGAGTAGTGTGGTGGCCTGTCAGAGAACGAGACGGAGACCGAGGGGTTTACTAAAACCTACTGCCAACCTTGCACCTCACTACTTCGGCGGTTCCCTGACTCATCAACCCAATAGATATACCAAAGTTTGGCATCCGAGGGAATGCTGACCTCTCCTTTTGCTTTTTCTAGTTGTAACAGTTGCCATTCTCTTTCAGGACTACGGTTGGTATCCTCCGTGTAAGCCAGATAAACTTCTTTAGACCCATGGGAAATGGTATACTTTAACTGCTCCCCTTCTACTTCCAGTTTAATTGAACTAATAAACTCGGATTTCTTTTCTAATTTGGTGCTGATGAAATTATATATTTCTTCGGGGGCAGCTCCGTGAAGATGGCTGTGTTTCATATCAGGAATTAGCGTAAACTGTGTATCCTTAGCCAGATTGGCTGTTTTTTGCCAGTTTTCCACGAAATAAGCAAAATCATTGGTCCCATTGACAAAGAGCATATCTGCCGAAGCATTGCCTACATAATTGGAAGGATCCCAAAGCTTCACCCACCTTTGGGTTTTGGCCATTCCCAGGGAATCAAATTGTTTGTCCCAAGCACTTCCTTCTTGTAAAAAGCCACAACCATAAACAGGTACGGCTGCTGCAAAGCGATGGTCTACTCCTGCTACCAGATTGGTCAGGTAACCACCCCAGCTGATGCCGGTAATGGCTGTCCTATCTCCGTCTACTTCCGGAAAAGACCGGATAAGGGAATGTGCACTTACAATATTGGCTACAGAATGGTATTGCCATTGTTCATTAAAACCCTCGCTTAACCTGTAAAACTTGTGTATGTCGTCTTGATTGGGGCCTCCGGTCTCCATTCTTGTGCGCTTGGATCCCCAAGGATTATCCTGATGCTCGGTAGGCAAAGGCTGGTCTCCACCAAGGTCCATGGCAATGGCGACATATCCTTTTTTGGCCCATTCCAGTGCCCAAATTCGAAAAGCGGTTCCTCCCCCACCATGCACCAGTACAATTCCCGGAAAGTCCCCAGTTTCAAAACTTTTCGCTCCAATTGTAGCCGGGCTTGCGAAGTAAGCAAATACTTGGGTCTCCTTTCCTTCATATTCCTCACCGGTATAGGTCATAGACCAGACAGAATCCGATTGGTCCAACCATTCAAAATCGGGGGCCACTGATAAACCTTCCAAATCCCATGGAATTTCACCTTCCAGCGCTGGAGGCAGGGAAAGTCCTGTTTGGGCAATAACAAGCCCCTTCAAAAAGAACAGGGTTAATCCGATTATAATCGTTTTTTTCATGCTGATGACTTTTGGAATATTTTGTTCCAAAATAAGAATAATATTGCTGAAATCATGAAGTATTGAAAATGATTGTTGGGTTCTGATATGGTTTAACGATAAAAAATTAAGCAATGAAATGAAGAAAGATTTTTTCGTTTTCATTCAAAACGATATCTTTAACAAAGGAACAATACCTGAAATTTTTCTAATTGATATTTCATTTGATTCGTTTAGTTTATAGAAAATTGATAGGAATTTAATGAATTGGAGATTAATTAACCTTAAATAGATATTAAAAAATAACATGGCAATTTTTAGACAATTCACAGCGAATAGCATTTCTATGAAGCCCTACCCTTTTTGGAAGGAATTGGCAATGGAAGCTTACTTTTTGGAAAATGAGGATATTCTAAAGTTGGATGAACAGAATTTCTCAGAAGTAGAAGTCTTGGATGCTGAAATAGCGTTAAAAAGTGGTAGAAAAACAGGAGATGGGCGTATAGATATTTTAGCTAAATACGGTGGGGAGTATTTGGGGATTGTGGAAATCAAATTGAATGAAATCAATGAATTAAGCCTTAGACAACTTGAAGATTATCTTTCGGTTTCTGCTCAGATTCTTAATTTGGGAGAATACTGGCAGGAAAGTGCAGCACCAAAGTGGGTTGGGCTTTCAGAATTGAAACATGATTTTCCTGATTATATTCAGGGAGGTTTCGGTGTAGTGGATTTGACAAGTAATGCTGAAGATATATTTCAACGTTGGGGCCACAAGAGACATTATATTAAAGAAGAAGAAGTGATCCAGCTTCAGGATCAGACGATCTCTACTTGTAATCAATGGCATACTGAAAATATCAAGACCTTTATCAATCAAGCGGAAAAATTAGGATTGAGAATAGAGTTGAAATAAATTATCTCGAAAACTAAGATTTCGATACGGATTTTGTCATTATTGTTGCAGAATAAAAAGCAAACATAACGCCAAAATCTTGCTGTTCTCGATGGTTTTACCTTGGGCTGACGCCCATGGCTATAAATATTGTCCCCTTCCAGGATTTTTCGGATTTAAATGCTTCAAAATTTACATCACCATAAAAATAAAATTAAGCTATAAAGAGTTGGATGGAATTCTAAGGCGCAAGTGCATGACTCATTACCCTACCATCGTTCCCCCATTAACCCCTCTAATACAACCCTTTACTTAGATAGTTGGTAAAAGGTTGCTGTTGCAATAACTCTGAATACCAGAGGTAATCAATGTAGGTCAGGTAGATTTCCTTTTTTATGCGAGCAGCCATATTCTTTGATTTGATCATGCTGCCTCTCAGTTTGATCATGGTAAGAGGGTTACTTTCTTCTATTTTTTGAAGACTGGAGGCTAGTGCTGGAATATCTAAACTGTCCAATCGATTTTGTAAGTTATTGTAGCGTTGCGATAGATTTTCCAGGTTTTTCCTTACCATTTCCAGCCCAACTTGCTGTTCACTCTTTGCTATTAATAGGTCACTCTCGGCTTCTATGATTTCCAGTTTTCTTTTGGTCATGTTGTCCTTATTGGGATTGGTGATAGGAATGGCTATCCCTACCCCTATACTCCATGGTTTTCTTTCCTGTTCTATGCGGTATCCCTGATACTGTGCTTTTATATAGCCGATATTGATATTTGACTTTTCCAGTTTCCATTCTGATAACGCCAAGTCAACTTTCTTTTGTCTGTAAGCCAATTCCCCTACCCCGCTAAAACCTGGTTGGCTTCTCACCAAATTTTGGATTTTCTCAATGGGGATTAGCTCATTCAACGTCCATGTAATTTCTTGGTTTCGAGCCAAAGGATACAATGCCTCGACCTCAGTTCGCTGAGCATCTTCTCCGAAAGACAATTCCTCCAACTCCACCATTTTTTCAATCTGCTCAATTTTTAGATCCGCATAATCATTGGCATCAAAGTAACTAGAAAATTTCTGAGCCGCTAAAATATCAATTGATGTTTTTATAATTTCTTGTTCTTCCTTTTTTAATTTTTTCAATTCGTCCAGATAGGCCCAGTTGATGATCAACTCATAATGGCGCTTTATGACTTCTTTTAATTCACGCTGACGATCCAGTTGTAATACCTGCTGGTAATTTTTAAAATATTCGTTATTGCGCTTCACTTCCCAGGGGTTAGCAGGGTTTAGCCTAACCGTATAATCCTGACGGTCATTGTCAAGCTGGTTGCTCTCTGTGCGAAACTCAAGGCCACGGATTAATGACAACTTATAAGGATTGGTATCCAGAAAATTATCCTGCGTGTCAAATACCTTAACGGCGGATGACTGCAAGGCCGATTGTAGAAAATAATCCATGCTCAGTTGGGCATAGCCCATGGAAGGAAAAATCAGAAAACAACTTAAAATCAGTAATCGCATGGCTTATCGTATCAAAACTTTTTCCCCATTTGAAAAGGTGTTTTCTGCCGGGATCTCAATAAATACTTGTTGGCCAAAGGCCTGGTTGGCAGTGGATTTTTGCAAAATATCGGGCAATTTACTGACCGATCCATATCCAATTATTTCGCCCTGAACAGAATTTCTAAGTTGGTCATAAGAGGAGACGCTAACGATTTTTCCAATGCCAAACTGGGTAGATTTCTTTCCGATTAGGTAGGCGATTACCGTGGTGGGGTGTAAAGGGTTTATCTCCAAAAGAGAGCTAAAGGACTCCACTTGTTCTCCGGCTTTTACATAAACATTTTTCACTACCCCAGAAGCAGTAGCGTATTTATTCAAATTGCTCTTTTGTGTTTCTAATAGCTTTAATTCACTTTCCCAGAGGTTAATTTGGTTTTCAAGCAGCTGCAATTCCGTGGTGCTTTCCTGATTTACGTCCTCAATTTGAATGCTTAAAGCTTCCTTGTGTTTTTGCTTTTGTTGTTTCAGGGAATTGATTCTTACAGCCATGGGCGAATTGGCATCTGCCGAAGCTTCAATAGCAAATTCTTTGGTGATTACCTCATTCATCATCATTTCACTCTCCATTTCAAGAATCTTTGCCTCCAGCTCTTCGATATCAATTCCCTTTTGCGCTTGTATATAGGAAATCTCAGCTTTGACAAGTTTTGCTTTTTCTGCGCGTTCGGACTTACGAATGGTTATCTGGTTCCTGAGTTTAGTGATGTCAATTTCCAACTCATCACTGGTAAGTTCTACCAATAACTCACCTGCTTTCACTTCCATCCCAGGGACTATGTGAATGGCTTTTACCAATGCTGGTTTTTCTATTTTCACCTTGTATTCCGTGGTTTGGGCAATTCCTACTGAGGACTCTCCGCTACCTTTGAAGTATCGCCCACTGATAAACAGCATAGCCACCAGCATCATTGCTATCAATACATAAAACCAATTCGTGTTTTTTACCATTAGTTTAAGAGGTTTTCATTAGATGACAACTTGATTTGTGATATTCCTTCAACTGCTTTGATGTCATTAATGAAATCATCTTTTGACACAGTGCTATTCAAGGTTATTGCATATTGGTACCGGGTAGCCATTTCTTTATTGACTTGTAGGGTGAGCATGCGATAGCCTTGACAATGATTTTCTAATAGGCTGATAATGGTTGCAAGTTTATAAGTTTCATCAATGGTAAAGTGTAGCTGATTGTGGTACTTAAAACTTCGAAAGGGTGAGGTGTGAAGTAATAAAGCCACCAGACAGAAAAGAATGGCCCCAACAAAGGAGATAGTGAAGCCATACACGCCTATGGCCAAACCAGTACTTAAAGCAGCGAACAGAAACAATACATCTCTGGGATCATCGATCCGGGTACGGAAGCGAATAATGGCCATCGCTCCAAAGACCCCTAATCCACGCGCCAGACTGTCCCCTATTGCCATCATCACCAATGAGGTAACAATGGCTCCTAAAATCAATGATTGAAAGAAATTCTTAGGATAAACATCACCTGTAAATGTGAGTTTATGAGTGATGGCGATCAAGGATGACAACACAAATGCCCATACAAAAGAGTAAGTAATGTTTACCAACTGTGGGTATTCATATACCGGTTGATCGGGAAATAATTCAAACATATTTCGGTGATTAATTATTGGTTAGGCCAGGTGTTGGGTTTTCTATTGGTCCCCAATTAATACCACCGTCTGTGGATCTCCCCCATGAAATATCTTCTTCTTGGGCTTCAAAGAGATAAGTATCTATGGTTCTTCCATCGATATAGAATAATCCAATGTCTTCACCATCTGCACTCAAACTAAAATCAAGATGCAAGACGCCTTCGTCAGTTGATCCGTCAGCCCATAGCAGCAGGTATCCACCAGCAGGAATGGTAGTGGCATCCGGATCTTCAGAGGAAATTTTATTCCCAAAGGGTTCATCTTTATCGTCTGATAAATACATTCCTGCAATATTTACTGAAGTAGTACCTGCATTGTAAATCTCTATCCAATCATCAAACTGTTCTTCACCACTGTCAGTATCCGGACAACAAACGTTATTGCTTGCCATAAATTCATTGATGACGAGTTGTGGTAAAGGGTCTGTATTTAATAAGTAATCTTCTAGATTTTCCGGTGCAGTTGCTGGCTTAAAGGTGGAAAGCCCATTGATACCTATTGCTTCCACATAATAGGACACAGTTCCTTCAGTTGCCATTCCAGGAATAGTTCCGGTATAGGTTGTTTCACTTTGGTACAACATGACCACTTCCGAAAAGGAACCATCATTGAATTGGTAGAACAAGCTAAGGGAAGCAACTCCAGTGGTTGAAATCAGTTCGGCTGTTACTATGACCTCCTCATTTAGTGCTGGGACGAGAGGAATGCGTGAGAGGGAATTAATGGCAGGTGCGCTATCTTCTCCATTGGATTTACCCTGAGTGGTTGTTCCGGTAATTTCCCAAAAATCCGAACCGTCAGGAAACCTTGAATAGGACTGTCCATTGTCAAGGTTGGGATAGGTAACATTGTCGATCAGCGTACCATTGGCACTTTCTAACGATATGGCTTCCCCATCTCCCGACAGTTTAAAATTGGCATTCAAGCCTGTTCCTAAATCATTGCAAAGCACAACGATAAAGCCCTTTGCAGGAATTGTCGTACCAGCCGGCAGGCTGTAAGCATTGCTACCATCTGAAAGGACATAGCCGCCTATATCCTGACTTGTTTCTAAAGCATTGTACAGTTCAATCCAGTCTTCACCAGAAGCAAATATTTCATTTATAAAAATACCATTTTCTACCAGTGGTTCTATTGCTTCATCTTCGGTGCATGCAGTGACCAATAGAATAGCGCCAATCAAGAGACATAAAAAAGGATTGAAATTCATATTTCTAAAGGGTGAAAATTTTCTTAATAGTGCCATAATGGTTTGTGTAAATAGCTATAAATCCTTAAATAATTTATTCAAGCTTTAAAAGAGGTAAACAATTGTTTTAAAGGTGTTTATAATTAATTGAATTCACGATTACCTAAAAGAAAGACCAGGCAAACTTCATGGGATCCTTCCCCTTCTATTACTGGTTTTAGTGCAATATTTTGTACTGGTAAATCCACCTTGGGTGATTATTGGATTTATAGCATAAAATGCTTTTTTCAATTTTGGGTGCTAATGAGAACAACCTATTACCTCAATATTAAGATTAGACGAGATACTGCTTTAAATCCCTCGCTATAGGTCAAAAAAAAAAATCAATTATAAGAATCAAGCGCGTATTTGTTAACTAATCCGGTTTCCTTTTGAGTAACCATTTTAGGTGATAAGTGTTGGTATTCTGGTACTTAGAGGTAATGATTGAAAGGTGATCATAATTTGAAAAAAATCTAAAATTCTTCATCTATTTCCTTAAAAAAATGAAAATTTAGGATTTACTTATTACCTAGAAATTTTAGTTTTATGAAATAAATCTCCTAGCGTATTTACAGAAGATCATTCTTTGAATTTTAGAAATTACAGCTTATTACTACACCGTATTCATCTAAAAATTAAGTTTTATTACTCAAAAGATTTTTTCGTTTTCAATCAAAATGATATATTTAGAAAAGGAATTGTACCTGAAATTTTTCCTATGAATAAAAGGCCGAGTTAAAGCGGTTATTGTATCCTGACTATCGTACAAGGGGGATTGAAATATTCATTACAAATTTCGCCACTAAGTGTTTTAAAAATCAAATCCATCCTAATAAAATAATTAAAATTCAAGTATCAAAAATAAGTTTTTGCAATACAACTCATTTAGTTGCTATCAAATTATTGAATAAAATTGAACTAAAATGTAAACCTTAAGGTTGACACTATGAGAATTGTTTGTATATTTGAGCATAGAAAGAATGGTCTCTACGCAGTACTGTATGAAGACAACGATTTTGATGCGCTGGAAATATTACAGGAACAATGGTCTGATCCAGAGGAACTACGAAAAGTATTCAAACAATTTAAAAAGGATTATGAAGCCTATTATGGTAAAGCTAGAATTAACCTGATTATTGAAAAAGCAATGGAGGATGCTGACCTCCTGTTTGAAACTTTATTTGAATTGGCCGATGATGATTCAGGAAAACATCTTAGCGAATTTTTCAAACCCCTTCACAATAATGAAGCTGGTAACCCATTTGATTTACAACAACTCAAAGGGTATGGAATGCTTGGGAATTCATTTTTGAGGATTTATGCCATTCGATATGGGAAATATTATGTGATTACAGGTGGAGCCATTAAGTTGACGGAAAAAATGAATGATAGGCCTCATACTAAGACCGAGTTATATAAATTGAATTTGGTGAGAGATTACCTTAAAAAATTTGGAGAAGATGCAGAATTCATTTTCTTAGAAATATAAAGTTATGAACAAGACAGAAGAAAAATTAAAAACCCTGGTAACTAAAAGTCCTGCTTCCAATTGGAAGGAGAAAGTTGCCTTCAGAAAAGAAAATAAAGCTTGGCTCAAAAAGTCTACAAGGATTGCATTGCGTGTGCTAGATGCATTGGATGAAAAAGGATGGAATCAGTCAGATTTGGCAAGAGAATTAGGTGTAACTCGACAACAAATTAGCAAACTGGTAAAAGGAGAAAGTGATTTTAAACTTTCTTCTGTTTCCCAGTTGGAGAAAGTTTTAAATATCCAATTACAAGTGATATTATTGGATAATGAGGAAGTGATGACAGAGGAATTGTTTCAAGAAAGACTTAACGAAGAAATCATTGATTATCATCGTAAATGGGCCTATACCCAGCAATATTTAAAATTAAAAAATAAAAGTACCAATCCTCAAGTGGTGATGGCTATAGATGCACCCGTAGAGAAAGATTTCCCAATGGCAGGATGAAAGCAAAATTTTCACCATTACAATTGTTGGACTTCAAGCTTTTGGAGTCACACTTTGAATTTCTTGCACCTGAGTCTAGTGATATTGACCACAAAAAATTGTTTTTTTCATATCCTGTTGAAATAGATTTTGATATAAATTCTGCTGAGGATAATAAAGAAATCCAGTTGATTACCAGAATTAATGTAAATGCAGACGAGGAGTATAAACTCCGGGGCTATAAAATTTTAGTAGAAGGTGGTGGAACTTTTAGCATTAACGAATCCGAGAAAATGGACGAAGGATTGAGGACTAATTTATTGAAGTTTTCTCCCTTGAACATGATGATTAACAATCTTCGAAATATAATGTATCAAATTACTAACTTAGGGCCGCTGGGTGGTTATTTATTGCCTCCGATAGATATATCGAAACTACTTCAGGACAAGATTGAAGAGCAGGAGGCTAGTTAAGTCAGTCATTTGGATTCTCATAACATTTCAGTAATGTTTCCGATTCAACTGACTTATCATCTCCCTAATACTTTCAGCCGATGCATACAACACTCCCTGCTGATTCATAAAGGTTGATTCAGGAGAATTTAGGTGTAAATTTTCTCTTTTACTATTGGATACAGGCAAACCTAATTCTTCAAAAATCAACCGTGTGGCTGCAAAATCCCAAATGCTGCCCCCTCCTTTTTCTTTTCTGGGGAATTTAAAATAGCAGGCATTACTATGGGACAAAACGGACAATGCGTTGCGAACTGCACCGAAGCCAACATGGTAAAACACATTGGTAAGATTCTGACCTTCTGCCCATTGCTTTGTCTTGCCTTTTAGTTCTTGAAAATAACTTGCACCCTGCAGGCTTCTGTCCATGTAGACATGTAATGAATCATCATCCGCAGTATTGCTAAGGCTAAAAGATTGGCCATTTAAGGCAACGCCTTCCCCTTTGATAGCACTATAACACAAATCTTCATCAGGTATATAGACAGCTCCAACCACAGAATTTCCGGCTCGGGAAACAAGGGCTATGGAAACAGCATAACCAGGACGTTGCTCTGTAAAAGGTAAAGTTCCATCCAGTGGATCGATGCACCAAAAATAGTCCTTTTGTAATCGAGAGGCATCGTCGGTTGCTTCTTCGGTGAGTAAACCAAGATCAAATTGTTTTATGCTTGGCAATAAATGGTGTAAAATAATTTCTTGAGCCTTGAAATCTACCTCGGTCACTACCTGAGAAGCCGTGGAATACCCTCCTTGCTTTTTTTGTTGACTGTAAGATTGATCTACTTGCGATTGAATTAATTTTCCGGCCTCTATGCTTGCGTTTATGGCTTGCTGGCAAAGCGTAGTTAAATTGGTTTTTTCTAGCATCGCTTCAGTGATTTAGTTCATTTATGGCTGCTTGTGTGAGCCGTTTGCTGTACTTATGCATCTTCCAATGACCTGAGCTCCAACCATCCAAAAATCGATAAAGGTCAGCCCAAGCGAATTTGTAAAGGCTTAACCACTCTTCCTTAACCAGCTTAAAATCAATTGAATTAACCATATTTATTTCAAGCACATTGAAGTAATGCATTAACAACTCATCTTCAAATTGATTACAGACCTCCTCAGTAAAACAACTGCTAATGAAGTAGGCCACATCTTTTATACCACATCCTTTTCCTACATATTGAAAATCCACAGCTGCCACTTGGTTTTCTTCACCGAAACAAAAATTTGCCAGCTTGGCATCTCCATGCACTAGGCTTTGATAGGTCGCATTGTTAAGCTTTTGATCTATGGCCGGAGCTACTTGTTTTAAAGATTTATTGGTCATTTTTGCCAGTTCATCAGGCCGGGTTTTAAGGTACCAGTAAGTACCGGTCTCCCACAAGCCTTTAGGTTCCACCCCCATAAATTTTGCATGGAAATGTGCCAACCAAGTCAGACAATTTTTCGCATGGTCCAGGGTAACTGTTTCAGGAACTAGCCTGATAGGAAAACCGGAAGCATTGAGGTCTTCCATGACCAGTAGGCGCATGTTTCCTTCACATTCTGAATGGAGTAATTGAGGAACTTTACAATGGGAATCGGTTAGTTTTGCATAATGCTCGTACCAGTAGCTTTCTACGGCATAAGATTTAACTTTACGCTGATGTGATAAATCCGTATTCCATCCTCTTGGGTGTTTACCAGATTCGGGAAGTTGTATATGCTTGACAATAACCGATGAGTACTCCCCTCCCTCTAATGTATACCGCTTTATAGCCCCATATCCACTCCATAAGGTTTGCACATGCGTTATGCTCCTAATCGCTGAGGCCTTGGTACATTTAAGAATTTGGGATTCGATGGAGGGCATTTACTGTTGAGGGTTTTCTATTTATAGAGATATTTTATCCTTTATATAGCAACAATTTCACTACTCAAGTATGTCGCTAACGGACAATAAAATTACCGAAATTTCTCTTCTTATTGATGCATTTTGCATTGAATTTCACAAATCTGGGTAATGGCCCTTGTTTGGAATAAGGTGGCGTAAAATGCCAACCCGGCGGCTGAGCGGAGTCGAAGTCAAGGGTAACATTTCCCTAAAAGCTATCCCTTCTGCTGCGCTCCGGGTCCGGTTACCGGCATGTTCTCTTACAATGAGACATGCTATTAGACTGAACAAAATACCTTAGAAATCCCCCTGCGCCCCCTTTTTTAAGGGGGATTTTGAATTTTCAGGACTGACGGGTGCATACCTGATTTGCAATTTTTCAGCCAATTTGATTTCCACTAAATCAACGTTAAATTTCCAATTCAGCAAATCCCCCTTTTCTTCAAAGGGGGACAAAGGGGGATTTTATTTTAAAAATGTTTAATCGAGAAAAATCAATTTCTGAAAGGATAAACCCTCCATAGGTCACAAAGATCGTATCCTCCTGAATAAATTATTAAGGCCAATGTCGATAAATAGAATCAGGAAGGTTAAATTAGTGGTTCAAAAAGCTTACACCACATTAACTGCACTTCAGACCATGCCCCGCTTACATCATTTGACCAAATTAATTCATTCGAATTTTTGTGCTTTCCAGAGATATTTAAATTATTGCTTCCTTCTCCTTTTGATAATAAGCTATTCCTGCATAAATAAGGAAGCCGAATTGCCCCCTGGGGACATCGATAATGGTGGATTAATCATTCCAGGGGGATTTGAAGCCTTGGTGGTCATCGACAGTGTGGGGCCAACGCGTCATATCACAGTCAACGACAATGGGGACATTTATGCCAAACTTCGCTTTTCCAAGGACAAACAGGGAGGCACCATTGGACTTCGAGACCTCGATGGGGATGGAAAAGCAGATTCCGTAGTCCGCTTTGGTGACTATGAAAGTGTAGGCGGTTCTGCTGTCGGGGTTACCATTTACAATGGCTATCTTTATACCAGTACTGTAAATCAGGTTTTAAGAAATAAACTAAGTCCTGGGGAATTAGTACCCAGCAGCAGAACGGAAATTATTCTCACAGATACGCATCCCAATGTTGCCAGAAATTGGCATACCACTAAACCTGCAGCTTTTGACGGGAAAGGAAATATGTATATCCCATTCGGGTCTCCTTCTGATGCAGGACAGGACCTTGAAATCTTTGGGCCAACGGGAACCCCTGAAGGAAAGGGCTTGGATCCCAGTCCCGAACGGGAGATGAATGCAGGCGTCTGGAAGTTTGATGCCAACAGAGAAGGTCAGGTTCAATCAGATGGTGTCAAATTTGCAACCGGCCTTCGCAGTATTGTCGGTATGACTTGGAGTCCCTTGGATGACCAACTTTATGGAGTAGTAAATGGAATAGACAATTTTCATACCCTCTATCCAAAGCTTTATTCCTCCTGGCAGGCAGCTGTACTACCATCTGAAAAATTGGTGAAAATAACCGATGGAGCTGATTTTGGCTGGCCATACGCCTATTATGATCAGTTACAAGGCAAAAATGTCTTATCGCCCGGATACGGTGGTGATGGCAAGATCATCGGCAGAGCAGCCGATTTTGATAATCCAGTGGTAGGGTTTCCTGGTCATTGGGCCCCAATGGATTTGCATTTTTACCAAGGAAGCCAATTTCCAGAAAGGTACAAGCAAGGTGTGTTCGTTGCTTTTCACGGTTCCACGGATCGATCTCCCTATCCTCAAGCTGGATTCATCGTCTGCTTTGTTCCTTTAGAGGACGGGATAGCTGGTGATTGGGAAGTCTTTGCAGATGGGTTTGCCGGAGTAGATACAGTAGAAAACACTGGTGATGCCAAGTACAGGCCTATGGGATTGGCCGAAGGCCCAGATGGCTCCCTTTATATATCCGATTCAAACAAAGGGAAAATTTGGCGGGTGATGTACAAGGGTAACAAAAAGGAATTTGGTAAAAAGCAGCTTGATGTAATGAATCAACTGACCGCAAATAAAAGCTATATTAAAACACCGGTAGAAGGAGTTGATAATTTGGATAAAGGTTCAATGCTTGAAGGAGGAATTCTTTACAATACCTACTGTGCTACTTGTCATCAACGAAATGGACAAGGGGACAATAACCGTTTTCCTCCCCTCGCTCAATCTGAGCGGGTGCAAGGGAATGTTGAAATCCTTGTCGAGTCAATTTTAAATGGCATCCAAGGCGAGATCACTGTAAGGGGAAAAACATTTAACGGTTATATGCCTCCGCATGCCAACATTCTAGATGATCATGCAGTTGCTTCCATTACCTCATATATCCGAAACAGATGGGGAAACAAAGCCAGCACCATCACCCCGAGTGAAGTTTCCAAAATTAGGGCAAAAGTGGTAAAGTAAATTGTTAGGTACTAGTTTGCCAAAACTTTATTAATTTCAGGCTGTCAATCCTATATAACCGTATAATGAAAGCTTACATCTTTCCAAAGACCATAAAACAAAGCTTCACTTTTAGCTATGAATTAATTCTCTTTATGTTTCTGCTTGGGAGTGGAAGTTGTGCCCAAAAGGAGGATACTTATTCCCATTGGGGCGTCTATAAAGCGGACGCAGAAAGTAGTAGCTATTCTCCTCTTGACCAGATTAACAAGGAAAATGTGTCAAAACTAACCCTGGCATGGGTTTTCGAACCCAATGACACTATTTCTGGAGGCAACCCAAAAAACAGTGAGAGTAATCCGATCATCATTGATAAAATCCTGTACACCACCTCTGCCCGCGGACGGCTATTTGCAGTCGATGCTGTCACAGGCGTATTAAAGTGGAGTTTTGACCCATTTGATGGGGAACGAGGAGGCGGAATTAAACGGGGTGTAACGTATTGGGAAGACGGATCAGACAAACGCATTCTCTTTACCGGAGGGGATAAACTTTTTGCCATAAATGCGTCTACAGGAATGCCAATCCCTTCATTCGGCAACGCAGGTAAGGTGAACTTAAATGAAGGAATGCGGGGCGATCCGGATAAAATCTCTGTGATACCCACTTCACCGGGAATTATTTTCGAAGATTTGCTGATCCTGGGCACTGAAGTTTCGGAGCTCTATGGAGCAGAGCCTGGCCATGTAAGGGCATACAATGTGCGTACCGGGGAATTGACCTGGACTTTCCACACCATCCCTATTCCGGGACAAGTTGGGTATGATTCATGGCCAAAGGATGCATGGAAGTATGCTGGAGGCGCCAACAGTTGGGGAGGATTTAGCCTGGATGCCTCTCGAGGCATGGTCTATTTTGGTACTGGATCCCCTGCCTACGATTATTATGGTGCAGACCGGAAAGGCATGAATTTGTTTGGCAACTCAGTAGTAGCAATCAATGCCCGAACCGGAGATTATATTTGGCACTTTCAAACTGTACATCACGACTTGTGGGACTATGATTTGCCAGCACCTCCAAATCTGGTTACGGTAGAACACGAAGGCCGAAAAATTGATGCTGTGGCCCAGACTTCCAAAGTGGGATTTATTTACCTTTTGGATAGAGAAACTGGAAAATCTTTATTTCCAGTTGAAGAAAGGCCCGTACCCCAATCCGATGTTCCTGGGGAAGAGGCCTGGCCGACTCAGCCTTTTCCGCTAAAACCCGCTCCCTATGCCCGGCAATATTTGGACGAAACCGACCTTGCCAATTATTCGTCTACCTCTAGGGATTCGCTGATACAACTGTTTCGCTCCCTTCGTTATGAAGGGATTTTTACCCCTCCATCACTGAAAGGAACCTTGCAGTTCCCTGGTTCACGCGGAGGATCAAGTTGGGGCGGTGCTGCCTTTGATGCGGCTACTGGTCTCCTGTACGTCAGGTCAAATGACTCCCCGGAAATCATGCGCATGAAAAAGGTGGAGCCTGAAAATGCCATTACCAACCTATCTATTTATAAACGGGGAGAATCGATTTATTCCACCTTTTGTGTAAGCTGTCATGGCCTGGATAAAAATGGAGACGAACAAGGAAATCCTTCTTTAGTAGGGTTAAAAGGCCGGATCAGCGAAGAAGATGTGTTAACAAAAATAAAACAAGGAGGAGGTAAAATGCCAAGCTTTTCAAGTGTCATCAATGACGAAGCAAAGGAAGAAGCTATCTTGGCCTACCTCTTCGAGAATGAAAATAAAGAAAGCCCTGATCAGGAAAATTCTTTGTTGAAAGAAATCAACAACAACCAAGGAGCATCTTTAGAAACCAAATCTGTAAAAGACCTGAATCGATACCTGAACCTTACCGCTTATGGGTATTTTAGGGATTCTAAAGGAAGACCGGGAATTAATCCTCCTTGGAGCACACTTCATGCCATCAACCTAAATACCGGTGAATATGCTTGGAGCGTCCCATTAGGAAATAAGCCTGATCTGCAGACAGGGCTGCAGGAGACTGGCGATACGGGTTCCGCTGGACCTACGGTTACCGCTGGCGGACTGGTATTTATAGCAGGTACACGAGACAATAAATTTCGGGCTTTTGACAAGGACACGGGTGAAAAACGCTGGGAAATCGATTTGCCAGGTTTTGCCAATGCCAATCCAAGTAGCTATATGGTGGAAGGCAAACAGTTCATAGTGCTTTCTGTTGGAGGAAATTCAAAAAATACCGCCGGATCAGTAATGGCGTTTTCACTACCTAATTGATTAACTACAAAAATGCGAAACAGGCCTAATCGTATACTTTGAATTCAAGCTTTTATAATATTTATTTCGTAAATTCAAAATCTAAAAAACAAAATCATGAAAAAGAATATTTTAATTGGTGTCGGGGTGGTATTTTTGCTATTCGTTGTATGGGTAGTTTATGGATTATTTATTGCCACACCAGCTAGTCCTCCAACCACTACTTCCTATAGCGATGGAGGATTGGAAATAACTATTGATTATAGTCAACCTTCAAAAAAAGGAAGACTTATATTTGGAGAGGAAGCGGATGATGCGCTACAGCCTTATGGCAAGTATTGGAGATTAGGTGCCAATGCTGCTACCGAAATCACTTTTAATAAAGACGTTACTTTTGGTGGGAAACCTGTAAAAGCGGGAACCTACAGCATGTATGCTGTTCCTGGAGCAAATGCATTCAAGGTTACATTGAACAGTGAAACAAATATTTTCTTTGGCATAGCAGAGCCTGATCATGAATTAGACGTGGTAACGGTTGATGCACAAGTACAAAGTACTGCTTCAGAAGTGGAGACTTTTACGATAGACGTTGTTACTTCGGAAAACGGTGCTACCATTAATTACAGCTGGGATCAAACGCTATTTACTGTACCTGTTACACTGCAATAAGCAATGGCATTCTCCAAAAAGAAGTGGGTATTGCTACCCTTATCTATTTTGTTATTTTTGGGTATTGCCTATTGGATAATAGGTAAAATCCAATACCGTAATAACGTAATGGATGTGGAAGAATATGCACCCATTTCTACCCTAAAAGTTCAAGAGCACCTATTGACCAAGGCTAAATTCCCTTTTATTGATGTTCACAACCATCAGTTTACCATGCCCGTTCAAAACCTGGATGATTTAGTAAAGGAAATGGATGAATTGAACATGGCCGTAATGGTCAACTTAAGTGGCTTTAGAGGAAAGTACTTAGAATGGTCGCTGGACAATGTCAATGAAAAGTACAGCGATCGATTCACTCTTTTTATGAACATTGACTTTGAAAAAGTGGATGACGAAGTTTGGCCAAATGAAACACTTTCCTTGATGGAAGAGTCCTTTAAATTGGGTGTAAGAGGGCTTAAAGTTTATAAAAGCTTAGGTCTTACTGATAAGGACAGCAATGGCAATAGAATAAAAGTCGATGATCCTAGACTGGATCCTATCTGGGCCAAATGTGGAGAATTGGGTATTCCGGTATTGATTCATACTGGTGAACCGGCAGCTTTCTGGTTGCCCAAAGACAAAAACAATGAGCGCTGGCTAGAGCTCAAACAATACCCCAGTAGGTACAAAGATCCAGAAAAGAACCCCTCTTTTGAGGAAGTAATGGCCGAACAACACCATGTCTTTAAAAAGCATCCCAATACTAAATTTATTTCAGCCCACTTGGGTTGGTTTGGCAATGACCTGGCCCGACTTGGTAAATTGCTCGATGAAATGCCCAATATGTACACTGAATTGGGAGCCGTATTAGCCGAATTAGGCAGGCAACCCATTACCGCCCGAAAATGGTTAATCGACTACCAAGACAGGGTAATGATGGGGAAAGACAGCTATAAAAAAGAAGAATACTACACCTATTTCAGGGTGTTAGAAACTAACGACGAATATTTCGATTACTACAGAAAACGACATGCCCATTGGAAAATGTATGGCCTAGCCCTTCCAGACTCAGTCCTCCAGAAAATTTATTTTAAAAATGCCATCCAATTGATTCCAGGGATTGACGAGTCTTTGTTTGAGGGTGTAGACGATTAAAATACTGTTGGAATCACGGAATTAATTTGATTACACGGATTGCACGGATTTTGGAACTTGAGTAATTATTATTTACGTCTGATTCGTGGTTCGTCTTTTTTTCATCTTTTCACGCCGGAATCACGGATTTATGATGGATTACACAGATTTCACGGATTAAAAAAAATCAGTGTAATCCTTTAATCCGTATAATCCGTGATTCCGGCGTATATTCCGTGATCCGGCGTATAATCCGTGATTCATCCGTATATTCTGTGATTCCGACGTCAATTACAACACCAGGCGTTTAAATGTAAGGCTTTTACTTCCGAAATTAATAAGTAGTCCAACTTTCAATTTATAAGCTTTTAAATAGTTTAGTACCCGGGCTAAGTGAACGTCTTCTAGAATTATTTTGGCTTTGAGCTCAACCAATACTTTTCCTTCCACTACGAAGTCAGCCCTCCTGGTGCCAATTGGTCTTGGTAGGTCTTTGAAATAAATTTGTTGCTCAATTTCACGAGCAAATTCAAGATTCAATTGTCTCATTTCCCACGCCAATGCCCGCTGATAAATAACCTCCTGGAAGCCATTTCCCAAAAACTTATGCACTTCAAAGGAAGCGCCAATTATCTTTTCTGTGATGTCTTTATGTTCCAACTCCATATTAAAACCTGAAAAACTTTCAATTCACCAAATACTAAGATAATAATAAATAGAAAAACCTAGAAATAAAGCCCTACTATCTCGACTATTTTATTGAATATCAATGAAAAGAATTCCCATTTACAAATTCCAGGAATTTTGGCTTGTATTGGTCGGAAACGGTGATGCGTTGGTCGTTGATTAGAATCTGGCTGCGTTCGATAACGTCTATATTTTTCAGGGAAACAATAAAAGAACGATGAACACGCATAAATTGTGTCTGGGGCAATTCATCTTCCAAAGACTTCAAACTCATAAGGGTTAATATTGGCCTTGGATTGTCTTTAAGCCATATTTTGATATAATCCTTTAGCCCCTCAAAATACAGTACATCGGCCAACTTTACCCTTAATTGTTTGTATTCTGATTTGACAAACAAAAACTCTTTTTCAGCCACCGGAGCGGATTGCTTTTCCTTCACAAGATTAAACCAGGTGCTGGCTTTGTTGGCTGCAGCTAAAAATTCAGCGTAATCAAAGGGTTTTAATAGGTAATCCAGCGCTTCTACTTTAAAACCCTCAAGGGCATATTCATCGAAAGCAGTTGTAAAGATCACTCGACTTTCTTTGGGAAGCATTTTAGAAAATTCTATCCCAGTCAAATCTGGCATTTGTATGTCTAAAAACAGTAAATCTACAGGAGAAGTTTTTATAAACTCCATGGCTTCTATGGCACTGCTACATTTCTTCTTTAATTCCAGAAATGGTGTTTTCTCAACATAACTTTCCACTAAGTTTAGCGCCATAGGTTCATCATCTACAATCACGCAGGAAATTTTCAAACCACTCATTTTTATCTTCAACCTGTTTCTATTGTTAAATTTACTAAAAATCGGTTGTCAAGCACTTTATTAGTGAAAGTATATTGATTGGGGTACAATAATTTCAAACGCTTTTCAAGGTTTTGAAGACCAATTCCGGAACCACTCTTATCTGCGATTTTTTTTGGGAAGTTATCATTAGCTATTGTAAATAATACCGTCTGCCCTTCACAACGCATGGCAATGTCAATCAGACTCTCTTTACTTGCTGAAACCCCGTGTTTAAACGCATTTTCTATTAAAGAAATAAACAGCAAAGGGGCTATTTGAATGCCAGTATTTTCGCTTGGGAAACTATATTTAACGGAAGTTTTATCAGATACCCTAAGCTTCATTAAATCGATGTATTTCTTCATAAATTCGATTTCCTTCGACAAAGTTACTTTTTCCATATTGGTTTCATACAGCATATAGCGCATGAGTTTGCTCAAGCTGTGAATGGAGGTTTTTGCCTGATCTGGAGAAATATCCACCAATGAATAGATATTGTTCAGCGAATTAAAGAAGAAATGGGGTTGAAGCTGATAATGCAGGTGCTGCAACTCTGATTGTAATTTGAAATTGGCGGCTTCTTTGCTTTCCGCCTCAGTTTTTACCCATCGCTGTGTGGTTTTTATGGCAATGGCAAATAGCAATGGGGCCATGTAAGATAGCATCTGAATATAAATGAACATTTTAAATGGTGGTCCACTGCCCTCGTTTTCAGTTGGAACTTTTCTTGCCAGCTCTTGGAAGTAATTGCTTTCCAATTGCTCTCTTAGCAGTAAAAAGAAAGAAATAAGGGCAACATTAATTCCAACAAACAACAGCGTGTTATTGCTAAAAAGATAGCGGTCTATCAATATGCTATAATTTAGGTAAAACACGATGGCATAAAAAAACAAGGGTATCCAAAAATGTGCAAATACTCTCATTATTTCCTGATCCTGCCCATAGGACAAAACATAGGGCATACTGAATAACACAAACCAAACCAGTAAATGTGAAAAGACCGTTATTTTTTTATTGTGGTACATACTATTATTCGTAACGCAAAGCAGTTATAGGATCCAAGGCTGAAGCTTTTCTAGCAGGATACCAGCCGAAAAAGATACCTGTTACAGCACATACGGCGAAAGATACAATGATAGAATACAAGGCAACACTTGTTGGCCAATTTAAGAAATTTTCGACGAAAAAAGTGGCTCCTAGTCCTAAGAAGACCCCCAGAAGGCCTCCGGTAATACTAATTAAAATGGCTTCAATCAGAAATTGCATTAATATATCAGAGCCCTTCCCTCCCACTGCCATCCGCAAACCAATCTCTCTTGTTCGCTCCTTTACAGACACATACATGATGTTCATAATTCCAATACCCCCAATCAGTAAGGAAATACTCGCCACAGCAACCAATAAAACGGTTAACATTTCGGTGGTAGAACTAAAGGTAGAAATAAGTTCTTCCATAGAACGAACACTAAAATCGTCTTCCTCATTGTCTGTGAGCTTATGCTGTTCCCGCATTATTTCAGTCACTTGAGTAACTGCCTCAGGTGCATCTTCTTCGCTAACTGCCGATGCCATCACCTGATTCAAATAATCAATGGCAAGGATACGTTTTTGAACCGTGGTATAAGGTGCAATAACTACATCATCCTGGTCCTGGCCAAAGGTATTTTCTCCCTTTTCTTCCAACACCCCAATGACTTTGAAAGGAATATTATTAAAGCGGATCATTTGTCCAACTGGTTCTTTACCATCTGGAAAAACATTGTCGACAACTGTTTGACCAATTAAAGCTACTTTTGCAGCTGATTGAACTTCTGCATCAGTAAACATGCTGCCACTTTGTAAATCCACTACCTTAATTTTCAAATAGTCTGGATTAACCCCATAGATAGTAGATGGCCAATTGCTAGAACCATTGATGACCTGTCCACCACCATTGACCATAGGTGATATATAGCTCAATAAGGTAGCTTGTTCTTTGATAGCCTCGTAATTCTTAAAGGTTAGGGTTTGCATTTCGCTTGCACTACCTCGCACTCCACCACGCACATCTGCTCCAGGCCTGATGGTGATGATATTTGAACCCATACTGGATATACTACTACGAATACTCTCCTTCGATCCTTCCCCAATAGCGAGCATGGTAATAACCGACGCCACCCCAATAATAATCCCTAGCATTGTTAACAAGGTTCTCATTTTATTAAGAACTATGGCTTTAAAAGCTATTTTCAATAGATTTAATAGTCTCATAATTAATGTTCTTCTACAGGTAAGTTTGTCAATTCTTTATCAGCAGACAATTTATTCTGATTGCTGTAATCCTTAATAATATTCCCATCCTTTAATATGATTGTTCTATTGCTAAATGCTGCTATATCCGGTTCGTGGGTGACAAAAGTTATGGTAATACCCTTGGAATTTAACTCTTGAAAGAGTGACATGATTTCATAAGATGTTCGCGTGTCAAGATTTCCTGTTGCTTCGTCTGCTAAAATCATCACTGGATTATTTACCAAAGACCTTGCAATGGCGACACGCTGCTGTTGACCACCTGAAAGTTGTGATGGCGTATGGTGTAACCTATCAGCCAATCCAACCATTTCTAATGATTTTATGGCACGTTCCCTTCGTTCTACTGTAGACACCTTGCTGTTGTACAACAGCGGTAATTCTACGTTTTCTATTGCCGATGTTCTTGGCAATAAGTTATAGGATTGAAAGATAAATCCAATCTTCTCATTTCGGATAGTTGCCAATTGATTTTTGCTGAGGTCCTTTACCCTTAGCCCATCTATTTCATAGGTACCTTCTGTAGGTTGATCCAGACAACCCAAAATATTCAATAAAGTACTTTTTCCAGACCCACTAGAACCCATTATGGTAACGAATTCCCCTTTCTTAATGGTAAATGAAATACCTCTAAGCGCATGAACCGTTTCGGTTCCCATCGTAAAAGAACGTTTCAGCTCTTCTATTTTTATTATTTCTTTACTCATGATAGATTACTTTTTTCTGTCGCCTCCAGGTCTTTGTGGCATAAATGGACTTTCGCTACTTGTTTCCTTTGTAAGCTCAGATTTACTTATACCTTTTAAGCTGTACACCAATTTGTCTCCTTCATCAACCCCACTCAATAGCTGCACATTAACACCATCACTCGCTCCTAAAGTTATTGTCTTAGGGATGAGTTCTCCTTGGCTATCTAATACCCAAATAGAAGTAGCTCCATTGTTGAGTTGATTCTCTTGGTTTGGAAAATTGTGTTGTGAATTGTAGGAAGCCAAAGTTTCAGTTTCTGGCTTGAAATTGATGGCCTTTGCTTCTGCAGTCAATACCTTTTCCAATTCTAAAGTAAAAATGGAAATGGTAGCAGTTAATCCTGGTTTCAATTTTAAATCCGGATTGTCGGCTCGGATTACTACTGTATAGGTTACAACATTTGAGGTAACTGTTGGGTCCAATCTCACCTGTGTCACAACACCTTCAAAAGTTTCACCGATATAGGCATCCACTGTAAATTCTACCCGCTGACCTTCTTTCACATTGCCAATATCCGCTTCATCCACATCAGCTTCTACCTGCATTTCTTTTAAATCCTGGGCAATGGTGAACAAGGTCGGTGTGCTATAACTTGCAGCAACTGTTTGCCCCTCATCAATGGCACGTGACAATACTACTCCGTCTATTGGTGAATATATATTGGCATAGCCCAAATTTGTTTTGGCTGATTGAAGGTCTGATAAGCGCTGGGTTACAGTACCTTTTGCTGTTTCATAATTGTACAAGGACTCATCATAATCTGATTTGCTAATCACCTGATTGTCGTACAATGTTTTTTGCCTGTCATAAATGGTTTTAAGATAATTTCTTTGGCTTACGGCATTGTCATACGAAGCCTGATTTTGTGAAGCAGCTGCTTTAAGGTTTGTTTTATCCAATTCAGCTATCAATTGCCCTTGCTTAACCACACTGTTATAGTCTACATAAATCTTTTCGACCACACCAGATACCTGGGTACCCACTTCAACTTGCGTAATGGGTTCCATGGTACCTGTAGCAGTAACCATGGTGGTAACATTCGTTTTCTTGGCTGGCACCGTTTTGACTTCAATTATCACAGCATCGTCACCTTTTATAAAACTGTAAGCGGCTAAGGCTACAATTGCCACTAATATGCTGCCTATGATGACATTCTTTTTAGTTTTCATGTTAAAATTAATTATAGTTTAATGTCGTTTCCTTGGTAAAATTGTAACAATTGATGGTATAAAATATTCAAATATTTGGCCTGCAGATAGTTCTGTTGGGCATTGGTATAAGTATTTTGGCTAATTACCAGGTCTGTGGTACTTAAGTCCTCCAATTCATATTTCTTTTGGGCCAGTTGGTAAGATTGTTCGGCAGCTTCTTGTGAGGCTTTAGCAGCAAACAATTGCTCCTGGGCCGAAACCGCGTTTTGATATGCTGTTTCTACATTTTTATAGATCACTTTCTCTGTTCCAAGCTTTTGTATTTGGGCTTTTTCAATGTTTATTGAAGCCGTTTTTACTGCCGATTTGGTCTGGTTCCTATTAAATATGGGAATGGTTAAAGTAAGTCCAAGTCTTTGGTTGAAATTGGTATTGAACTGGTCAGAAAATGAATTGTAGTTGATACTAGTGTAACCTGAACCAAGACTTCCTGACAAAGACAGTGTAGGCAAGTATGCACCTTTGGCTATTTCAAGTTCTTTCTCGTTGACAGCTATGTTTAAGTTACTAACTTCAATTTCTGGCATAAACTGTAAGGCTTTATAATAAATGGCAGTTTTGTTAAGCTCCAGGTTGATTAAATCCATGTTCTCATCAATGGTTTCAATGTCCATATCCTCCATTGGTGAGAGCTCTAACAATTGTTTAAGGTCAATGATATGCTGCTCGTAAGTATTTTTTGCAGTTATTACATTGTATTTGTTGGTAGCCGCTTGGCTTTGGGCCTCCGTGTAATCACTTAATGCAATGGTTCCTGCATCCAATCGAGCTTTTGCCCTTAAAACCTCTTTCTCTGAGGCATCTAAATTATTTTCAGCAATAGTGATGCTTTCTTTGCTAAACAAGGCCTGTAAATAGGTTTCTAAAATGTTCAAGGCAATGTTGTTTTTTTCAATTTCTCCTTGAAAAAAACTTTGTTCCATCAATAACTTATTCTGCGCTATTTGATTGTTAAGTTGGTTGCCTTGGAACAAGGTGATGGAGCTATTGAGACCTACATTATTACTATTGATTTGCTCAGATACAAAATCGCTAGTGATGGGGTCAATGGCATTCCCACTAGAAAATATCTGGGAAGCACTACCAAAAAGGTTTGGCAATTTGGAGGATTTGGCCCTGTCATAATCCACAGAGGCAATGTCGGTATTAAGGATGGCCTCTTTAACGGTAATGTTATTTTCAAGGGCGTAGTCAATGCAATCTTCCAAAGACCATACTTGCGGCGTTGGTGTATTGGCGACTTCCTGCGCAAAAGAGAATTGCACAAAGAATAAGCTTACAAGGAGGAGATAAAGTTTCATTTTTAAAGTGTTTTAGATTAACACTTCAAATGTGGGACTATCGCTTGTTTTATTAAAGAGCAATAGACGTTTGGCCTTAATGCCTATACAAAAGGCCTAATTTTATAGATGGGGAATTTTGTGAAATACACTGACTTACCTCTTGGTAGACTTGGCTTATAAGAAAAGTTTAACTGATTGCACAATAGGACTTCATAATTTCCATTGAGAAGAGTTGCAACCATAAGAAAATCAAGAAATATTAATTTCATAGTTTTGGTATGAAGCCTTATCAACTCTGCCAAAACTTTGAATGACTCTTTAATAGCTATATACTTATCCTACTCTTAATAAATAGGTGATTAATTAGGGTCTGCTTAGAAAATAAAAAAGAGGAGATTTAGGTGAAT
>TARA_R110001592_G_scaffold29350_6_pt1 | contig 30420 bp, 14 predicted proteins | sample TARA_R110001592 | Tara Oceans TARA_R110001592 (sample SAMEA4398387) | marine metagenome | biome: Polar Biome; feature: [SRF] surface water layer (ENVO:00010504); material: water (ENVO:00002006), including particulate matter (ENVO:01000060) such as... | depth 5 m | reverse complement strand
TCAGGTTCAGGTTCAGGTTCAGGTTCAGGTTCAGGTTCAGGTTCAGGCTCTAGCTCGGGTACGGGATCCACTTCAAGCTCCAGATCCAGCTCGTCTTCGGGTGATGGCGCGGATTCTCAGTCTGATGATGGCGGGCAGAAAGATGGCGGTTCCAACGTCTTTGGCAGCCAGAGGAGCAACTTAGGTCCGACAAGAGTGTTTGTTGTCGATGGCGGTGTCCGTTTGCCTGTCAGCGTTTCAAATGATGATGATAATCAAGAAGAAGAGTAACAAATCCCATGAATAACTTCCGTTTTTTAGCCTGTGTATCTGCTGTTGTTTTGTTTGGTCAAGTGTCCTTTGCTGCGGAGCAGCCGGATGCCGGACAGACGTTGCAAAATTTGCATAAATCGCCAACGTTACCTGCTGCTTCTCCGAATGTATCGTTTGACGCGCCTGTGTCCAATGTGCATAAGGCGGGCGGCCCACAAGTAACTGTTCGATCCATTACAATAACAGGTAATGATGTAATTGCAGATGATGTGTTATTGCCATTATTGGACGACGCACAAGGCCAAAGCTTTGACTTGGCTGGTATGAAGGGATTGGCCGATCGAATTACGGTGTATTATCATAATCATGATTATCCGTTTGCACGGGCTTTTATACCGACGCAATCCATGAAGGGCGATGTTCTTAATATCACGGTGGTTGAGGGACGATACGGTAATATTGAGACCCAAGGTGATGATGCACGCGCGGGGGCGACGCCGAAATTTTTGACGCGTTTGGGACACGAATCAGTGATTGAAGGGCGCGCATTAGAGCGTGTGAGCCTTATTCTTGACGATCAGCCGGGCTATCGCTTTATGCCTGTTATTCGCCCTGGCCAAGATATGGGGACAGGAGATTTGTCTTTTCGTATGGAAAGGGAAGAGCGTTTTGGCGGTAATGTTCGTATAGATAATCAAGGCAACCGCTATACAGGGCGTGTGCGGGGACAATTGGGATTATACGCCAACAGTCCGTTTATGTTTGGTGATCAGATCAATATTAACACGGTTTATACCGAAGAACAGATGTGGTTCGGTTCTATCGGATATAATGCGCCGATTGGTGGATCGGGCTTGCGCGGTAATGTTGGTTACGCGCACACAGATTATGAACTGGGCAAGCAATTTTCGTCTTTGGATGCACACGGTACAGCAAAAGTAGTCAGTGCAGGATTGAGTTATCCGATTATTCGATCGCAAAAGGCCAATCTGTCGCTTTCTGTCAATTATCAGCATAAATGGCTGACTGATGAGCAAGGATCAAGCAGCAGCGTTGATAAAAAATCAAGTGATGTTGTGCCTGTTGCGCTTAATTTTGATGCGCGTGATGGCTTTTTCGGCGGTGGTGTGACGTATGGAATGTTTAGTATAACCCATGGGATTCTCGATTTGGATAGCGGGCTTGCTGCAACAGATGCAACAACCGCCCAATCGAAAGGCAGTTTTAACAAAGTGAATTTGGATGTAGCACGTCTACAGGCATTGCCAATCGATAATTTTACGTTTTTTGGACGTATGGCAGGACAACTGGCGGGTGATAATTTGGATTCATCCGAAGATTTCGGTCTTGGTGGCCCTTCAGGCGCGCGCGCGTATCCCGTTGGTGAATCTTATGGCGATGAGGGCGCGTTAGGCCAAGCGGAATTACGCTATCAGGTTGGCCATGTTGCACCTTATGTGTTTTATGATTACGGCCATACGAGAACCAATGATGACCCATGGACAACAGGCGATAATGACCGCAGCATTGGCGGTGCCGGTATTGGTATGCGCGCCGCGTATAAGGGGTGGAATGCCGATATGAGCGCAGCATGGCGCACAGTCGGCGGTGATCCAAAATCAGATGATCGCGATACGATGCCGATGGTTTGGCTTGGGCTTGGCTATACATTTTAGGCTGACTATTGATGCTTAAAATCATCAGGAGAGACGTCGTAAATACCATGTCTCTCCAAAATTTCCATATGAAATGTGACTGCATCATGTAGTGTCCCCTTACATAAAACATTGCAATTGCGCGTATATCTTGTGTAAGTGGGTTGAAAGACCTATTGCTTGTCAGTAATGAAATTTTAGAGTGAGCTCATGAGCTTGAGTATAGTGACTGACAATCATACTCATAGGTAATGTTGCAAGCTAAATGCATATACGGAGAAAATTGATGATCAAGAAAACTATATTATGCGCATCTGTTTCCGCTCTGGTTCTGATATCAACATCAGCGCAGGCCAACGAAGATCAGATGTCCATGGAGCAAATACAAGCCCAACTTCAACAATTGGCTGAACAGGTTCAGCATCTTTCCAATGTGGTTGAGCAACAAAATGTCACTATTCAAAAACAGAATGCAGAAATAGCTGCGCAAAAGCAGGCCTCAGTTGAAACGGCCAGTGCCATTGCGAACATAGCGCCAGCCGTGGGCGAGGGTGAGGCACGTGGTGTTAAAGTTTCGATGAAGCCTTCACCAAAAATTGAATCCGCTGACGGTCAATATTCTTTCCAGCCATTCGGTCGTGTGCATTTGGATACAACACAATTTGATGATGACAAGTTTGATCACGCCAATAACTCTAATTTCCGCCGCGCACGTTTGGGTTTTAAGGGGAAGTTGGGCGAAGATTTTGAATATAAATCAGAAGTAGACTTTGCCGGTGAAAATGTTGCTTTTAAAGAAGTCAGCCTGACCTATACAGGTCTGGAGAATGCAGACATCAAAATTGGTCACCAGAAACCGTCATTTGGTATGGAGCAAAATACAAGTTCCAACTATTTGTTGTTTACCGAACGTTCTGCACCCACAAATGCATTTACACGCGATGAGGAAATTGGCCTGAACGTCATGGCTGGTGGCAGTCACTGGTCATTGGCTGCGGGTATCTTTAACGAAGATGCAGGAAACAGCGGTACGGGCGAAGACGAAGATGTGACAGTGGATGTTCGTGGTTCTGTGAACGCCCTTGGCCTTGCAAATGCAGACACAAAGAATGTTTTGCATCTTGGCGCGGGGTACAGTCATCGCGCGCCAACGGGAAATGTGCGCTTTAGCGCTCGCCCGGGCACAGGTGATGGTGCTCGTCAGATTGACACAGGTAACATTGGATCAGCAGATGACGTCGGTCTATTCGGCGTGGAACTTGCCGCTGTTGTCGGCCCATTCAGTTTTCAAAGCGAATATTTTGACGCAGAAGTAAGCCGCAGCGGTGGAAACCAAGATGCGCGCTTTGATGGTTATTATGCGCAAGTTGGTTGGATAGTTACAGGTGAGAGCCGCCCATATAAGGGCGATACCGGCAACTTCGGCAGAATAAAGCCTCAAAGCCCGTTCAGCCTGAAAGAAGGCGGTTGGGGGGCATGGGAGGTTCTTGCTCGCTACGACAATACGGATTTGAATGATGCGGCGGCGGGGATTACGGGCGGCGAAATGGACACGACGAGCCTTGGTGTGAATTGGCATCTTACAGACTATGTTCGTTTAATGGCAAATGTGGTGGATGTGGATAGTGATGCGAACGCTGCCACGGCGGCCAATGATGATCCGACAGTTTATAATGTCCGCGCACAGTGGGATTTCTAAGTTATTGGTTTCACGTGTATACACTTTATCGCTAGCGTCTAGCAAAAGACCTTATGAAGACTCTGGCAGAATAAGCTGATGTGCGAGAGTAATGGCTTCATCGTAACTTGGTGCTATCCATAAATTTATGCGATTGTTCTCTATACCTGCTTTGGCCAACATATCCGCAGGTTGACGTTGGGGACTGCTTAAAATTATTTTTGTGTTCTTTGCATGAGATTCCTTAATAAGGTTTTTCAGGGCATTGAGCCCTGCTACATCCATGTAAGGCACAAGATTCATACGAATAATCAATACTTTGGGGGTATCTCCTATCGATTGTAGCGTCTCAAGCATTGTTCCGGCAATGCCAAAAAAAATTGGCCCTGTAATGCGGAAGACTTCTACACCAACAGGTAAATCATCCCTTTGTTCTACATCTTCTTCATCATCTTTCAAAGTATCACGGATATGCCGTCCTTGAGAGCGTAGTGTGACGGAGTTGCTCATCTCGCGCATGAAGAGTAAAGAGGCCAGTGTAACACCAACACCAATAGCCACCGTTAAATCAACTAGAACTGTTAAGGAAAACGTAAGAATCATAACAGCGCGGTCGCTTTTTGATAGCTTGAAAATATGGATAAAATGGTGGAATTCACTCATATTCCACGCAACGATGAATAAAATAGCGGAGAGCGTGGCAAGTGGCACAAAGCTCATTACATTACTTGCAAACATCATGAAGAGCAGAATAAAAAGGGCATGTGCCATCCCTGCGACAGGTGTTTTACCGCCTGATTTTATATTTGTTGCGGTGCGCGCAATGGCACCGGTTGCAGGCATACCGCCAAAGAAGGCCGAGGCGATATTGGCAACACCTTGGCCTATGAGTTCCTGATCTGAGCGATGTTTAGACCCCGACATACTGTCTGCAACAACTGCAGAGAGTAAAGATTCAATGCCTGCCAAAAATGCTATTGTAAAAGCGGAGGGCACGATGCTTATGAATTTCTCAAAATCCCATGCGGGGATTTGGGGCATGGGTAAACCGGCGGGCATATCAGGAAAGCGCGAACCGATGGTTTCAACGGGTAAATGAAATATAAAAACGACCAAGGCTGTAATGATAACGGCAATCAAGTACCCAGGCAGTCTAGGCGCATGGCGCTTCAACAAGATAATTGTTAGCAATGCACCTAAGCCTGTGAGAAATGCTATCAAATTAAAAGTATCAATGTGTGAATAATAAGAATGCCATTTGGAGAGAAATTCAGCGGGTACTTCTGATATATTTAAGCCCAGAAAATCTTTAATCTGCGAGGAGGCGATAATCACCGCAATGCCTGCTGTAAAGCCGGTCACGACAGGATAGGGGATATATTTGACAATCCGCCCAAATCTGGCATAGCCCGCAACAATTAGAATAAGTCCGGCAAGGAATGTCGCAAGCAGAAGGCCATCATAGCCGTGTTGGGCAATAACATTGAAAACGACCACAATAAATGCGCCAGTCGGACCACCGATTTGGACACGGGACCCGCCGAGAAAAGAGATCAAAAACCCGGCAATGACAGCCGTTATTAATCCTTTATCAGGTGATGCACCGCTGGCAATTCCCAGAGCCATAGACAAGGGCAAAGCGACAATGGCGACAGTTAGGCCAGCCATTATGTCTGATTTTAATGTATCCAGAGTATAACCTTGGCGTACAAGCGAAAAAAACTTAGGAGTAAAGTGTACAGGGATCATGTTTCAATATATTTCAACTTTGTTGGTCAGGTGAACTACTAGTGTCGTGCACTGACCCACCTTTTCCAATAAATTCTAAACTGGGGCAGTGATATAGTTCAAGAACATCTTATGCTCCTATTTTTCGGCCGTTGCTACCGAAAAATCTAATGCTGACAGAGTGAGCTTTAGATTTTCTCTAAATGATCATTTGACGATGGACAATTTATTTCAATATTTCATTTATTTTCATCGCCAACCTGTCCTGATATTCTCATAAATCGACTTTGTGAGAATATCGGATTTAAATACCTCTCCCTTCGCTTCGGCTAGAAGCTTGTATCCGCGAACACAATAACAAGCATGAGAATATTGAAGTCTTTGCGCCCCTATTTTTACTGGTTATTAGGAGATTTGGTTCTTGAAATCTGAAGCCAATTGCCCAATAGTCATAATAACACTACAATATAGGGGTATGATATGGATTCTTCTTCTCGTGTGACTTCAGTAGACGCGCTATCGTCACAGGACGCATTTGTCCGCACGATGAAAGGGCTTACCTATCAGTATTCCGATATGATGTCGCAGTGGACTAAGATGTTGACGGACGCCGCTGACTTTGCGTTAAGCCATCCGGCAAATGTACTCGCCACAACATTACCCGTAGAAATGACGCGGGGCTGTCTACAATATGCCGGACGAAACTTTGGCCCGCACGAAAAACACGAATTCAATTTTGATCTTTCGGATCAAAAAGTGAGAAAGCAGATTGCAAAAGATACAGGGATAGATGAAGCTTCGGCTTTAGCCAGAACCATAGATGGTGAGCCGGTTGACGTTGAAATAGAGGTTGTAGACGAGCAATCTTTTGGCAATTTAAAACATCTTAAGATTCTTGATCATGACGGAAACGAGCATGCAGAACCACGCCCGCCGTTATTGATAATTTCACCCATGTCAGGCCATTTTGATACACTTTTAACGGACACAGTGCATCGCATGATGCAAGATTATGATGTCTATGTCACCGATTGGAAGAATGCAAAACACATCCCCTTAGAAGAGGGGGAGTTTGGTCTGAGCGATTACACGTCTTATCTTAAGGATAAATGGTTGCCCATGATTAATATGCGTCACCAACCTGAAGGCACGGATGAGGATAACATCGCGCAAACTGTTCATACACTGGCGGTCTGTCAGCCAGGCGTATCGCTGTTGGCTGCGACGGCAATGATGTCAGAAGATGAGAGCCCGCACACTCCGGCGAGTGTCACAATGATGGGCAGTCCGATTGATACGCAGGTTAGTTCAGGCTCTGTGAATGAATTCGCAGAACAACATGATATGGACTGGTTCCGCAAAAATACAATATCGACGACCGGCCCAATATATGACGGAGCAGGGCGAGATGTATATTCAGGAACGGGGCAGCTGCTCGGCTTCATGTCGATGAATAAAGAAAAACATGAACAAGGCTTTAAAGATATGGCCGTCGGCATGGCTTTTGCGCCTTGGAATGATGCGGTGGACGCTTTGGGACTTGATCATGTATCTGTCGGTGATGGCGACAAAGCAGAAAGCATTGCGGCTTTTTATGACGAATTTCTGACTGTAGGAGATTTATCCGCTAAATTTTATCTGGAAACCATAGAGGCCGTTTTTAAAGAGCACCACATGGCAAACGGTAGTTTTAAACACACAGACCCGGAAACCCAAGAGAGCCGTATCGTTGACCTTTCCGCTATCACACACACAGCTCTTTTTACGGTAGAGGGGGAGAATGATGATATCACAGGGCGCGGACAAACTTCGGCTGCGCATGATTTAGCTCCAAACATACCTGACGATATGCGCCAACATCTGGAACAGGAAAAAGTAGGACATTATGGTTTGTTTTCAGGAACCGGCTGGCGTCAGGGCATTGCACCGGAAATAATCGACTTCACACGCCGTGTAGACGAAGCGAATGGCCTTAATTATCACATGAGCACGGAACAAGAAAATACTTTGACACAGGCAGGTTTATTGAATGGCGTGTCTGAGCGTAGAGAAGAGGCTGATTTGGCTTTGTGACACTAGGGACGGTCTTTAGCGTTAAGGTTTCTCAATCAGGGTTAGAACGGAACACAAGTGTAAAATTTTCTTTCTTCTTATTCCATAATATTTTAATCCTCGCTTTTATCTAATTTCAAATAATATCTATCCCACAACTTTTGAGACAAAATAAGACTTCGCAAACGATGGAATGGATCAATGAAAATAGTAACTTTGTTGCTTTTTCGTAATTTAAACTACCGAACCATCGTTTATTAATTGAACATGCGAGAATTCCTTCATATCTAGTAACTTTTGAAATAATACGTTACTCTTCTAAATAATTTAGAAATAGGGGAATTATGGCTAAAACTCTTTTTTGGGTTTTCTGTTTATTAGGCGCTGTCATGTGTATGTGGCATACGAGCGCACCTGCATTTGCTGGTCAATTAACATTCCAGGAACTGGGCATAATACGCAATGAAATTGAGAGCCTTGAAGATGATATATCTCGCTGGAAATCCGAAGCTTCTACGATAGAAGATCGTGCCAAGCGCTATGAAAAGCTGGCAGATGACGCCAAAGAACAGATCAAACAATCAACACACCAAGCAGATAAAAATCATTGGCAAGACACCGTTGATCAACGCCTTCAACGCGCAAAAAACCTACGACAGGACGCCGCACAAATCCTCAAACAAGTAAAGTCTAAAGAAACTGAGCTTTCATTTTTAAGAAAAAAACTAAAAAATCAGGAAGAAATCGTAGATAGAGATAACGCCGAGCGGCAAACAATCCCTGACACAAAAACAGCCTTTAGTATTTTAGAAGAGAAAAAGGGAAACAAGAAACGTTTCCCGATCGATTTGTTGGTTGGTGTGTGGGAATCTATGGATGACAAGGATTTATTCGTGATTGTGCCACAAAATCCGGATGATGATTTATATGCCGGTAGGATGGAGGCGCACACAGAAAATAGAGTATGGGAAGGCCGGTATCACCCAGAGGGAGAAATTGATGCGCCGTCGATGATGACATTTACCTATAAGCCTAAAGCAGAAGAGATAAATAAAGACATCCCCAAATGGGCGCGCGAACAAATTGAAGGTGAACTGGAATGGACACTAGAGCTTCATCAGGCCGGTACATGGGGAACGCCGCGTTTTGAGGTGAAGTTTTTCCCGGGAGAAGTGGAGTGGAATGAAAAAGCTCTGGTGAAAGATGGCAAGAATGCATGGGTTACCGGCAAGGGAACGCCCAGAAATATTAATTATAAAAAAGTTTACAGTGATGTTTACAGCCAGGCATATGGTGCACCTGAAATCTTTATTCGTATGCCAGGGGAGACCGATCCGCAAAAAAACCATGTGGAAGCGATTATAAAAATACAGCCATTTTTCATTGATGTGGTCCTTCCTGCCGATATGGCGAAGGAGCAAGGTAAGCATTTAACGGTTGAGGTTGAAAATATTGATACTGGCGACACGACAACGCTTGATCTGAAGGCTGGTGTGTCGCGGAAAAGCCATTCGGTGCATTACACGCATGACACATCTGTCTTGCTTGCACGCTTTAGCGATACCAGAGTGGATGAATATAAAGCGCCTAAATTCTCCTGGAACTGGCTGACAGGGAATATGAGCCCGGGCAAACGCCTTGATTTATCGATTGAAGATGGGCAATCCGTCGCTTTTAAGTTCAAAGGCGCAGAGGCTTCTGCACCTTTTTACAATAGCTGGTTTCAACGCGGTATTGCCCGCCATGTTGAGGCTGTCCCTAAAATGCGCGCGACGAACGCCTATATTGCTGGGAATTCTTCGGCCCTTTATCATCCAGAGGTTCGTGAAGAAGCGACGCGTAAGCTTACGATGATCAAGAACTACGAGAGTATTGTTCTAAATGCAGATCTTCATGACCGTGAGCTTTACGCGGTTGGAGAAAAATATTTTGGTCTTAAAGGCAGCTATACAGGTTTGATAGACCTCTCTTCGGCTCAAATAAAACAGCTCACCTACATGAACGAAGGCTCCTACATGAATAAGTACATGACTGGCAACGATGTCATGGAGAAAAAGAAAGGTGACCAAAAAGACAAAAAAAACAGTGCACCAGAAGAGAAAATGCGGAATGGTCTAACGGATAAAACGCGAGATGGTAATAATGAGGGGCACGCCGCATTTAAAAACGTTGTCTGGACATCGCAATATGAAAGGGCTCTTATTCGCAGTGCCGTTGATCGAGCAGAAAAAGAGGCACGTGATGATGCTGTAAAAGAACTACCGCTCGCGATTGCATATGCGATGTATACCGGGATCGCGTCGGCCAGTAATGCAGATGCCGCGTATCTATGGATTTTTGGTGAAGATCTTCAGGGGAAAAAAGCTGGATATGGGGAACGCTTAGGCGGTGCGGCCAGTCTGTTTCTTGGTCAGCTTGTGAGCATGAAAATGCCAACAATGATGACCATGCCAAATACCAACATCAAAACAGTCGGCATGCCCAAAAGGTTATCTGCAAAGTCAGCGCGCATTGGTCGGCGTGTTCACTTTAAAGAACAGATGAAATTAAAGCAGAGCGCCGCGCTACGAAAGCTTGATAAGAATATCAAATCCATCAGCGACGGACAGCTTAAACATATTATATCGGATGCGAATTTACCGATTGGCCCCAGTGGAAAGGTCAAAGATTGGAATACGCCGCGTAAAAATATTGCTAGTAAAAACGTCAAGAAATTTGAAGATCTAAACACGGCGTTGCCGCCGCCCAAGAGCGCGCCCCCTCCAACACCGTCTTTGGATAATGTAAAGGCCACGTATCAAAAAAACCAGTATGAAGTCCTACAGACGAGCGCAAAAAAAGCTTATGGAGACAGTGTAAAAACGAGTGAACCTTACTTAGCGCCGCAAGAAACAAATATGTGCAACTGTCGGCAGGCTGACCCTGCTTTTAAGAAGTATTTAAAGCGCACTTTTACCGATAAAGAACTATTCAAGATCATGGTGGAATATGACATTATTCACCCGCCCATGACGTCGCCTTTAGAATTTGGGGTATCAGACCTACAGGTCATGCAGCTGATGCATAAAATGGGATTCGAGGTGAAGCATATCCCGTCTCAAAAAGCCATGCCGCCGGAGGTTGTTGATCAGTTCCTAAAAGCTGGATGGCATGTCAGGGACGTTGTCAAACCAAAAGGACAAATAGGCGAAGAGTTTACGCACGCCGTGCAAGTTCAAAACTTTAAACGTAATGCAAAAGGTGACATTGAAGACATTGAATTTTATGATTCTGCCTATGGTGCTAAGCAAACGATGCCTTATGAGGATTATAAAAAGGTGGCTGAGGATGGGTACGGTCTTATCCTTTATCGCTGGCCCGAGAACGGCAAGCCTCCGGCGGCTGTGAAAGGCCTCGATACAGTAGCTGCAAAAGCGCCACCGCGCACTCGCAAGCTCCCTGAGCGGCTTGATCTGGATGAGGCATTAAAGAGGCTATACCCAAATAATGACTATCCGCCGTTGCATGTAACCGATTTAAAAAATTCTAATGCCATTATAAATGAGGGCCAATTAGATTTATCTGATCAAGGCGCATCTTTTAGCCAAGGTGGCGCGGTTGGTGTGGCGCGCGATGGTGGCTTTGCTGTTCGCGTGAAGCCGGAAAGTCTTGTTACACGCGATAACCCCAATGGGGCCGTTGAGCTCTATGATGAAGCGTTGGGTAAGGGGAAGAGGGCAACATTTTGGCCGAAAGGGAAATCTGCTGGCGGTAAAGGATATTCATCGCATATCCCTACGGAGCATCTACAGTTTTTGGATACAAGCACAAACAAGTGGCGTAATTTCCCAGAAGCCAGTGCCCCGGTGCCTGCCCACCCTGACTCTGATCTTAGTAAAGCAGATGATCTAAAAGGCTTTTTGAAGGAGTTGAATGTGCCTCAAAAAGTTGAAGCTGTTGAAAGTCTGGATGATTTTGAGGTGGAATAAAATACTGCTTTAAAGAGCTTCGCGCTTGTCGGCGCCGTCCGCAGTTTTTATCTCTATGTCACGGGTTAGATTTATTCCGCGCTCTTTATAAGGGGTAGCAATTTTGGTTATGGGCCCTGGACCAGCTATTCCGCTTTTATAGGTTACATGTAAACGCCATAGCGCGCCCTCTAAAACGGTGTCATTTGGTGACAACCCATGCGCAATTTCAAATTCAATCCATTCAGGTGGCGACCACGATGCGATGAGTTGATCAATCACGCTTTGCGGCAAGCTTTGAATATCTCGTCTGTCCGTTAGAGTTCGATCCGCCTTGATTGTCAAACCGCTTAGGTAAGCATTACGATAACTATATTCAGAGTCGTCTTCTCCACGGATTACAGTGATATTTAAGGGGCGTGCCCCTTCATCGGCCATATCGTTAATCCTGAGCGGGTTGTTCTTATCAATGGGGAGATCACTACCGGATTGAAGTTTTTCATCACTTTTACGTAATTCTATAAGCCAAATATCTGTACCATCCGTCCATTTTCCAAGAATATTATTTTCTCTTTTTTTAATGTCCTCGGCGTCAAGCGTTTGGATCGCTTTACCAGCAGGTTTCACGATCATCTCAAGGTCGTCGCCGTCTTTAGAGGGCTGGAAGTCAATATCACCACGAAGTATGGTTTGCTGTGGCTCTTTTCCCTCTTTATCACGAGATCCTGTAATGCGCATATCGTAGCGCCTTTTTTGAGGGTCCCACTGCATAACAGCTTTTTCGTGCTTGCTGATTTTATAACGATGCTCAGTTTCTATGTCTTTTAACAACGCATCTTGGGCGATATCGAAATTGGCTAGGCTTTCTAAAATTGTATTTTCATCTGCCTTTAGACCTCTTTCCTGTAAAATAGTTTTCATCTGCGCGTGCCGTTGCGAAACATCAGCTTTTTCCAATAGCTTTTTAACTGCAATCCAGTCTTGTGATTTTGAAATATCTAGGCCGATGGATTCTGCTAGTTTTTTTGCACCCCCTTTGATGGTCGCTGGTTTCTTTGACCATTGATGAACGCGTTCATCTTTTAAAATGCGTCCTGTGTTTTTAAGAACGGCATCATCAGAATTTTCAATCCTTCCCTTGAGCTGGTTTACTAAGCCCGAGGTCATTGATGACAAATGCGGTGGAATTTTTTGTGCAAAAGCCTGTCCTGATTGAAAAATCAAGCATAGAAAACTGGCAAATACCAGATAGGGCAGGCGCATTGTGCACTCCTTTTTATTCCTGAGTTTCAATTTTAACAGAGTGAATATTGAATACGCTTTCTCCTGTATTCTCTTCTGTTTGTCCGGCATTAATCACAAACTGCTTAGGGGCACGTAGTGATGAAATAATATTTGTTTCTACCCAAAGTGGGTTTCCTTCCTCATCACTTTTGCCATCTTGATGCAGGCGAGATTTATAGCTGCGCCCTTCTTTTACAAGTTGAACGGTCGTTTTCACATTCGTCTTCCCCCAGCCTTCAATATATTCCTTAAAGCTATGGTTCGGACTGAAGGAAGGCCCCGCAATAGGCGCATCAAATTGTGTCTGCTCTCCGCCACTCATTTTTACTGTTGTCAAAACAACAGCATACCCACTTGATCCGGTATCACAGCAGTAGCTTTTATGGCCTACGATGGAGGTCGCAACATAATTTTTGTTATCCGTATAAAGGCCAAATGAAAGAACGTCTTTAGAGGTCTGAAACTCAGGCGTGAGTTCAACAGTGATCGTCCAGTCACCTGAGGGGAGGTCTTCCATCAGCTGTAAAATATTAGAGCTTTCTGCGTTGCTCAGCCCACCGACATCTTTCCCAATCAATAAAAGATCATTATTCTCAACAATATATTGTTCTGGGTTTGGGTTCATAACATCCCAATGCGACGCCAATTCCGCGCCGTCGAAATTATCTTCGAATGTAACCGTACTTGCTGCAGGCTCAGGCTCAGATGTAGCCGCTTCTTGTAAGGCCGTTGTTAGAGCCTCCACATCGGCAGCGCCATAATATTTTCCACCTGTCGCTTCGGTAATGCACTGCACCGCTTTCGCTTCTTCTTCACCCAGAGTAAAACCAACGACATTCACAGTAACGTCCAGGCCGGACGCTTTTACTTCCTTGGCGGCTGCACACGGGTCACCCTGACATTCTTCCAAGCCATCTGTCACAAGGATGATCTTGTTATCTTGCCCCTTGAAAGCTGCAAAAGATTTGGAGGCTTGTCTTATCGATTCTGCGATAGGGGTTTCACCCTTCGCTTCTAATGTTGAAATCGTTTTTTGCAATGTAGCGGCATCATCTCCTCCCAAGGGGGAGACAAGTTCGATATCACTACAATCTTTCGCGTTACGATGACCATAAACCATCAAGCCAAGATTAGCTGTCTTGGGTATGCCCTCTAATGTTTTCCCCAAAACATCTTTTGCTGCTTCCATACGCGTTTGGTTCTCAACCTTTTCTTTCATAGAGCCTGAGGCATCAACGATAAAAATAATATTTGTGTCCGCATAAACAGGCATTGCCCCTAAACACACAAACGCTACGGCAGTGAATAATGTTTTACGAAGCATCGTAATCTCCAATCTTTTCAAATAATTATTCCATTTATACAATGTAATGGGAAGGAGTTCAACTTGGTTTGTATGAGTGTTCTTTATCCATTATTATCAAATTTGATACTATAAAGTGATAAATGGTTGGCATAAAACTCATTTCGATAATATGAGTTTCCTCAATATTTTATAAGCTGCTTCTTATCTCGTTTTTTTGTCACAGAGCAATCCAGAATTGTTCCTTCATGATCAACAGCACGCCATAGATAATATATCTCACCATTGATTTTGACGAAAACTTCATCAATATGCTACCACCAGTAACGAATAGTCTCATGGCAAACATCTATGCCACGTTCATGAAGAATGTCTTCCACCTGCCGTAGACCAAGTGGATAACGAATATAATACATCACCGCTAACTTTATGATTTCAGGGTTAGTTTTATAATATTTAAAGGGATTTTTTTGCTCATAAACACAAAAGATCAGAGATAAGCTAAAACTGCATATTAATCTGACATGACCATTAATAGTTCTTATTCAAAACACTTTGCGGCGTGTCAGGGAATTTCCAGTTTTCTGCTTTTGCCTTAAAGGATAAATCACGCAGTTGCGCCTCAATGGAGGCATCATGCCGCGGATCTTCTATCGCCATGCGTTTGGACAGGTTCGTGGTCATAAACCACTGCGCTGTGCTTTCCACCGTAAAACTGGCCGCCGCCGCATTTGTACCCAAGGTTAATTGACCATTTACGTTTTGTAAATATTGACCAGGTTGGGCGATGGATTCAAAGGAATATTTTCCAGTATCCCCAGAGCGCGCGGGCACCATTTTGAAGGTGGCAGAATTCTGAAACTCTGTCGTCTCGTCGAGATAATCAAATTTCAAACCATCAGGCGTTACGTGCAAGGCTTTTTGATAATGAACCCATATAAACCAATCCGCGAAATTGCCTGCATATGGGTCTGCAACATTATCACGCGCGGGCTTGCCATCGTTAAACTCCACAGGTTTTGCGTGCACGAAGGTGACATGATCAGACCCATCGGCAAAGCCAGGCAGCATCATTATACTGGTCTTGGGCACTGTGATGGGCGGAATATAGACCGCGGTATTGGTCTTTACGGAAATGTGAGAGGGCTGTTTTGACAATTCGACATTTTGAGACTGCGGCATCATAATGGCGACGTCATTATCGCCCTTTTGCAACATGACATTGCCGTGTCGCAAATATGTTCCCATATATAAATATTTTTCCCGTTCTTGCTGTTTATCCCATATGGCTTGAGCGGTGGCTGTTCTTGTTTCGTTTGGCTGCAGGTCTGCAACACCTGCAAACGTGATTCCCTCTATGCTTTCAACGGTGTTAAATTTGAAGGCAGATGCGGACGAACACTCTGTTTGGATAATATCAACACCAGCCGCCGCAACGCCGCCATCAATCGCAATACATTGACCAGATAGCGCGTTTTGGATATTCAGTGTTCCATTTTCTGTATCAATCTTCATGAACAGTTCGGCCGCGCTTGTTGTGCACGGGCGGTGTGAAATGGTGTTATTTCCCGCATCGTAAAGGCAGGTTTTACTGTTCCGCGGTGAAATCATAAAGCGTGTTCTGTCCACGCCGCCAAAGGCAAAATATTGATTTTTATTGCCAGACGCGCAAGTTTCTAATGTCAAAGAGCCATTGATTTGCATATCGCCTGTGATGCACAGATTATCATTGGCCGCCGTTGTGAGTGTAGCGGTTTTTGGTAAGAGTTGCTCTTTTGAAAAATCATAACCAATAGAGGGAAGCCAGCGACGCTTTCCAGTCTGCATCGGGTCTTTTTTACAATCATCTAGAACAAAATAGGGGATCTCTATAATCGTATAATCATTTCTCATATCATCTTTCAATTGCTTTTCCGCCGCGCGATATTCATAAACGGCCGCTTGTGCAAGAGGAATATACCATCCATCGCCCTTTGCTGCGCGTTGCGCCTTCAATGCACGGATTTTAGTATTATAAACATCTGTGTATTCTTTGGTTCTGCGAATGGCTTCAGAGTGTGAAATATTTGATTTTCTTTGTTCTTGTAAGGACTCACGTACACACATGCCGTTACTGGAAACAAGTTCGCCTGTCGGTGTGTAGCGCCATGTTTCGCTTCGTTCATTACACGTTATGAAGGCCAGTGGCATCAATCCGTTTAATCTATTGACACTGGTATCCATCGTCAGACAGCTATCATTTTTTTCGATTTCAATATCGCCAGCGTCGCGATAAAGCGTTTGTCCATTTTCCCCTGTCATTATGTTGCCGTCGGCATCTTTTATTGGCTGAACGTTTAACTGATACTCGGCGTTTTTCTTTATGATGTGTCCTTCTTCATCAAAGAAGAATCCAATTTCATTAAGAACCGCCTCATGATCGCCGGTTAAATCACAGTTGGACATAATTTTTGCACCGTAATAATCCGTGCTGTTACGAAGGCAGCCTTTGGGGTTACCTGCGCTACCATTATACATCAAAAGCATGCGGTTACCCTTGGTGCATCGTTTAAGGTTTTGATTCCAAAATTCATTATGGTGACATTGCCCCGGGCTTGTACGTCTGAGCCTTGTGGCTTTCAGTCCACCGTTTATTGTTGAACTCATCTTCAACACATTGTCTATGCGGGCATTTTCTGCGCGAATGCGGTAACGCTGCCATGTGGTTAAGTTTTCCCTGATTTTGTCGCGTGAGGCCGCCCATTCTTTTTGCTGTTTTGCTGCAGCATCAAGGAGAGCCTGTTGGCCAACGGCGTCTGCCGCGTATCCTCTAAACTTTGCGCCGTTTTTCACGTTGCCGCGCCAATCCGTACAATCAGACATCCATTCGGGCAGCGGGTCGCGATTGGCTGCGATGGTTTCATTGGCTTTTGCCACGTCTACATATAGGCATTTGTTATTATGAACATTGCGAAACACATAATCATGGCTTTGTAAAATATCGTTCAGAGGGATGTTATTTGATGTATCTAGCCCACCATTAGGTGCAACCGCAAAAACTGTCCATTTATTGTCATCGTAATATCTGTCTGGGGTACAGTGATTGATATTAGATTTTGTGTCATCGCCATTTTTTGCCCCCATACAGCCATAAATCATTTGTCCGTCCCAGAAGCGTGACCCCATCATTTCGATAGTATGCTGTCCATCAAGAACACGTAGATATGTGAGTGTACGCCCCAAAAACTTATCTTCTTCACTTTCATCTTGTTGAGCACAATCAACAAGTGTCCAAGGCCCGCTAGGGCGTGCCCAATACAGACAATGGTTTAAGGCCGCACTTGCAATTTTACCGCGCGTCGGCACTTTCTCGACCTCATTCCAATTGGGGACGACAGATGTGCCAAGCCATTGATTAGCGCTGGCGCAATCCCCCATCATAAGCTTGTTCGTGGCATCGCGTGTTATACATTCCTCACCATTTTTAAGCTTCATGTCAGCAGTGTATGTCCATTTAGCGTTGTCGCCACCGATGTGACAGCTTGCCTGATAAATTTCATCCTTATATAAGATGGCGCCATTGGGAAGGGTTTGGCTTTCGGCGCGGCGCGTTAGGCATTTCTCGCCAAACGGTCCATTCCATCCGCCGTTCCATCCGTTATAGGCATAATTGGCGGTTTTTATTTGATCGGTTGCGGGATCAAGATGGAATTGGTTGGTTGAGTCACCAAAACATTTATCAACTCTTACAGGGTCCCAATAATATGTGTGATGCACACGGATACAGTCGCCAATTTTGTCATTGCCACGGTTGGTTTCATCAAACAGCACAACCGCGCCACTCTCGAAGCATTGTTTAAAAACGTCATTCCAGTGGTGCATATTGTGTTTACAACGTGGTGGATTGACGCGATACCATATAGGCGCTTTTTTCTTTTTCTTTAATAGACCACCGACGGCGCCAATGGCATCACCCACAGCGCCGCCTACAGCGCCCAAACCAGCACCGATAGAGTCGCTCATCCATCCCGTTACTGCATTATTGGCAATTTGTCCCATTGCAAAATCTTTTAACTCATTGGCTTTGTCAAAGGTCGTACCAATAACCATGCCCGCGCCGGGGCCAAGGACGGGTACCTGTTCAACGCCCAGTTTAACGAGATTTATGCCTGCGCCTGCCAAGGCTTCTCCTGTCTTGAGGGGCGTTTTACCAACGTTTTTTGCAGCGTCAAACGCGGCGTTGGGGTCGGTTAAAACGTCTGTTCCTGCCTCGATGGCGGCTTCTGCACTGCCAACGGGGTCGGTAACAATCGCTTTGCCTGTTTCATACGTGCCGCTTGCGATTTTGCCCAAGGCTTTGCCTAAATCTACGATACACGCCAAAGGGTCTGTACTTGGGCGAACTGATGCCACGAGAGCGGTGGGCAATGATTGCGGATCGGCCAAATTCAACGTTCCGGCAAAATCTATCGGCACATCAAACCCTAAATCCTCAACATCAAAACAAGAGCCGGGGCTATCGAATGTTAGTGACGTTCCGTTTAAATTCATGCTCGCTTCACGATGAATTCGTCCACCTATATTGATGTCGGAAGAGATGCTTGCTTTCGGTTCAGCCAGAGAGCCGCGCGACACGTCAAACGTGCCATCGATCTTGGCGGGTAAAATGCTAGGGATAAGGTCAATGGGCAGATCAAGGCTGCCTGCAAAGCGCAGATATTGTGGGCCACCTAGAAACGGCATGTTTCCGTCAACGCTGATCGTGTTACTGGCGAATGGCGCGGGCGGGGTAACGCTGCCATGTACGGCATACCCATCTTTAAGGTTAACTTTGTATTCGCCGCTGGCCAAATTCGCCTTTAATGCGCCGATATCAATCATGAAATCACCTTTGGCCGCCAGACCAAACCCAAGGGGCGGTCTTTCTACCTCAGGGTTAGAGGGCGGTGTGCTGCCCGGTGTGCCGAAATAAATATAGGGGTTTTTGACACCAATCATCGATAGGGGGGATTTTTCAACCAATGAAAACGCGCCGTCTGATGATTTTTCAACTAAGTTTGTAAAGCTATTGATTACAGTCGGGGCGTTCTTCTTAATTTCAACGAGGATCGGATCATTTGCGGTTGGTGCCTTTTCCAAGCCTTTAAGCAACGCATCTTTAATTTTCGACCCGCTTCTAAACACCAAATCAAAAATGCTTTTTTGCAAACGTGCCATTGTGACGGGGGTTAAGATAAGTTCGGCGGTATCTTTGGTTTTGCTAAATTGAACGGCAAGGTCTGTTGGCACTGCGCCTGCCCATGTCGTATCCAGATCAAGGATAAAGGCTTTCTTTTGACCGCCATCTTGAAATTCCGCGCGGTCGGTATGAATGCCAAGGGTGGTGCCTTTTTCTTCCTGACCAAAGCTTATTGTCGTATCTTTGAGGCTATAACCCTCAAGACCTAACGGGTCATTCCAAACACCGTTGATGCTTGCGCTGCCGCCGACCTCAATGCCAGAGCCACCCGCGCTGTATTTAACTTCGAATGTCCCGTCCAATGGTTGCACCACGCTTGGATCATCCAAACGACGCGCTTTAATTTTGGCATCAGAGCCCAGACCAACCTCTAAGGTGTTGTTGTCGCCTTTTTTGTGACGGACAAATAATTTGATATTGGCGTCTTTGAATTCAACAAACTCTTTAACAAAATCAGGCAGGGTTGGGGTTACGTTCTTTAAAATAGTATAGAATCCAAGCGATGGCGCGCCGCCAAACAGGCCGCCAACACTACCCGCTAAAAACACCTCATCTTTAATACCAAAGGGTGTTTTCATCAAATCACTTGCAGGGCTTGGGATTTGTGAAACATTCATCTTCGTCAGGAACGTCAAACCATCTTCGACAAGCAAGCTATAGGCCAGATCATCATCAACCATATCCCCAAGAACATCGTCATAAATAGCATCCGGAATGCGGCCTGCATCAAAGCTTGGTACGGCTTTAGAGCTAATGATTAAAACACCTTCGGGAATCGTTAGTGCGTCGAGCGGCGCAGGGATGTTTTCAACGAGGTCTGCGATGTTTAGCGCTTTGTCTTGGCGTAGGAAGAGGGCGGCATTCCCGCCATCATCGGTGATGATGGCGCCGCGCCCGTCAAACGCCAGTTTATTGAGGTTAAAGGCCATATCGGCTGCGACGGCGTTTTTGCTCAGTAATAATGTTTTTATTTTTGCATTGGCAATGTTTTCTGCGCCTGCGGGAAGGGTTAGAAATTCGGCTATATTGAACCCATCGCCTGTGCTTTCAAAACTGACAACGGCATTTTCAATGGCGCCGTTACTGGCCGCAAGCGAGACACTCACCGTGCCGGACTGCTTTCGAAAAATACCTGTACCAAAATAGCCAAGCTCTTCGCTTGTTTTATTGCCGTCTTGCGTGAAGGTTCCGGCAACCCCAAGGTTTGTCATTTGGAGGTCAGGAATCTTAAGTGGGTTATTCCAAGTTTGGTCAGAGGAGAGTTTAACCGCGAGTTCCGTATTCGCATCGCTGCGTTGCGTATATTTAATGATACCTTTCATATCCAGTGGATCTGTTTTATCTGGCACACTAACCTTGGCGTCTGTTTCAATCTCAATGACGTCGCCATCAAGGTTGGATAGGGTGAGCTCTGCGTTTTCAAACACAACTGTCGTTTCAGGGATTTTATGTATTTTTATGCCATCAAGCGCGGCCGTAATCGTGCCTGTTAAATCCCCTGTGGGATTGGCTTCCAATGCCCCCTTCATGGTGATGCCGCCATCAATTGTGACAAGATCTGTAAAGCGGTTCAGGCTGCTGCCTAATAGATTTTGTGGCTGAGTTTTCCCGACAATGGTTAACCCCTTTGCAACGATCAGGTTATTATCTTTGTCCAAGAGACCATCAAAGAGGAGCTGTAAGTCCTCTGGCATTGCAGAGATGGTCATGTCAGATGTTGCTTTATTACCCCACCCAATAATGGCAGGTGCAAAGTTAACATCACGTATGATGGGGGGGAGTTTATTTGTCAAAAGATTTGGCGTTACTGTATTAAAGCGCACAAAAAGATTAAATTCGCTTGGCGCACTCTCTTTATTGTCAATTGCGAAAAACGCATCGCCTTTCAATTTTTCACTCGGCCATTCCAGTGTGCCTGTCATTTGCGTAGGGCTGAGGCTGATATCACCAAGGACAAATTCATCGATTTTCGGCATGTCTTTAAGGCCGGGTAAATCATTAATGGCGATTGGACCTTTTGATTCAAATGACCAATCTTCGGTATTGAGCGTTTGCTCTGTATCGTTAATCGAAAATTTGATTGAGCCTGATAAATCAAACTCTGCGCGATCAAGCTGGCTGTTCATCCATACCGTGCTATTCAGTGTTCTTTGTAGCTTTCCGTCTTGTTCGCTTTGCTCAAACGTTCCTGTAAAGGCATATTGACGAATATTGAGAAACGGTAAGCCGAACGGATGTTTCCATCCAATATTGGTGTTGATTTTTTGTGTCTTTACGCCGCTATCTGTGACACGTGCAAGTGCGGCAAAGGAAATATCTTTGACATCCGCTGCATCAAAGGCCGTAGCACCAGAAATTGCGATGATGCCCTGTGATTCAGTATTCAAGCCATTACAGACGGCATTCATGTCTGTTTGCACAGACACCTTCCCGGCCATAGATAGCGCGTTTAAGCCAATTTCTTGGCCTGCGTCGGCCTTTTTAAGGTTTATCGTCATGCCAGAGACAATCGCTGGCTCTAATTGTCCATCAATTTCCTTGAGCGAGAATGTGGTTTGTTCAAAATTAACAACACCCTTGGCAAACGCAGGTGCGTATTGCGGAATAGGGAAGTTGATATCAAGTCCACTTAAACCAGCCTTTGCGGTTGCCTCACAAAGCTCTTTTTTACGCGTGGCACTGTCTTTTTTGGAGAGCAGGGACGACGCATCCCATTCGCTGAAGGACACATTTTTGAGCTGACTAAGTTTGAAATGCCCCTTAACCACATAGCCCGTTTTGGGTATGCCATAAGCCGCCATAACCGCGCCTGCATTATTATCGGCGGGTGCATAGGTGCCAATCACGCTTACACCGGGGTGAATCGTTAAGGGGAATAAACCCTCTTGATCGCCTTTGCCCAATATGGATGATAAAGGTTTTGGCATTGAAGCAAAATCATCATAGGTGATTGCCGCTGCATCTTCGTCTTGCATGAAAAAGATGGCGTTGGCCAAACCAAAACTGCCCAAATTGCTCTCACGGATTTTCGAAACATACGTGCCAAGGTCAACAGATGCGTGTTCAAGCGCAGCAATCACCAGTGTTTCTTTCGGGTTTGGCTGGAACAGGGTTGCGCGCACGGGCGCACCGTCGAATTCTGCCGTTCCAGTGATGGTGTTTTCGGTGATTTCGACTTGTTTCAATAACACTTTTGATGCGCCGGGGACGGCTGTGCCGATAATGTCTGCGAGCGTCAAAGTATTTTGGGCGATGACACTTGTATCATTTGGAAATTCTGCCAGTTCACCTGCTTCAAGCTCTATTTCTGATTGGGTGGATTTTACGGCGGCGGCGTTGCCTGCCATCACCCAGTTTAAGGAATTGACGCCAAAGGCCTTGCCGTCTGGTGTAACACTAACCGCGCTCAGGCGTCCTGGCACCGCGCTCCAATCACCGGTATTGGGGTTGCGTTGATAAACGCGGCCACCACCCAGTGATTCCTCAATGTCGCGTCCGACAATAAAGATTGAGCCATCGCCGCCAACACCAATATCGCTTGCCTTTGGCGCCTTATCATCGCCAATCCATTTTCCGTCGGCATACACAAACACCGCGCCATCTGCATCAACGCCCCATGGTCGTCCTTGTGGGTCAACATCGACGCGGATCAATGATCCGTTCACAGCGTTCCAGTCAATATCGCCAGAAGCATTGAAATCACCGAATAAGGTCACGCGACCAGCTGTTTTGTTTTGCGCCCCTGCCAACCATATTTTTCCGCCACCAATACCAACATCTTTGGCGCGAATACTGGTGCTGCGCCAATGGCCTTGATTATTCGAAATATAAACAGTGCCGCTATTTGTTATGGCTGCAACACCGTCTTTTCCTGCATCAATATGTTTTAGATCACTACGGCTGCCTTTGGCATCCCATTGGGTGGTTTGTGCGTTCCATTTATAGGCGCGCCCATCTTGGCCGACAAACCATTGCTGTCCATCATGGCTAACGGATATGTCTTGCCCTTTTACGCTTTTTTGCATCCAATCCGGCGCAGCATTGGCAATCGTCATAAGGCTGATTGCAGAAAGGCTGATACCGGCGAGAATGGTAAGTTTGCGCATATATATATTATCTTCCAAATGATATGGTTTGAGAGGCTGGAAAATTACCAACAATCGGATTGCCACGTGAATCCACTGCCACGCGCGTCACGCCGCGTTTATTGGTGGCTGTAAAGCTTTTGGTAATTAAATCCCACTTGCGCAGTTGTCCTTGCATATTGACGATAAAGACTGTGCCATCTTGACCGACACCAACGTCTTGGGCTTTGTCGATTTGATTAACAGACCGCAGGGTAAAGTTATTGGTGGTTGGAATATATTCATAGACATTGTTGGTCGTGCTTACCACCCAAATGTCATCCTTATTCACGCCAATACCAACCCGTAGAAACGAAATATCGGTAAAACCATCAACGTCATTTGCGGTTTCGGGTTGAAATAGTTCCAACGTATTTCCGGGGGCGATGTTTGCAATTGTTCCATCCGCAGCAAAGTCGATATCCGGTAGTTCAGTCAGAGGGAGAGGTAAACTAAATGTAGCTCCGTCAAAGTTTTGCGTATCCATTGCGGATGGATTGTTAAAAACGCTGCTGACATAAGTGGTAAGGATGGATTGATTTCCGCAATTTTTATTCCACTCAGTGACCAAAGATGGGATGGCAGGATTTGGCGAAGTAGGGGGTGTATTGCCATTCACGTCCCCTATTATCAGGTTATCAACGGCAATGACCGTATATAGATTGATACGTTTTAGGTAATCGAGATGATGGAATGCCTTTGTTACGGGATCATAGACCCAGTTCAGACCTGTGCCGTTTACACACGGATCTTTAAACCCAGTTACCATTACAATGTCATTGGCACCGGCGGTTATATCACGTAGACCTGTGCCCAGACTTGGAAAACCAGGCGCAGAAGTGGGAACAGTAACATTGTTAAAGGAAACGGATTTTACAATTTGAATGCCCGTGTTGGTCGATACATTTGGTTCTTCGGTTGTGATATTTTCTGTGGCGGTGGTTTTTTGCGCTAAAGGCCTGTCGCGACTTTCATCACGCGGGAAATACCCTGCTTGTAAAATCTGACCGCGATTATCAATGATCCATGGACGGTCACGGGGGCCAACGGCAACATGCGCTGTATTCCCTTGGCGCGTTGCGATGATATCAAAGTCACCCGTATCTTTATTAAAACGGCGAAGTGTCGCATTTGTATCAATAATAAAGACGCTGTCTGCAGGCCCAATAGAGATATCCGTGGCATTGATAGATTGACGCGCGCATTGCATATTAACGGTGCATTTAAATAAGCGTTTCGAGCTGTCAATTACCCAGAAAGAGCCATCATTTTGCGCAGCAATTTGTTGTCCACGCTGTTTCAAAAGCTCATATGATGTTCGTGCCTCGTTAAGGCGTGCACTTTGTTCGTCGCTGTTAATGACAAGAACGCGATCATCTTTGGTCAAGGTCAAATCAATAAGCGATAGCGCAAGATTAGATTGCCGCCATGCCTCGCCATCATGTTCAACTAAATTATCGTTTGTGCCAATCGCAAGTGGCAGGCCGCTATCTTGAACAACAAGGCGATTAACTTGGCCGGGGAATGTTAAAAAGCGTTCTTCCGAATTTGACCAACGGCGGATGTGCCCCTCTGATGTGAGGGCAAAAACGCTGCCGTCTTGACCGATGGATAAATCAGCAAGTCTTGTTGTGTCGGGAACAGCTTCAAAAATGAGGTCTGATGTGTCGACCACAGCTGCGGGATCTGTGCTGCCATCGCCGCGCTCACCAATCTCTATGTTTTCGTCCGTATTGCGTTGTTGGGTTGTAATGCCTTGTGCGAAAATTTTACCGTCACCATCAACGCGCCAGATTTCATTGCTTCCTAAGGAAACTGTTTTGGCTTGGGTTACACCGCCAAATACCTGCCAGTTCGCGGTGTTGTCCTGCCATTCATACAGTTTGCCGTCTTTACCTACGATGACGACGCGGCCTTGCTCACTAATGGTTATGTCTTGCGCCAAACCCGTAACGCCAATCCATGCATCATCAAGGCGGCGCGCGATTGATCCGTCATCGGCTATGCGCCATAAAATATTGGTCGGGCCGACGGCCAGACGTGTGGCTTGACCGTTTATCGCCGCCCATTGACGTGTCGACGGGTTATAGCTGGCGATACTTCCTGTGTTGGTGACTACAAAAACGATGCCATTATTCGAAACGACAAGATCACGCGCCCCTGCGCCGACAGCTTCCCACTGGGTTCCTGTGTATCGGCGTACCGATCCCGTTTGGTCAATGGCCCAAAAGGTTCCATTTGCGGCGGCGTCAATACGCGCCATAGATTTCCCAATCCGGCGCCAGCTATCCTCGGTGTAATTATATTGAAAGACTTGACCTGAATTATTTATGGCCGCGACGGCACCCTTGCCACCAACATCAATGTCGATGGCTTTGCCTTTGATTAGTTCCCAGACAGTGTCACTGTTTTGAGCATTAACATTGGCGGCAAAGCCTAAAACCAATGCTATAACAACAGCATAGGAAACAGCGAACCGCTTTAAGGCTCTCTTCTTCATCATGTTTATATCCAGTCTTAGTAGAATAAAAAGTCTACTGCTTGGCTTAGTCGTTTTTCATGTGTATTGCGACTATTCCAGTTTTCAAGTTCAAAGTCACCTGTCTTAAATTCATTAAACAGGGAGTTGACTTGCGCGACCTGCATCAATTCTGATGTGGTCGATGGTGGTGAAAACCAATTTTTATTACGGGATTCAAAGGTGCTGAGTGATTTTTCAAAATCTGAGAGCTTCGCTTCTATTTTGGCGCGATCTGCAGGATCTTGGTTAACATATTGCGCGCGGCGCGGGGTCAGCATAATAAGAACAGACTTTCTAAAGTCACGCTCAGATTTGTTTGAGAATAGATATTGTATGGCGGGAATATCACCGAGCAAAGGTACGGCATCACGAGAGCTTTCGGTTTCTTTCTCGCTTAGTCCACTTAGGATCAATGTTTCACCAAACTTCATCACCACATTGGCGTTTACGTTTGTATTTGATGTATCAAGGCGAAATTCAAATTGAACAGAACTGCTTGGTGAAGTCAAAAATGTGCGCTCTGCATCGACTTCCAGTTTAATGCGATCATTCGATAAGAATTCAGGCACCACCGAGAGCTTGACCCCGATTTGTTTGTTAACCGAAATAGAGGAGCCGTCGCCGCCCGAAACAGCCGCCGCAATAACATCTGTGCCCGAAAAGAATTCTGATTTTTCATTCGCCAAAGCCACCAATGAGGGGCTGGCTAATATTTCGTTGCGTCCGTAAAGGGTATTGAAAATATTCAAGGAGTAATTGACCGCAGGAATAGAGATTAGGCTGGATACGGCTTGCGAATTTGTGTCTGCATTTGCCGCAGTGTTATCGTCGATACGGGTGTTTGAAAATGAAAACCCTTGTGCATTTGTCAAGGGGTCGCCAAATTGCAACTGCAGCCCTGAAAGAAGGTTTAAGCCGCGATTTGTGCTTACATCTTCTTGTGTGCGAATGATAACAACATCGACAACAACCATTTCTGAATTTATGAAATCATCGTCTTGGGTGTTGTTTATTGCATCTTTAATAAGGTCACGACGTTCGTCATCTATGGTCGCCCCCGGAATGCGTGCAACGCCGCCCCCAGGTAGTGCTTGTGCAAGCTGAACAGACCCTTCGTCACCTCTTGCGATAGCAAGTTTCAGTAAGTCACCTTTATCTTCATCATAAAACCGTTTCCATGACGTGGCGCGCTTGCTCAAATAATCATAGGTTTTAGGGTCGTCTCTAAAACGTTGTAGCAATCTTTGTGCCTCAACAGGATGATCTAATGCTGCATTGGTTAAAAGGGATGCGCGCACAAATCGTTCTTCATCAATCGGGCCAAGCGTCATGCTCTGAATTTTTTCAAGGGACGCCTTCGCTGTGCGAGGATCACCTGCATAATATGATGCGCGTGCCAGATCGTATAAAATCTCTGGGTCTGTTTCATCCATAACGGCGGCGGCGGCCAAAGTTGCCTGTGCGTCTTTGAATTGGCGTTGATCAAGATAAGCCAGTCCCAGATAATATTTTGCTAAAACATTGGTATTGTCGAATTTATACGCCAACTCGTACCCTTGCTGTGCGTACTCATAATTTTTGGAATTGCCGCCCTTCGCCATCAGGTGATAGACCAACGCATTCATAAAATGTAGCTGAGAATTCCCAAGGTCCATTCGAAGCGCAGTATTAAATAGTTGTGATGCTTCTTCCAATCGTCCTTCATCAAGCGCAACAGTGCCTTCGGCGACTAGCGCGCGTGTGCCTGTATTGACCTTATCTTTGGGCACAAATTTGGCGAGTTTGAAAGGAAGACTAGAGCCTTCACCAAGCTGGCCTTCATAATCAAGCAGTGAGCCGCCACTAAAGGCATTCTTATATGAAAAAGAGGGGGGATGGCCTAACTGCTGACATCCCATCAGTACAAAAGTACATGACGCCAGTAAAGTAAACTTTTTCATATATAGTCCCATTGAAAATATTTGGTGAAACAATAGTGCTTAATGACAGTAGTGTAAAAAACGACAATAGAAAAGAGGGGCGGGGTATTTTGTGGCATACCTCGAAGTATAACTTTTCTATTCTATAAAAAAGAAGGTTATAATATGTACCCCGTCAGCTCAAATCGCCACGCCTTATAGACTCATTCTCTCACAATGTATGGCAGGCCGGACTGAATGGCAGTGCTTGTAGTCCAGCGATAGCTTTTCTTAGTGTGTATTCGCTGTTAATCCTTAAAATACAGCTATTAATTATAAATTTTTGCCTGTTTTAGTAAAAAAGAAAGCGCAAAGATCAAGCATTTCAATACTTCCTTTCTAAATTATTTCTTTTCATCGTCAAGCAATCTTTCCGCGAGTTCTATCGTTTGCTTTTTGGTGAGCTTAATGTCATAGCCATTATCGCTTTTTATGATCTTCGTTTCCTCAAAAGGCAGGAAGAATTTTGTGGGGATGCGCTGTGCCAAAACAGGGCGCAGCGTAAAATAGATGTTCTGCGCTTCAGCGTTTTCGTAGATAACGGCGTCAACCTGTCCTGCCACTTTCCCTTCGAAATCCAGAAGTTGTCCGTTACGTAGCGCACGCAAACTGATAAAATTCGTATCCCCCATGCTTGAATAAAGAAAATCCGGTTTGTCTTCGATTTTCTCTTCCGTGATGGTCATCATCACATCACCATCTGTTTGTTGTTTGAGAACCCTTTTAAAGTGCATAGCGGTTAAGTCCCGTTCATAACGTGACTCATCATCATTCATGACAATGATCTTGGCCTTGCCCGTGTTTTTGTTCACGAGGATATCATGGATTTTACCGGCCTTATCGCCCTTACGGTCATAAACTTCGCTGCCAACCACGTCCAAGACCGAGTGACGGTAATCATCTTGTTTTAGGGCTTCGGACTGTGCTGTCCTGCGTTCAGCTATTTTTCTGAGCACTTGAGTTGCGGACAAACCATCACTCACAAACCCGTTATCGATATCAAGATCATCCAAACGCTCAACATTGCTGAGGTTATGTGGATTATCTTCCAGACCGTCGTCTATACCGCCAAATACTTTATAAAAAAATTTATAAACTTCGCTACGCCCGCTACCTTCTTCGTAACGATTACCTGACATTTGTTCGTCCGGCAGGTGCGGCTCACGCTGTTGCGCTTCTATATTGGTTTGGCGTTCTCCGGCATCTTTTTCAGAGGGAAGGAAGAAATACCAACCGACAAAAGCGCCCACCAGAAACAGAGTCATCACGAACCCTAAAATCTTACCCACGCTTTGGGACACAAAGGATTGCGCTGTATCATTATCCATATCGTTATTCATAATTTTTCTCTTTCGCGGAATTTAAAAAGGCCTCCTGTTCTTATCCAAGAGCAAGAGGCCGAGGTTTAATTGTTTATTGTGCGATCATTTGTTTTTTAATCTGCGGCGTTCTGAACGGATTCTCCGGCGTGTTCAAGATCACGGCCAGCACCTTCCAGAGTTTCGCAGGCTGAAAGCCCAAGGCTGAGTACAGCCAGTGACAGAACCAAGTAAAATCGTGTGTTGGTCATCATAGTTAATCTCCTTGTGTTAAATAAAAATATTTTCAGTTCAAGCTGGCGGCGGTCTGCCTTTTAGTGCGTGCATGACGGCGGCAACAATAAACAAAACGATAAAGACAAAGAACAATATGCGCGCAATATCAACGGCTCCGGCAGCGATGCCGCCAAACCCAAGAACTCCGGCAATGATTGCGATCACAAAAAATATAACGGCCCATCTAAGCATGACTGACCTCAAGACTCTCTGGTTTGATTGTTTGTCCCGGCACGGCGCAAATATGTCCCAAAGCTTTTCCGCAGATGACATGGTCTGTTGAATGAACAGCCAGATCACCCAGTGATATAATACCCACCAGCCTCTTGTCTTTATCGAGGACGGGTAAACGTCGGACTTTGTTTTTCGCCATGTTCAGGGCAACATCTTCTATCTTGTCGCTATCTCGGCAATATATGATTTCCTTCGTCATCACTTCTTCGGCTTTTGTGGCTTCTGGATCGTGAGATTTTGCGACACAACGCAAAGCAAGGTCACGGTCTGTTATCACCCCCACCAGTCGATCGTTATGGGCAACAATAACGCTCCCACAATCGCTTTGTTGCATTTTCTTTGCAATATCGTGCAGAAGCGTTTCGGGAGAAACGACCTCTACGTTTTTACTCATAATGTCTTTGATCTTCATTTTGGGGTCCTTTTGGTATTGCTTTTCAGAGGTGGATTCTTTTTTAAGAACCTGAACATGGCTGAGGGGGTATCAGAAAGCGATAGCTAAGGAGTCTGTAGATATAAGGATTGTATAAGGCAGGACAAAAAAGCCTATTTCAAAAACCTCAGTAAGCCTTGATCGTATAGTGGCGTAATCTCGGCGATTTCCATGCGGTAGCCAATGCCCGCTTCCGTGACAATACGTACGGGAATGGAGGGATCTTTTTCAATTTTCTCGCGTATCTGGCCAACAAAAACGCGTAGATATTGTGTGTCATCGGCGTGCGCATCGCCCCAGACGGCTTTGAGTATATCCCTGTGCGAGAGCATCTTGCCGCGGTGGATCATAAAATAACGCAGGAGATTGTACTCCTTGGGCGTAAAGGCCAAAAGTTCGTCATGTAAAAAAACTTCATGGCGCACCAAATCAATCCGT
>TARA_R110001592_G_scaffold103247_2_pt1 | contig 30499 bp, 27 predicted proteins | sample TARA_R110001592 | Tara Oceans TARA_R110001592 (sample SAMEA4398387) | marine metagenome | biome: Polar Biome; feature: [SRF] surface water layer (ENVO:00010504); material: water (ENVO:00002006), including particulate matter (ENVO:01000060) such as... | depth 5 m | reverse complement strand
AGCGATCTTGTTTTTGAATATACTCAAGCGATGTTGCTTGGGCTTATATATTTACCTACGCCTAAACGGGTCACCTTATTAGGCTTGGGTGCTGGAAGTTTGGTGCATGCTTTACGACAGCATGCCAAAGACCTTCTAATCGATGTCGTAGAATTAAGGCCTCAAGTGATCAAAGTCGCTCAAGACTGGTTTGAATTGCCAAGGGACGACGACAGACTAAATATCTTTCCCGAAGATGCGGAATTTCATATGCAGGAATTCTGTGGTGAAACCGACCTGATTCTAGCTGATGTTTACAATGATGATGGCATGTTGGATCTGCAGTTGAGTCCTTTATTTCTAACGGACTGTTTTAATGCCTTAAGCCGAAATGGCGTCCTGGCTCTTAATCTTTGGGATCAGGGAAAAGGTTCTCACCCAAAAGCCAAGCAAGCTTTAGATGTGCATTTCGGTGCGAACTGTCTGTCCTGCTCGATAGGTGGCGATAATTTGATTGTCTTGGCATTTAAGGGGGGGATGCCGCAAATAAATGATCGTCATCTTCAGCCTCTAGTAAAAAGACTAAGTAAGCGTTTACCTTTTTCGGTGGCTCAATTTGTTGGGAAATTAAAGAAGCTCTAATTCAGCCTAAAGCAAAGTAGGTAGAGAAGCCTTTTAAAATATTATCTACCGCCACGGATGCCAGAACGAGCCCCATTACCCGGCTAATAATACTTGCGCCAGCTATGCCTAAAAATCGCTGTATAGGCCCTGCCATAAAAAATAATAATAGGGTTATCAATATAACTGACAACATGATTAAGGCGGTGATAAGTTGCTCGACTAATGAGTGGCGATGATTATCTGTCAGCATGACGATTGATAGCATTGCACCGGGAGACGCTAAGGAAGGAATAGCCAGTGGGAAAATGGCTAAATGACTTATATCACCTTGGATTGTCTTTGTTTCTTCCTCAGGTTTGCTTTCACCAAATATCATGGTGAGTGCGAATAGGAAAAGTACAATTCCACCAGCGATCTGAAATGAGACAAGAGAAATACTTAACTTTTCAAGTAACATTTGTCCAAACGCGAGAAAGAATAACAATATGGCAGCCGCTATTGTGCATGCTTTAAGTGCTATTTTTTTCTGAACTGAAGCTTGCAGGCCTACTGTTACAGCAATAAAAACCGGAATAGAACCAATCGGATCTATGACAACCCATATCGAAATAAATTCTTTAACAATCGTATCCCAATTCATAAAACCTCGTCATGTTGGTATTTGAGTCGAAGAGGTATTTTATCACAAGCGAAGAGTCTCATGAACGTTATGCCATCCTCATATTAAGGTATTTCACAGTAATTAACTTTACACTGTAAAGATAATGATGCAGACTTCCCATATAGAAAGTGGCGCAGACTTTTTAAACTTTCAGATAACTGAATCTAGCTGTTCACTATTGTTATTCGCTTCAATACCTTCAGGAGAGTATGCATGAATCATTATGATGCCATTGTCATTGGTGCTGGCAACGCGGGCCTCACGGCAGCAACCGCACTACAACGTGGTGGCAGCAAAACCTTGCTGCTCGAACGGCATAATATTCCAGGTGGCTGTGCTACTTCCTTTGTACGCGGTGAATATGAGTTCGAGGTTGCCTTGCATCAATTGAGTGGCTTGGGTACGGAAGATCGTCCTTTTGTGATGCGTAAGATTTTCAAAGACTTAGGGGTGATGGATAAGGTCGAATTTGTTCAGGAAAGCGAGCTTTATCGAATCGTGGTGCCGGGTGAAATTGATACAACCTTGCCTGCGAGCTGGTCTGGCTTACGCAAAAAACTTCAGCAAGATTTTCCTGCTGAAAGTGATCAGCTAGTTGCGTTTATGACGCTCTGTGAAAAAATTACGCTAGAAAGTTTCATGATGTTGCCACGTGCGCGCAAAATGAATGATGAAAACATGATGCAGACAACCTGCCCTAATTTTATCAAGTATGGACTTCGTTCAGCCAAAGATGTGTTGGATGAATTCTTCAAGGATGAAAAGCTCAAAACGATACTAGCCGCATATTGGTGTTACTTGGGCTTACCCCCAAGCCAAATTCCCTTCCCGGATTTAGCGATTATGCTCTACGCTTACGCGGCCTTTAAACCTTGGCATATAAAAGGTGGTTCACAAGCGATGTCGAGTGCGCTACTAGAGTCGTTTATGGAAGCGGGCGGTGAAGTGCGTTTCAATTGTGGTGCACAGAAGATCCTTACCAATGGCGATAAAGTGCGGGCAGTTGTTCTTGAGGGTAAAAATGGCGAGGAAGGCAAAGAAATAAGCTGTGAGCATGTGGTGTCTAATGCTAGCTCAATCATGACCTATAACGAACTTTTAGATCATGATCACCCGCCACTGCAAGTGAGTGAAGATTTTAAATCACGCCGAATGGGCACCTCAGCATTCGTGATTTACATGGGTTTGGATTGCACACCACAAGAATTAGGAGTGAATTCAGCGTCAAACTTTATTTGCTTAACGCAGGATGAAGAAAAGATTCATGATGTGATGCAAACCATGAAAGACCCAATAGCGGGAATGCTCACCTGCTATAACTTTGATGATCCAAGTTTTGCACCCAAAGGTAAGAGCGTGGTTTCTTTGGTTTGCCTTCAATATGGCGATGTCTGGAAAGATGTTCCCGAAGAACAATATGCCGAAACCAAATATGCCTATGCAGAAAAGCTTTTGGATCTGATTGAAAAAAATTATCCAAAAATACGTGATCATATTGAAGAATTAGAAGTGGCCACACCACTGACGATGATGCGCTACCTAAATACGCCAGATGGCGCTATTTATGGTTTTAAACAAAACCCTCATGACTCTGAGCTTTTCCGTAAACGTATCGATGCGATTGAGGGTTTATATATGGCAGGTTGTTGGATTGGCATGGGAGGCTTTCAGCCAACCTATATGGCAGGCGAATCAACCGCACGCGCCGTTCTGAAAAAACTAAAAGATCAAAAAATCAAAGACGCACAATTCAGCAAAGAAGAGGAGTCAGCCAATGCCTAAGCTATCAGAAAACATTGTAGGCGAAGAGAATGTAATGAATATGGTAGTTGGCTATCAGGAAGCGGTAAAAGCTAAAGACGACTTGGCGAAAACCGGCACAGACTTTAGTGATCAGAAATGGGCAACAGCCAAGACAATTAAGAAATTACACCCTAAGCGATTGTCCTTAATTGTTTCAGATATTATCGAAGAAACAGAGAGCACAAAAACCTTTAGATTGATTAGAAATGACCAAACAGCTGATCAAAAGTTACCGCCTTTTCAGGCTGGGCAATATATCAATTTGTTTGTGAATATTGATGGTGTTGAAACTGCGCGGCCTTATGCGATGTCATCATCGCCTAAAACACGTGCCTATTATGATTTAACGGTCAAGCGCGTAGAGGGTGGTTTTGTGACAAATTATCTCTTGGATAAAGTCACTGTTGGGCAGATGTTTACAAGTACCGGCCCTATGGGAACCTTCTACCACAATCCTGTATTTCATGGTCAGGATTTAGTGTTTTTAGCGGGCGGCTCAGGTATCGCGCCAGCGTTAAGTATGATCAAAGATGTGCTCGAACGTGAACAGGGTTTCCGCTTCCATTTCATCTATGCATCATCATATGTACATGATGTGATTTTTGAAAAAGAGTTAAGAGATTTAGCGGCAAAGCATGAAAACTTTATACTGACAGAAATGATCTCACGTCCACCAGAAGGCTTTGAAGGTTTAACTGGGCATGTGACCAAAGAGCGATTAATTGAAATTTTAGACTCAGTTGAAAATAAAATGTTTTATGTCTGTGGCCCAACACCTTTCAATGAGTTCTGTCAGGAACAATTACGTTTTCTAAATGTGCCATCGCGTTTTGTGCGTATTGAAGCCAATGGACCACCAAAACATCCTGAAAAATTAGCAGGTTGGCCGTCTGAAATAGCTGCAACAGATGAAGTCACCGTGACGATAAAAGGCAAAGGCAGTTTTCTCGCTCGTGTAGATGAACCTTTGCTGAATAGTTTAGAACGTAATGGCTACGGTGCAGAGAATGCCTGTCGATCAGGTGAGTGTAGTTTGTGCCGCGTGAAACTGGTATCAGGCTCGGTGTTTAATCCTGCCGAAGCACATTTAAGAAAATCTGATTGTCAGTTTGGTTGGATTCATTCTTGCGTCGCTTTTCCTACGGAAGATATTGAGATTTTGTTGTAAGCAGTCGCTAGTTATTGGGCGGACACGTGGGTCCGCCCCTACAGATGGGTAATGGCTCGTTGTGGTGAACTGCTGTAGGGGCAGACCCACGTGTCTGCCCTTGTTTTATGTATTTTAAAGAAGCCATAGTTATGCAGTTTAAACAGCCTTATAAACAGCGGCCATAGCCAAAAAGTCTTTAATCGTCATACCTGCAGGAATTTCAAAGTGGCCTTCAATAAGTAAGGCCGCCATGCCATGTACCATAGACCAAGCACCCAAGGCTTGGGCTTTGACTTTTAATTGATTCCGGCTGGTTTGTGCGAATGCGCTTTCTAGCAAATCAAAAGGGCGTTTCGAGCTTCGTTGAAGTTCAGGTGAAACCTCTAGGTTCGCCTGAACAGACTTGTCAGTCGTCGCATCAGTTTTACTTGAACCTCTTCTACCTAAGTTTTCTACTTGACCCAGCATTAAACGATATAGCTGTGGTTGAGCTAGGGCAAATTCAATATAAGTGACGCCATAAGAAAGAATTAAATCCGGTGCATTTGTGAGGCCTTTACTATCACTAATCATTGTACTGGCTAACTCATCAAAGCCCGATGCTGCGACTTCCTGAAATAAAGATTTTTTACTTTTGAAGTGAGAATAAGGTGCCATGTGCGATACACCCACTTCAGCAGCGACAGCTCTGAGTGACAGTGAGTCGGCACCTTTTTCTCTTAATATCTTATGTGATGCGGCTATAAGAGCTTCTTTAAGGTCGCCGTGATGATATGTATTAGTAGACAAGTTAACATCCTGCATCGAATCGATATAGAGCGCAAAACACGAGCGCTATAAAAAGTTGCAACTATTTTATAGAAGTATTCATAAGCAACATAGCAATCATCTTCATTACTTGGAAATTTAGTCATAGTAAAATGAAGAGAGAACTTGGAATCTATACGTTTTATGGTAGTCTCTATCCTTCAATAGTCTGAGTGACTTAAGACCATTTTCTCAAAGGAAGTAGCATGAATATTACGCTTAACGGCGATGCTTTTGAGCTAGATGAAGGAGCTAAATTAATTGACTTAATCGCTCATCTTGACCTAGTAGATAAACGCTTCGCGATTGAAGTAAATGAAGAAATTATTGCGCGAAGCGAGCATGGCACATTCCTTATTTCGTCAGGAGATTGTGTAGAAGTTGTACAAGCTATCGGTGGTGGTTAAGGCTTCTAATACAGTACGCTAGAGATTCATTTTCCAGAAATTTATATTTAAAGCAGAAAAAATATGACTCAAAATGCATTAACTGATTCCCCTCTTATCATTGCCGGGAAAAGCTACCAATCGCGCTTGCTGGTGGGTACGGGTAAATACAAAGATCATGAAGAAACCAAGTTAGCTATTGAAGCTAGTGGCGCAGAAATTGTCACCGTGGCGGTTCGCAGAACCAATATTGGCCAGAATGCAGATGAGCCAAATTTACTTGATGTTATCTCGCCGGACAAATATACCATTTTGCCAAACACCGCAGGTTGCTATAACGCAAAAGATGCGGTGCGAACCTGTCGTTTAGCAAGAGAGTTATTAGGTGGCCATGATTTGGTTAAGCTTGAAGTATTAGGTGACCAAAAAACCCTTTACCCTAATGTCACTGAAACGCTAGAAGCCGCCGAGATTTTAATTAAAGATGGTTTTAAAGTCATGGTATACACCACTGATGACCCTTTAATAGCTAAGCGCCTGGAAGAGATGGGCTGTGTTGCCGTGATGCCTTTGGGGGCACCCATTGGTTCGGGTTTGGGTATTCGTAATCCGTATAATATTCAATTGATTTTAGAAAATGCCAAAGTGCCAATTTTAGTGGATGCGGGTGTTGGTACTGCGTCCGATGCCAGTATTGCCATGGAAATGGGTTGCGATGGTGTTTTGATGAATACAGCGATTGCCGCTGCACAGCAACCTATTCGAATGGCGCATGCGATGAAATTAGCCATAGAAAGTGGACGACATGCATTTTTAGCAGGGCGCATGCCTCGTAAGCTTTATGCATCAGCTTCATCACCAATAAATGGTTTAATTAGTTAAATAGAAAATTTTGCAAGGGCAGTAGTCGTGCAAAATTTCTAGTGACCCTCATTATATAAAGTTAAACAGGAATAAGCGGCTATGACTGAGAAAGCGCCTACAGATAAAAAGAGCAAACCAAACAGACGTCAGCAAATTCTGGAAGTGTTGGCCGGTATGCTTGAAAAAAATCCGGGTGAACGTATTACTACTGCGCGTTTGGCTAAAGAAGTAGGTGTGACCGAAGCGGCTTTGTATCGACACTTTCCCAGTAAAGGCAAAATGTTTGAAGGCTTGTTAGAGTTTGTGGAAGAAACCGTCTTTGCCCGAATCAAGTTGATTAACAAAGAGGTGCCAAATAGTGTTGATCGTCTACAACGTATTTTAATATTTGTTTTGGCCTTTGCAGAGAAAAACCCAGGCATGTGCTGCTTGATAGCGGGTGGCGCTTTAGCGGGTGAAAAACCTAAATTACGTCAGCGTGCTGCGCAGTTTTTTTCACGTCTTGAAACTGAATTACGCCAAGTGCTTCGCGAAGCCGAAATTCGTGAGCAAAAGAAATTGCGTTTGACTGGGGCAACGGGTGCTAGTCTATTATCTTTGAATATTGAAGGCCGTATTCATCAGTTTGTACGTACAGAATTCAAAATCTCACCGACACAAGGTTGGTCTGCACATTGGCCTGTATTGGCAGGCTCTTTATTTCAGTCGGTGTCTTAGGTTTTGAAGTTACGTGATATTCTGTTACTTAACTTGGAATAGGATATTTTAGGTTTACCGTCACTCTCAAGGTACAACCTGCTGAACCTTCGACTATAATAATGTAATCGAATTCAGAAACTTATGTCGACTTCTCTTTTTGTAATTGTTTAGACTGCGAACAGTCTAAACGGCGTTAAAAAGAAAAAATTATCTTATTAGGGCTAAAAATATGTCTTTTTAGGCACAATTTTCTAACACCCTGTTTCTTATGATGTAGAAGGAGTGGGCTCCATTTCTACTTCACCATAAATAGCGTCGTATTGCTCAACACTGATGATCTTACTGTTATGGTTATCCCAAATAATAAATTTAAACGCGTTGGGGATTTCACTCAGTGAAATACGTCTTACGCGATCAAATAGATGTTTATATTGCTCGTGGCATTTCACTAAATTGTAATTAGGGATACGGGCAGATAAGTGATGAACATGATGGTAAGCAATATCGGCAGTAAACCAGTTCAAAAACTTAGGCAGCTTTAGAAAACTGGTGCCATCTAAAGCTGCCACAAAATAATCCCAATCTTCACTACTTGCGGCGTAAGATTCTTCAAAGTTATGCTGCACCGTAAACAATACTATGCCTATCGCGCCTGCCAATGAAAGTGCAACAATATAGATACTGAAAAATTCAATGACTCCAAAATGGCTCGCGGCTAATACCCATGCTGTTAGTAGAATAAGATTATTACCCGTCATATGGCGATATTCTTGCCAAGTATTCCAGTAGTTAGTTTTGAATTCGGCATTGATCTCGCTAGCGGGCTTGGAAAGGTTCTCAAGCTTTTGCTGAACGAAGAATATTGCAAATTGAATACTGCCTTTCATCCAAGTGAATCTTGGGTTGAAAATAAAGTATAAGAATCCAGCCATCGGTGCGAGTCTGAGTTTGCGCTGATTTGCGTAGGACTTTTTGCCTTTTTCGGTCAGTTCGCCGTATTGGTCTACGGACAATACGGCGAGTGGGCCGCGATACTTTTCCCAATTACCGTTGGTTGAATGGTGGTAATCGTGATGCTTTGACCATACGAACTGCGGTACACCGCAGAGTACGCCAAAGATAAACCCAGCGATTTTATTTTCGCGTGGATTTACATATAAACAATTGTGGCCGCAATCATGCAACATAACAAAAACACGAATAATAAACAGCGTGAGTGTTAAGGTGATGCCTGCCGCTAGCCAATATGAGATTTTTAGACTTTCTATGGCAAGGTAGAATAAGACAAAATATGGCAATATCGTTGTCATAGTTTGAATGATAGCCTTTAGGTTATAACGAACCGCGTATTCTGCAATAAGTTCGTTTTTCTCGGCTTTTAATGTACTGCTGGCAATTTTTGCCGCATTAATGGCTGTTGCTGTCATTATTCTTATTTCAAACTCTGGTTGCGGTAAACGGGAGTAGTATTGCAATAGCCTATACGATTAGTAAGGCTTTTGCAGAATTAATCAGCGTTGATGCTTATGCAAATTTGCCGTCAGATTGGATAGAGCAGCTTGAGATAAGCTGCTTGTCTTGCAGAGGTGCTGGTTTAGTGTTCGAACTTTACCCAACAAGCTTTATAAAATGAATTTCAAAAATAAGCACTGCGCCAGAGGGGATGGCGGGTGGAAAACCAGCATCTCCATAAGCTAATGCTGGTGGCACAACAACGCGCCATTTAGAGCCTTCTGGCATCATTTGAAGTGCTTCTGTCCAACCACTAATGACTTGCTCAAGGTTGAATTCTGCAGGTTCGTTTCGGGTAATCGAGCTATCAAATACTTGTCCATCAATAAAAGAACCGTGGTAATGAATACGCACGGTACTTTTTTTGTTGGGTTTTTCTCCAGTTCCTGCTTCCAGAATTTCATATTGAAGGCCTGATCCAGTTTGAAGAACGCCCTCACGTTTCGCATTTTCAGTAAGAAAGGTATCGCAAATAGTTTTATATTTATCTGCGCGTTCTTTTTCTACAGTCATGCGCTTTTCTTTCATTACATCATAAGCTTGGTTTAGCTCATTTTCAGTTAACAAAGAAGGCTCACCTGCGAAACACTTACGCAGCGCTTGAACAGCAAATTCGACATCCATGCCTTCAAAACGGTTTTTTTGTAATTGACGACCGAACTGCCAACCAAAGCCGTAGCTGACTTTTTGTTCAAAGCTTTCTGGCTTTTGAGTCGCATCGGCTTTATTTGAAGTCGTGTTTTTTTCTGACATAGTGCTTGATTACCTGATTTGATTATCTTTGAAAATAATTAAAGGCCAGCCGCCACTTCTAATTCTTCAATACCCATTTGGACATAATCCAATAAACGTTGCATAGAAGGAAGTGTGCGTCGACATGCAGTGAATCCGAATTCTAACTGATCAACGTAGCTGACTAAAGTAATGTTTAGTGCGATGCGATCTAAAGGAATAGAGACTGGATACATACCGTTAAGTTTTGCACCATTCCAATATAAGTCTTTAGTCGGGCCAGGTACATTTGAAATGACTACATTAAAGGCTTGAAGTCTTTCAGAGAGACCAGTGAGCATATTCAAGCCCGCAGGAGCAAGCGTCAGGGCTGTATAATTTACGGCTTCGGCTAAGCTCATCTGAGCATAACGCTGCTTGGAATCCTTAACGGAATTCTTAACCTGCTGTAGCCGTGTTGCAGGGTCGGCAATGTGCGTACCTAAGCTTGCTAGAATCATCGCAATTTGATTGCCTGAAGTGCTGTCGTCTCGACGCATAGACATAGGAACCATGGCGATAAGCGGTTTATCAGGTAATTCATTCAGGCTGAGTAGATAGTTTCTTAATGCGCTACCGCAAACGGCTAGTACAACATCATTTAAGGTTGCATCCATTTTTTTCGCCAAGATTTTAAAGCGAGATAAGGGATAAGATTGCGCGGCAAAACGACGTGAGCCGGTAATAGGTTTATTCAAGATGCTGGGTGGTGCTTGGAAGGCTGATACGTAATCTGGATTGTGGCGAGCTTGATTAATCGCATGGCTAACTTCTTTTACCAAGGTAGGAATAGTAGAAATTTGTTTGCCTGCTTCACCGGCTAATGCAGCTAAACTCGTGACAATATTTGTTTGTGTGATGTTCGGTGTATGCTTTCTTTTGGCTTCTGGAATAGCCCAAAGTGGCGGTAAATTTCTGGCATTAGGATCTTCGGATAAGAATCGTGAGGTCATGCGCATAGCAGCAACACCATCAAACAAGCAGTGGTGCGCTTTATAATACATGGCAAATTGACGGCCCTTAATGCCTTCAATTAAATGGCATTCCCACATCGGTCTCTGGCGATCCATTAGAGCGCCATGCTTTACAGAGATCAGTGATAATAATTCACGAATGCGACCAGGTTTTGGTAAAGCGCTATGGCGAAAGTGGTGTTCGAGGTCGAATTGCGTATCTTCTTCCCAGTAATATTGGCCAAAGCGAGTTTTCAGACGCTGGTTAAAGGGGGCATTTGGTTGTTGAAAAGTAGACATATATTCTGCCAGCTCAGTGACATATTTCGGGCCCGCTCCTTCAGGATAGTCAAACAAGTGTAAGCCGCCGACATGCATGGGCTGTTGTCTTTTCTCAAGCCAAAGAAATAACTGATCTGCCAAACTTAATGGTTTCATTCTGATTCCGTCCTAGAAGCGTTAAGTAGTTTTAAATAAAGTAGTCAAAAGAAGCTTTAAGTATCCAAAAAGAGATTAAAGATTCTGTACAATGAAATAGGTAGGCAAGGATAACCGAGATTAGCTAGATCTTATAGTTGCTTACCAAGAACAATGATAAAAAATATATAAATTTGATCATTATTTACAACTTAGGCCCATATGAATTATGGCAAGGCTCCTAATTTTACTCACTATCTGCAGTTTAATGCTATCGAGCTGTCGATATTGGGTCCTGTATGAATTTGCAGAACAGTTCTGTGAGTTAGAAGAATATGTCGCAATTTCTTGGCATAATACAGTAGATAACAAACAGGTGAAAATAGTCTTTAATGAGCCTGTCTTGAATCGAAGTATATTATTGCGATATTTGAATGCGGAACCTTTCGATAGTATTAATAAGCCCTATTTAAATACCCAAAAAATATTTCTTTCTGAAGATAGCTTCGCTTTTCGTCAAAGGTATCTTCTCTCAGACAGTAAGCCAGAACCTTTTAAATTTAAAATAGCTTATCATCCGTTAGATGAACACGTGTTACTCGAAAGTGCTTATTTGGATTCGAAATTAAGTGAGTTGTTCTCACCTGCTCTAGTCGAACCGATACTGCGGTCATTATGTTCTGATGATTATGATTTGAGCTTGAAACAATTAAATATGCGCTTCAGTCTATCGGCGTTACCAAAACGAAGCTTACCTTCTCTGCAAAAATTAATTGCGGTTTTTGGTATGGCAGAAGAAACAATAATGGATGTATCTGGTGAGCAAACATTACGGTATGAGTTTGATTTTTATACTCAAGATAAACAACAGAACTGGCAAGCTCAACAAAAACCTATCACTATGTTGTTTGGTTTTGATTCTCAAAGCCGCTTGAAAAACTTATACATTCATTATTACAAATACTCTTACTGGCTAGATGTTGAAAATTTAAGTGGAAGATTGTTAGTCATTCGACGTCAATAAGCTTATGTTCAGCATAAATATCGAGATCCAAATACATGTCTTTAGCTTATAGCATTCCTGATGGGACGACCGAAGTGTGCTACGAAATCAAGAAAAGTCGATTTATCGCCCGTTTGTTATTTGCGACTGATCGCGAGCAAGCGATGCAAGCCTTGGAGAGAGCAAAGCAAGATTATTCTGATGCGCGGCATCATTGTTGGGCATATCAAATCGGCTCCCCAACCAGTCCGCACTTGGCAGCAATGTCAGATGATGGCGAACCCAGTGGTACAGCGGGAAAGCCTATTCTAAATGTGATCCAGCATAAAGATGTAGGTGATGTCATGCTTATTGTCATTCGTTATTTTGGCGGCATTAAATTAGGTGCAGGTGGTTTAGTTCGCGCCTATTCTCAAGCTGCGCAAATGGCCTTTGATGCAATGAAAACGAAAAGGCATGTCGAGCTGGATGAGTTTAGTTTGGTCTGCGACTTTCAAGATGAACAAAGTATCCGCCATTGGTTGAAGCAATATGAGTCAAATGTTCAGTCAGTTGACTATGAGGAACAAGTCACTATGCACATTTCAATGGATGGGCAGTATGAAGCAGAGCTAGTGCTCTTCTTAGCAACCTTAAAGAAAGCGTGTTTGAAAAGTACAGGCTAAGATTTCATATAGATATTGTAAGCATCCCATCAAACACTAGAAGCCCGTAATCTTTAGAACGATATAAGGCGAAACCATAAATACCAAGGTCATTATTATAACTACCTAAAAAACTGAAATAGTCATCATGACGCCTCTTTAATTTAGTCATTGTCTTCAATATATACCAAACTAAACGCTCCGCGAATATCACCTTCTTGAAAGCCAATTGCTTGATCATCAGGATAGTGTAACTTGAGTTCAGACTGAACTTCTTCTGAAAGATTTCCTCCATGACAGCCTAGGCATAAAGCTTGTGTAGAAATAGCTTTCATTAAGTGATGTGTTTTGCCATTTTCTGTTATTTCAGCTTTGTAGAAATTTAGATCACTGATTGGAAGACCTTCATTTTTTTTGGCTTGAAACTGAAGCAAGATATTACGTTCAAATTCTGATGGCTTATTTTCTGCGTTACGAATTTTCAAGCTAGTGCGTTTAATTTGCCATCCACTATTACTATATTTTTCTGCAATCTCGGGGGATTTTTGTGAACATGCGGTAATGCTATTTTTTAAGCTGCCTTCCTTGATAGCATTTTGTAATGCAGCTTTTAGATTAAAAGAAAAGCTTTGAATGATTGCTTTACCTTGTTCTGGAATCGTATTTGCTTCTTGAGAAATCGCGTTAGGCGAGTTAAAAATTGTAGCCAAACCAACGCAGAATACACATAGTTTTCTAATTATAGTTAGTCTGAATGATATCTTCATAAGCTAATCCCATGGCGCAATAAAAATGTGTTTGCATTATATTAGTGTTAGCTAATATAATGCAAACATTAGGGGTTGCTAATATTGAAGCGACAATAAATTTTTACTATTTATTATTGAGAGATGTTTATGAATATTGATCGAATCGTATTTGCAGTTGCAGGGTTATTTATTTTAGTGAGTGTCGGCTTAAGTCAGCTTCATTCTGTGCACTGGCTATGGTTTACTGTCTTTGTTGGAGCAAATATGTTGCAGGCTGCATTTACTGGTTTTTGCCCAATGGCAATGATTCTAAAGGCTTTAGGGAAAGAGTCTGGTTGTGCGTTTCGTTGAGAGGCTTTGAAATGACTTAGCATGCCTATGTAAAGTGCATCCTAAGTCATTAGATGAGCTTAACCTTCCGGTATTAAATAATCGTTCATGATTTCTATATGTTCGGCAACATCCGTTGGTTTATTAAAGTAGGCAATGTGGTACATGGCTTCGCCTTCTTGAGCTAAAGGAATGTTTTGCTTGCCGATGATGATGCCATTGGTGTTACTCACAACGGTATCGAGCACTTGACCAAATGGGTCTTTGATCGTGGCTAAGCATTCGCCTTTCTCGACATAATCACCCAGCTCACTTTTATAATTAATAAAGCCACTGTTAGTTGCCCGAACCCAGCTGCTTTGGTTAGCAACAAAAGGATCTGTCGTGTGGGTTTTTGCGCGAGATTTATTCAAGAGCCCCAAATGTCTCATCACATTGATGATGCCTTTTACGCCGGCACGTATGGAAAGCTCATCGAACCGAAGCGCTTCTCCTGCTTCATATAAAAGAATCTTTACGCCCAAGTCATTGGCTTCTTGTCGGAGAGAGCCGTCGCGAAGATTGGCGTTTAAAAGCACAGGTATGCCAAATGCTTTCGCCATTTCAAGTGTTTCTGGATCATCCAAATTTGCTCTAATCTGGGGAAGGTTAGTTCGATGAATTGCACCGGTATGTAAATCGATTCCATAATCACATTTCGCGACTATCTCATTGAGAAACAAATGAGCAATTCTGCCCGCTAAAGAGCCTCTTTTAGAGCCAGGAAAAGATCTATTTAAATCTCTTCTATCTGGAAGGTAACGGCTTTGGTTTAACACGCCATAGCCATTCACAAAAGGCACCGCTATTAAGGTTCCTTTTAGAGAATTAATTTTCTTGCTATTAATCAGTCGGCTAATAATTTCGATACCATTTAACTCATCTCCATGAATAGCTGCGCTGACAAATAGCGTTGGCCCATCTCGCTTCCCTCTTTTAACAAAAATAGGAATAGACATATTGGTATCTGTATAGAGTGATACTGTTGGTAGTTCGATTCTTTTGGTTTCACCCCGTAGAATCGTATGTCCAGCAATCTCCAAAGCAGTCGTCATATATTAACCTTTGCCTTTTGTACGGTTGTTATTTGGTTTGGCATTTTCTTCAAGGTACTGAATAATCATTTTTGCCACATCTTTTTTCGTTGAAGTTTCGATGCCTTCTAGGCCTGGAGATGAGTTTACTTCCATCACAACCGGGCCATCTTTTGCACGAAGAATATCTACGCCACACATGGATAAGCCCATCGTTTTAGCGGCTTCAGTAGCCGTTTTTCTTTCCGCTGGGGTTAGCTTGACCAACTCGGCAGAGCCACCTCGGTGCAAGTTTGATCTAAATTCACCGGGTGCAGCCTGACGTTTCATGGCAGCAACTACTTTTCCGCCGATGACTAAGCAACGAATATCTGCACCGCCAGCTTCTTTAATATATTCCTGGACAAGAATGTTAGCTTTAAGGCCCATAAAAGCCTCGATAATACTTTCAGCAGCTTTTTTGGTTTCTGCTAATACAACGCCAATTCCTTGAGTGCCTTCTAATAATTTAATAACAACAGGCGCACCGCCGACATTTTTTAACAGGTCATCAATTCTATCTGGGTGATGAGCAAAGCCGGTTCTTGGAAGGCCAATACCTTTTCTTGAAAGTAACTGAAGAGATCGTAGTTTGTCTCTTGAACGGCTGATAGCAACGGATTCATTTATGCAAAATGTTCCGGTCATTTCAAACTGACGAACAACGGCTGTGCCATAAAAAGTAACGGATGCACCTATTCGCGGAATAACAGCATCATACTTTGGTAAAGCCTCGCCTTTATAACGTACCGTAGGGTTATTACTTGAGATATCCATGTAGCAGTGCATGGTGTCAATGATATCAACGGTATGCCCAAGTTGTTCACCAGCTTCTTTTAAGCGTCGAGTTGAATAAAGGTTTTTATTTCTAGATAAAATGGCAATACGCATGTGTAACTTCCTTTCATGAGTGCGGTATTTCGTGTTTATAACTTTAAGACTATTTTAAGCTTATTAAATGTTTTTGATATCAGCTTTTAACTTAAGAGTAGACTTTAAGGCTTGAGACAAAAGTTGATTAGTGTTTTGTAGATAGATGATATAGCGAGTTCGATTAATCAGTTTAGTCTTATTTTTCTAATAATATGATTCTATATTCATAAGAGATAATTAGACTGAGAACTTAGTGAATAAGTCACATAAACCTTAAGTTAAGCGGCGAGTTATATTTGATTTTCTAAGTTTCTCGAGTGCGCGTTTGTGTTTCATTTTTACTGTACTCAGATTCAAATCAACAATTTGAGCAATTTCTTTGAAGTCGAGTTCGAATTGGATTCGAAACACGACAACTGATCTATCAATTGCATTAAGTGTCTTCATCCACGAATCTATGGCGCTAAGCTCTGAAGAGTTTAAGTGTTCTACTTCTTCAGCTGGTATTGATTCAATTTCCTGATTATGAGCTGCAGCATGTTTTGCAATAGCTCGGATTTTATCAACTGATTCATTATAAGTGAGCCTGTAGATCCAGGTTTTGAAGCTAGAGCGGCCTTCAAATTTCTTGAGATGCACAAAGATTTTGAGCATTACCTCATGCACTACTTCTTCTGCATCTGCATGATTATTTAAATATCTTAAGGCAATGCTATGAACTTGCGTTTGGTAACGACGCATTAACTCTTCATAAGCAAAGCTTACGTACGGCAATTGTTTTTTTGCCAGCGCAACAAGTTCTAACTCGTCCAATTCTTTGATGCGAGTTAGAGTGTCTTTAATAGATACATGTTTAGACACGATCAATTTAAATTTATTTAATTATTCGTGTTTAATCAGACCAAGGTTTATAGATGAATGTACTGTTGGTGAGTTTGATATTCGGAATAGCTAATCGTTCACCTTCAGAGTTTTCAATAATAGTATTAATAACACTCACTTCAACGATGTGGCCTGAAAAACCTTCAAAGGTAATTTCATCACCCGGATTTAATAAGTCACGGTTGTAAATGCCAGAAACAATATTGGTGGTTAAAGATCGAGTGCCTAAGCCGAGTGATAACGCAATGGCAACGCCAACACTTGCAAGCAGTATGTAAATGGCGATATTTAGGAATTCAATTTCAAGTTCAAGTTGAGCGGTCGCTAATGAGAAAGTGGTGATAAGCACGAGTAATTGAATTGCGCGAGATAGTGACTGAGCATAGTCTATGCCTAAATTCTTAGCGGCTTTTTCTGTATTGCGCTTTAACAGCTCAGCAACAAATAAGCCGATGATGGCTATTATGATTGCGCCTATTACCTTTGGTAAATAGAGAATGAACTCATTAAGAATGGAAGTGATACGGTCTAAACCAAGCGTTTCTGCTCCGGTTAATAGAATGATAAGAGCAAAAAATACATACGTAATATGAGCGGCGATTTGATGGCCTTCAATATCGAACCCCACGCTATTTAATGCACGGTTTAGGCCGACCTTATCGCATAGACTGTTGAAGCCGATACGTTTAATGATTTTACCTATCGAGCTTGAAATAAGTTTAGCTAGATATAGACCAATAATAACGATCAAAATAGTCAGTAATAAATTTGGAGCAAATCCCATTACTTTTGACCAGAAACTACTCATTGCATTCAGCAGTGTTTGACTCCAAATATCTATATTCATGACATTAACCTATTTATTATTAGCGTTGTTTAAATTTGTTTTTTTTAAGATTATTTATTTTGCTTGGATACTTACGTTTATGCACTTCGGTGTAAATTGATGCACCAAATCCTGCAAATAAAACCCAAACCCAGCCGGTAAATAGAGTCAAAATATCTCTAGATGCATTTTTTGATTTTGCTGCTTTGAGAGCTTTATGAAGCGATTGCTCAGGGTCATAAGTTCCGCTAGTTTCTTCGAAATACTTTTTTAGCTGTATGGCTTGATCATCATTTTGATCTGACATATTAGAACCTCTGAGCAATGCTATCTGACATTAGTTAGACAAATTAGACTTGGAATTCTTGATTAAGATCTCAACACGTCTGTTAGATGCTCTACCTTCAACTGTTTCGTTCGATGCCACAGGGCGAGACTCACCAAAGCCTTTATGTTCAATTCTCTGGGGACTGATTCTGCCAACCTGCGCTAAGAATTGAGCCACTTTCTCCGCTCTTTCTTGCGATAGTGTCATATTCTTTTCATCACTTCCGGTACTATCGGTATGACCTGACACGACGATCTTGGTATTTTCGAATTTAGCAATCGCTTCATTGATTTTGTTTAACAAGGCAAAGTTAGAAGAATCTATTTCGCTGTTACCTGGTTTAAACGCAAAACCATGCGCTCGTATTAAGACATCATCAACCTGGCGATAAACTTCAGCTTCTGATTCGTCAAACAATTGTTGAACTTCTGAAAACTTGTTAGCAATGGCTTGCTGTCTTTTTTGCTCTTTTTCTTGCGCGATACGCAAGGCTTCAATTTGTTGATCTTTTTCTTTTGTTAACGCTAAAGATTGGTTTCTTAAGTTTTCAGCTTCTGCCTTTAGATTCACTTTGGTGTCAGTTAATTGATTATTGGTATTGGCCAATTCTTGAGATAGTTTAGTAACCGTGTTGTTAAGACCTGTAGCGCTCGAAGCAAGCATGTTGATCACAACTTTATTTGGTCTGTCATACAGATCAATTTGATTCAAAGGTAGCGCAATTTTATCAAGCTGGCTCTGATACCATAAAATTTTATCTTCTTCAGAGAAATCAGATGTTTTAAAGTGTTTGAGCATATCATCTAATTGTTTTGCTCGGTTTAGGTGCCAACGCGATTTTTCTGCATGACTGCCCGCTTTTTTAGTGTCATTTCTGTCAATATCCAAAGTGCTGATGGCAAGATCTAACTCTTCGATTGCAAGTTTAAAGGTTTTAGGCGCGACATCGTCAAGATTGGCATCTTTAGCTCGTGCCACTTCTTTTTTAACTTCTTCTAGAACATTGCCTTTAACGGCTTTTAATTCTAAGTCAGCATACATTTGAATAAGTTCACTGCGGCCTGCTTTTGCTTCATCAAATTCTTTGTTCTCAAATTTAGTGGTTAATTCTAAGAGTAATTTCTCTGCTTTTTGAAAGCTGAAGTTTTGTTTTGTGTCGCCATAGGCGTTCATTGTGCGTTCTCGCTGTGCTAGCACATATTCAAAAACATCTTTGGCTTTTTCACTGTTGTCTATACCAACATCCAGGCTTGCTAAACCTTGAGACGCAACTTTCTGAGTGTCGTCTTTACCTTTTAGAGCCATTTTATGCGCTTTAGCTAGGGCGTTCGTCGCTTCTAGGTATGCTTTAGGAGAAAGGATATTTAGATTGTTTTGATTGGCATCATCAACTTGTTGTTGGAGTTTCGCCAGTGATGGGTATGCCTGGAAAGCCTCGTCTTGTGTAAGTGATTTGTTGCTTGCACAACCAACTGTGATGGCTGACGCTAGAATAAGAGGAATTATTTTTGGTTTAATCTTCATGAGTATGTACCTTCGTAAATGGAAATAATTTGTTTTTTTATTATTAGGAACGACTAGTTAGACGCAGGTAGTTTTTACTTGGTCACAACTAAATTTAGTGTGACACAATTCCTTTTAATAAGCGTTCTATAAAGAAGAGAGCCAATAAATATTGAGTTGTTTATTCTGGTCGGAGAAACTTTTTTATATGTTCTAGAATTATATATTTATTATTTGATGAATAAACTAGTTAGATTTTCTTGTTGTTTTATTCGAGGTTTGACGGCGTTTCTTTTTGAACGTTCGCGTTTGTTTAACTGACGCAATTCCCTTAAATTCAGAGGCAACTAATGTATTCATATAATTGATGATTACATTTTTCAATGGTTCCATAAACTCGTTATATCGACAAGTTTGTTCACTTATTTCAGTTAATCTGTTTTCCCAATGGGCGGTCATATCTGGTGTGCTGATTTCTTCTGGTAAGGCTAGAATAAGTGTTTTGCCAGCCTGACTTGCTCGAATCTGTTTGCCTTGGCGTTCAAGAAATTGGCGTTTAAACAGAAGTTCAAGAATACCTGCTCGAGTAGCTTCAGTGCCTAAGCCGTCGGTATCTTTGAGTATTTTTTTGATGTCAGGGTCTTTCACAAAGCGAGCTATGCCAGTCATGGCTGCTAATATGGTGGCATCGGTGAAGTGTTTTGGTGCTTGGGTCATTTTACTGAGTAATTCGCCGTATTCACAAAGATAGCTTTCACCCGCTTTCATCGATTTGAAAGCTCGGTCATTAAGGTTGGATGAGGCTGTCGCTTCTGAATCAGCGCCCGTATTTGGTTCTTTCTGGTTTTTTTCGAAAAGCTCTTTCCAACCTTTTGCTAAGGTAATCCGCTCTTTAGCAACAAATAGCCCGCCTGAAATGACAAACTCAGCTTTTGTATCTTGAAATTGCCACGCCTCATAAAACTGCGCGAGATAATGCTTGGCAATTAAGCTGTAAACCTTTTCTTCAACATGACTTAGGGTCAAAGAAGTAGGGTTTTTAGCGGTTGGAATTATCGCATGGTGCGCAGCAACCTTAGCGTCATTCCATGCTTTACTTTTTATGGCAGGATTGGCTAGCTGGCAAAATTCTGTGAGCGCCTTATTCTTTGATATGGCTGAGATAACTGACTTTGCCTGAAAAAAATGTCCCTTTGGTAAATAACGATTATCAGAGCGAGGGTAAGTAATTACTTTATGCCGTTCATAAAGGGTTTGGCATACATCCAGGACTACTTTTGCACTAAAACCAAATTGTTTAGCGGCGTCAATTTGCAGGGCTGAAAGATTATAAGGTAGCGGTGGCGCTTGTTTTTTTGGTACACGATCTAGTTTTTTTAATAGAGCGGGTTGGCCATGAATACGCTTAACCACATTTTCAGCAAGCGCCTGATTAAGAACTCTTCCCTCTTCATCTTGATAAGGACTACAGGCTTCACTTGGCTGCCAACGAGCGCAAATGTTATGCTCTGCTGATGCTTGAATATGGGCATCTACTTCAAAATACGCTTTGGCTTGGAAATTTTCTATTTCAATGTCGCGCCTTACAACTAAACCTAAAATGGGTGTTTGCACACGGCCAATAGAAAGTACTCCCCTGAAGCCATTTTGTTGTCCATTCAGGGTACAGCAGCGAGTCATATTTATACCGTATAACCAATCTGCTCGAGAACGAGCAAGTGCTGAAATTGATAAAGGTATAAAGTCAGAATTTGGTTTCAAATTGGCGAGGGACGTCTGTACAGCAGGTTTATTTAAATCGCTAATCAAGCAGCGTTGAAGGGTCTTTTTGACATTTACTTTAATGCCGACATGATTTAAAACTTCATCGACAAGTAGTTGACCTTCTCTGTCTGGGTCGCCGCAGTGAATAATCTGAGTTGCTTGTTTGATGAGTTGTTTAAGAATAGTAAATTGCTTTCGAGTCTGCTTTTTGGGGATGAGCTTCCAGCCGCCCTCAAACTCATCGGGTAAAATAGGTAAGGTATCGAAGGCCCACTTCTTAAATTTCTGATTATAAGTATCTGGTTCAGCTTGTTCTAAAATATGACCAATACACCATGAAACCACATCACATTTTGTTTTATCGGAATGACCAACATAGACGCAACCATCAGCTTTATGGTGTGGTGTGGGTAGCGCATCGACAATGGCTCTCCCAAGACTTGGTTTTTCTGCAATATAAAGTTTCATGATAAAGGTTTAATAGGTGTATAAGGTAGAGTAGAAAGGCTGATTAGGTGTTTTTCAGCCACCATGCATAGTCTTGACACTCTCTATATCGACCATAAAACTACTGTATATATAAACAGATAACAAGTTTTTTGTCTAAGTTCTTGTCAATTATTTCCCATAATAATGAATAAGTTGGATTAAGTATGGATTATCAGTTCTTGAAAAATGAATACGACGAACCTGAGGCTGTATTCTCCAGCGGTCATGAAGCCTTGGGGTATTATTTAACATCTGAATTAGCTAACCAGACTTCAAAGCTCGAAGAAATCCAAAAAGCAATTGAACAGATACAAAACAGAAAGATACAAACCTTCGAGTCTGTTGGAAAAGCGTATATTTTGCGAATTGAAGATGATGATGTTTGTATATCAGCTTCAGCTCTTGAATACGGTTTTTATGAAGAGCTTCCTGAATCCACGGAGTTATATGATGGTGAGCAGACATGTGAATGTGGTCTATTGGATTTTAGTTTAGCGCTAGATGAATGGCAGCTTTTTTGTTCTTAAAATTTACTGAAGTATAAAAACTCTCTAAATATAATGATCTCAGAATTTAAAACTTTTCATATTTGTTCATGTAAGTACTTTCAGCATTAGCTGCTAAGGGTACTTCTGGTACAGTTTCTTCCGTCTTTTTTTGCTTGATAGAGCGCTTTATCCGCGAGTTCAATTAATAAGCTCGGTGTTTTGTTGTTATTAGGGATGAAGCTAGCAACACCCAGACTAGCTGTGATAGAAATTTTCTGATTGGCAAACTTAATATGCAGGTGTTCAATTTGATGCCGAATTCGCTCGGCAATCTTCATCGCACCATCATGATCGGTGTCAGGTAAAATAATGGCCAATTCTTCCCCTCCATAACGACAGACTAGATCGGGAGGGCGTTGGACAATGTTGTACATGGTATTAGCAACAGTTTTTAAACTTAAGTCACCGGCTAAATGGCCATGATTATCATTGACCTTTTTGAAGTGATCCAGATCGACCATGATTAAAGATAATTTTGAACGATTTCGTAATGCTCTTCGAAACTCTTTATCCAGCATGTCATCAAAATAACGTCGGTTACGAATACCCGTTACTTGATCCAATGTGGATAAATCTGATAATTCATCGTTTAGTGTTTTAACTTTTTCCAATGCAATTTGAAGATCTTGAGTTCGAGATTCAACTTTACTTTCAAGGTCTAAATTTTGTTTTTTCTGAGTCTGTATAAGCTCTTCTTTGATATGAATTGATTCTTTTTCAGCAATAAAATGGCGCTGCATTGCATCATAGAGTCGTTCCGCAAGGGCGAATGATAATAATATTATTTCAATGGCAGAGCCAATTTGAGCCGCAGATTCAGTAATAGTGGTTCGTGGAATTAAGCCAAATTTATTCAATGAAAGTATGACGATACCAATGAGTAGAGCGCTCCAGGCCGCTGAAAAATAAATGGCATATTTATACATCCGGTTAAACATGACGTAATAGCTAATGATTAAGGTCGTTAGACAGGTAACTATTGCTAAACTGGCAACGTAAGGAATCATAATATGATAGGAATAAACAATGCTTAAGGCTGCAATTATTAATCCTACAATCGTTTGTAAAGAAATGAACCGGTAGAGTTTAGGATAGAAAACATCAAGTTTGAGGAAGTTATTAACAAAAATGATGGTTGAAACTAATCCTATAGGTATGAGGACGGCGAGGCTTTTCTCATTCCATTCGGGTAAGTTTGGCCAGAGAAACTGGTAGGAAAAACCTGAAAGTGATAATTGGGCTAAAGCAAATATAGACACATATAAAACATAGAAAGCGTAGGCGCTATCTCGAAGACGGAAAAATAGGAAAAGATTATATAAGGCCATGACTAATACAATGCCATAGTAAATACCGTGTTCAACAAAGCGATATTGGTCGTGTTCAAAAAAAGTTTTCTTAGGCCAGAGTGATAGCGGTAATTGTATGGCACTAGAAGAGCGTATTTTTATTAAAATTTCTTGATCCTGATTTGAGCTAGGAATAGGAAATAGAAAAGCCCGATGTTCAATGGGCCTGTCGGAAAAATTTCGACTATCGCCTGTAAAAATAGTTTCAACTATCTTGTTATCCAACAAACGGTAATACGAAATATCATCTAATAAGGCATAGTCTAATTCGAGGATACTTTCATAATCTTGAATCGGAATTGAAAAACGAAACCAGTAGGTATGTGGAGAAAAACCATAAGAAGGTATTCCGTGTTGATTAATCGTCCAGTTTAGGTCTGTTTGATCAATTATATTTTGTACGGTCAGGCGGTGGTCTGGGTCGATTAATACTTCTACTTGATTGCCATCAATAGAGGGTTGAGCATTGTTTTTGGCATAGGTAGGGAATGATAATGCGCATGCAAATATGACTAAGCATATGAATGTTAGTTTGAATCTCGGTTTAAATGCTAAGAATAGATCCACTTTCTCACTTTCTCACTAATTCACAAATGAACATTCATCTATTTTGAGTATAGCCTTTAGTATCAGCTTCGCTCTAAATTTAATCAGATCTTACGGTGATCAATTGATATGTTTAATTACTTGTTAATTGTGTTTACTTGGTCGATTTATGGGGTAAGGCTATCCCGGAAAAATGGCAGCTGCTATTGGTTTGGAGCGGATTACGAGGCGCAGTGGCAATTGCCTTGATTTTACTAGCCGATTACTCTTCAAAACTGGTGGGTCGTTTAGTCTATGGCGATCGTGGCAGTGATCATTAACTAAGTTGCCACAACCATATCTCGATTTATGTTTTTGATAGGTCAAACCTTAAACCTTTGGCCTTATATTCCTTTAAATGAATTCCAAATTTACCATCTGTAAATACTTCTCTTACTCTAATAGGTTTTCCGTTTTTATCTTTTTGATCAACACTTAAATCAACTACACGCTCAATGCATAATTTTTTTTCGGCATCTCGAACAATGATGACCTTCGGACGTAATTTATTGTTCTGCTGACATGAAAGAATAATGCCCGCTTCACCATTGGTGAGCTCTACAATGTGGCCCGGTGGATAGATACCGATTAAGCGGATAAATGAACGAACGACTTCTTCATCAAATTGTTCTCCACGGCAGTCATATAGAATGCGCAATGCCTCGAGCGTCGAACGAGCATCACTATAAACTCTGTCACTGGTGATGGCATCAAAGGCATCGACTACGCCTACAATTTTTGCAAAATAAGGGATTTTGTCAGCCTTGATTCCTCTGGGGTAGCCCTTGCCGTTCATTTGTTCGTGATGGTTATAGGCTACATCGACAGTAATGGGAGGCGCGTCTGATTTAGACATCAAGAGTTGACGACCATGTTCGGCATGGGTTTTGATTAACTCATACTCTTCTTTACTAAGAGAGCCTTCTTTATTGAGTACTTCGATGGGTATATTGATTTTGCCGACATCATGCAGCATGCCTGCCAAGCCTATATCTTCTAGCTCTTGCTCCATTAAACCGATTTCTTGACCCAGAGCAATAGACATAATGCCGACACGTAAGCTGTGCTCGGCAGTATAATCATCTTTATTTTTTATTTGGGTAAACCACATCATGGCATTCGGGTTTTTAATGACACTATCGACACAAAATTTTACCGCTTTTTTCATTTCTTGGGTGTCTATTTCCTGAGAAAAACGTAGGCTATTTAAGGCGTTGTCGACACTCTTTTTAGCAAAGTCGTAATGCGTTGCTGCAACCGCTAATTCTTGTTCGATAGGGACTTTATAAATTCTTTTATTTGTCACTGCGGACTTTTGAGTTGATTTTTTGTTGTTGTAGTCAGCAGTGGTTTGGGTTACATCAATAAATACATGCTTGCAATATTCGCGAAGCTGAATAATTTCTTCGGAACTACTAACTAAGAAACCCTGGAATAAAAAGGGAGTTTCTGCCCAAGGCCTGTCTAGTTCAACGACATACATTCCAATAGATAGCTCATCCGTCGAGAGCTTTTCTCTAACCAACTTTTTGTTGATATTAACGTGATTATAATTGTGCTCGCCGATCATAAAAGAAATCCTGAATTCCTACCTATATGTAAAGATAGCAGAATATAAAAGATTGGTCGGTAAGATTTGCGCGTCAATGCAAGAACGTCGATAACATTTGTATGTAACAGTTATCTTGCATTACCTAAGCAAGCGGATCGCTAAGCATGAGAGTTTTTTGTTTGAATACGGTGATAGTTTGTTACTACTGAATAATTTTATTGATGCACATCAATGCTAAACGCCAAGTTCTAGATACAATGCTCTTAATAATCTGTACAGTTCTAATTACATGAATTTAAGAGGCAAGACAATGTCAGACTTAAAAGTAAAATTACTTTCCCTAAAAACTGAACTTAGTGTTCGTGTTGAAAAGATAGATGCAGATTTAGCTCATCGCCAAACCAGCCATAAATTCTCAGAGCAGTCTGTTGATCAGCATAATGATGGCGTCCTTTACAATTTAAAAAACGAAGCTGAAAAGGAGCTAGAGCAGATTGAGCACGCTCTCTTAAAAATAGAACGTAAGCTCTATGGCAAGTGTGAAACTTGCCATAATGCGATCAGCGCTGAGCGCTTAGAAGCACTTCCTTTTACGGCTCATTGTAAGAGTTGTGCGGTTTAATGAAAAACTAGTGATTTATTTCCACTTATACGGAAATTGTCGATGCTGATGAAGTGCCTTAATTAAAAGATCTTCTTCAGCAGTTTTTTTACTTCCCCATTGATCAAAGAAAACTAACTCCTTTAAGGGCGTTCTGTTTAGCCAGCCTGCGGTTTGTAAATCTGGCTCTGAATTGAAATGTGAAACATAGCCGACACATAAGTAAGCGATGGGAACGATATCTTCAGGAATGTTCAACGCCGTGCGCAAATCGTCTTGTTCGATAATACTCACCCAGCCAACGCCTAAACCTTCAGCTCTTGCTGCAAGCCAAAAATTTTGCACAGCACAAACTGTACTGAACAGGTCCATTTCTTTATTTGTCGTTCTACCTAAAACAACGGAACCGGTTCGAGATCGGTCGCAGGTAATACAAATATTAACCGGCGATTCTAAAATACCTTCAAGCTTGAGCTTTCGGTAGAGTTTGCTTTTCTCGGGCTCGAACATATCAGCGGCCGCTTCATTGGCTTTTACAAAACCTCGATGAACGGCGTCTTTTACTTTTTGGTCTCGAATGACAAGAAAGTTCCAGGGTTGCATGAAACCGACTGATGGGGCGTGATGCGCAGCATATAAAATCCGGCTCAGAACGTCGTCAGGAATAGGGTCAGATTTGAATTGGCTGCGTACATCGCGTCTATTGAAAATGGTTTTATAAAGACCATCGCGTTCTGATTCATTAAAAAAATGCGATTCTTGTGTCGTTGAGTTTTGCTTTTCCATTCAATTCCCCTTCATGGAAAGTAGTTCATCCTGTTGTCCAGAAGGATGATATATTCAAACAGGCCGGTCTTCTGACTTGGAGTCATCTTATTCTTACACCTTCCCGAGCTAGCTCAGTGGCACTTAGTAAAAATAATCATCCTTACAGCGTTGGGCACGTGCCGGATTTTCACCGACTTCCCGATTCTCTATTCAGCTCGTTTTGTCAGAACTAATTAGCACCTATTTGACCTTGTAAATTGTTGAAAACTTTATGCGGACTGAACTGTGTCAAAGCCGATATAGAGTGTCAATCACTATCCTGGAGAAAAAGGTTTATCTGTACGAATATTGCTTGAATACAAAAAGTTAAATGACATCACTAAGGCCACCGTTTATCATTTGCAGCTTAAATTACATTCATGTTTCTAGTGCATGATGAAATAGTCTATTAGTAGAGTTGATACATTTATTATTTCCTTGAGATCATTGGTTCTTACATTCAAAAAAAATTGTCAGTTTATTTGGCTGCTATCTATTGTCACCTTTCCAGCACTGGCCGAGTCGGCGACTGAAAATAACACTGAGCTTCCACGCTCTTTAGTGCTTTGCCTGCCATCAGAAAATGCGGAAACAGATACTCTTGAGACAGTAAAACGTTCACCGATTTCAGAAGAGGATCAAAAAGCTTTAGATGCCGGTGGTATGATGCTTCACGCTAAAGATGTGAACTATATACCTGATGAAAAACTAGAATTGCTCGGTGATGTAGAAGTTCAACACGGTAATTATCACGCCTACAGTGACAAGGCGATTATTGACCAGACAAGCCAGAAAGCAGAATTAAGCGGCAATATTGTCTTGGGTAGTCCCGAGTTAAAGTTGCAAGGCTCTTCAGCAACCTTGAATGTCACTACCGATGAGCTTCGATTAGAGAATGCCAAATTCATTAATACCCAAACAGGTGTGAATGGTGAAGCCAAAACCTTAAGTCGGCCTGATGAAGATACGCTGATCATTCACGACGGCTTATTTTCTAGTTGTCCGCCAGAAGATCGAGATTGGGCTTTTGCTTCTGGTGAAATTACTTTAAATCGTAAAGAAGGTTTTGGTCAGGCAACACATACTCGCTTCTTGATTAAGGATACGCCGGTTTTATATATACCGTGGTTTTCCTTTCCTATTGATGACAGACGAAAGTCCGGCTTGTTATACCCGACTGTCGGAAGCTCGAATACAGAAAGTGGGATATTCCTGTCAACACCCTATTATTTAAACTTGGCTGAAAATTACGATGCGACGGTAACGCCGACATATATGGGGGGGCGAGGCATAAATTACGATATTGAAGGCCGCCATAAAAGTACCTACACCGACAGTCTTTTAATGGTGGGTTATATCGATAAAGATGACTTTTACGCTAACGAGCAAGCACTTTTGAACCGTACAGGTGAACCGACGCGATGGGGTTTTAGCTTTGATCAAGATATTCACCCGTTTGCAGATGGGTGGTCAGGTAAACTCAAATTTAGTGAAGTGAGTGATAATAATTATTTAGAAGATTTGAATCAGGGGCTGAATATAGATCGTACCGATAATTTAGATCGACGGGCTGAATTTACCTATGACAGGGAAGACTGGCGTTTTTCTTTTCTTTTACAGCAATATAAAAGCATTGATGATCAGGTCTTGCCAAATGAGCAAGCTTATCAGCGATTACCTGAAATGTATTTTGATGTAGGCCAAGTTTATAATCGCTTCCAGTTTGATTGGTCGAGTCGCTACGTTTACTTCTATCGCGATCGTGATGATTTAGTCGGTGATGAACGAACGTTTGGCTCGCGTTTACGTCATCAGGCAAAGCTGTCTTTTCCCTTTAATCAGCCTTGGGGTTATTTCAAACCTGCTGTGATTCTGGATCAGACAGACTATATGCTGCAGGACTATTCGCCAGTAGATAATCATGTTTCCCGAACTGTGCCTTTTTATGAGTTGGATACAGGCTTATATTTCGATCGTAAAACCCAGTTTCAAGGTGGTAACTTCCGGCAAAGTTTTGAGCCAAGAGCTTATTACGTTTATTCAGATTTTGTGGATCAAGATGAACTACCCAATTTTGATACCACGCTACCAAGTTTCAACTATCAACGATTATTTAATGCTCACCGTTTTAGTGGCGGTGATCGAGTCGGCGACAATAATCGCCTGACCTTAGGTTTAACGAGTCGTTGGACCGATTTATCGACAGGTATCGACAGAGCCGTGGTGAGTATCGGCCAGATCTTTCATTACCGTGATAGAGAGGTCAATATAGATGGTGTGGGTGCTTCAGATAATAGTTCGTCTTTAGTTGCTTCCGAATTGCTTTTGAGGCCAATAGATGGCCTCGAAATAGGTATGTCAGGCTTATGGGACACGGAAGAAAAGCAAACTCAAGAGGGAAATAGCAGTATCCAATTCCACAGTAAATATTATCGTTATGTCATGAACTTCAGTCATCGCTATATACGTGACGAATTAGAGCAGCTTGATAGCTCTTTTATCACGCCTTTATATAAGGAACTGAGTTTAATTGGCCGCTGGCGTTACGATTTAGATAACAATCGTACGATTGGTTCGCTTGCTGGGTTAGAATACGGCAGCTGTTGCTGGCGAGTGCAGTTTTTGACGCAGTCTTATATCAATAGCAAAGATGAAGTTTTACATGGTGTTCTATTCCGATTTCAGTTGAGCGGTATAGGCGGATTCGGGCAGAGCGTAAGACGAATGGATCAACACATTCCCGGTTACGCAGCGCGCGAGCAACGATTTAAATAGCTTAATTATTAGGTTTCTAATGAATTTTCAACACGCTAGTTCTATGTTCAATATATACAGAAGAGTTAATTTTTTCTGCTTGCTCGCTTTCTTGGCGACTTTTTGTGTTTCATCGAATGCAGAAACGCAGGTGAAACAAAAAAAGACCGGGGCGAAAACCTCTCAGCTAGTCGATAAGATCGTTTCTATTGTTGATGATGACATCATTATGCTGTCCGAGTTAAATGATAGAGTTGCGTCGATTAAAAATCGTTTGTCCCGCCAGGGCACACCACTGCCAACAGATGATGTGGTAGAGCAACGTGTCTTGGATCAGCTGATTCTAGAAAGCGTTCAATTGCAGTTGGCTACCCGAGCAGGTATCCGCGTGCCTGATGAGCAGTTAAACGAAACCTTAGAGAGTATTGCCAAAGGCAATAATATGACGATTGAGCAATTTGAAGCTCAGCTCGCATTAGAAGGCGAAAGTTATACAGGCGCACGTGAACAAATTCGAAGGGAAATGATTCTATCTCGCTTGCAGAAACGCGAAGTAGATCGACGTGTGCGAGTCACAGAGCAGGAAGTGAAAAATTTTTTAGCCTCGAAAGAAGGCAGAATGCGTTCGGGTGCTGAGTATTTAATTGGTCACATCTTAGTTGCATTAGCTGAAAATGCCTCTGAAGAAGAAGTTAAAAAAGCAGAATTACGTACCCAGGATATTCTGAAAGAACTTAAAGCAGGTGAAGATTTCAGTAAAGTCGCTGTAGCCAAGTCGGATGGTCGACAAGCCTTGGATGGCGGTATTATTGGCTGGCGTAAGGAAACTGAACTACCCACGATTGCCCAGGATATTATTCCGGCACTGGCGGTTAAAGAACTTTCTTTACCGATACGAACGGGTAGCGGATTTCATATAGTTAGTGTTATAGATAAGAGAGGTGGTCAACAGCAATTAGTCGAGCAAACGCAAGTTTGCCATATTCTGATCGCACCGAGTACGATTCGAACGGATGATGAAGCAAAAGAGATCATCGACAAACTGCATGAAAGAATTCTGGGTGGTGATGATTTTGCTGAAATTGCCCGGTCTAATTCAGACGATCCGGTTTCCGCGATCGATGGTGGAAGTTTAGACTGGGTTTCGCCGGGGCAAATGGTACCAGCGTTTGAG